>Ga0105048_10010390_pt1 | contig 14753 bp, 12 predicted proteins | sample MAT05_FD_78382 | JGI IMG/M metagenome (GOLD analysis project Ga0105048, IMG submission 78382) | Freshwater microbial communities from Lake Fryxell liftoff mats and glacier meltwater in Antarctica - MAT-05 | ecosystem: Environmental > Aquatic > Freshwater > Ice > Liftoff microbial mat | place... | reverse complement strand
GTAGCCTGCGGGAGAGGGGCTAGGGGTGAGGGTCTTAAAATACTTCCACGCAACATCAGTTACCGTAGAGGCAATTCATGAATTGCCCGTATATTTCATCCTTTTGCGTAAGTGAATTATGGTTTATTTGATTATGGTTTATTTGGATTTGCTGGAGCAGCACTAGGTGGCTGGGCTGGAGTTATAAATGGTTGCTTTTGAGGAGAAAGTGAGGCGAGACGCTTTACTTCATCTTTAACCTCGGCAGGAGCAAGCTCAATACTCTTATCAAATAGCTTTTTCGCTTCATCTTCCTTGCCTTGAACTTGCTTTAATTGTGCCTTGCCAACGTAAGGGCGAAAATCCTTCGCATTGTCTTTGATCATTTGATCATAAGTAGCGATCGAATCCTCAACACGATTTTGTTGGCGATAGACTTCACCGAGAATCCAACGGACTGAACCTGTATCAACAGTATTTGCTTGAATTTTATTAGCCGTTTCTGCCGTCTTGAGCGTATCTTGAAGAATTCCAATCGCTGCTTCAGGACGCTTATCAGTTAACTCAATGCTAACTATACTTTGCAATGCAGGTAGGTAACCAGGCTTGGTGGTCAAAATTTTGCGATATTCCGCCAACGCATTCTTAGGATCTTTAAGTTCAACGTAAGTGCGTGCTAAGGTCATCCGATAGTCGGGTTGATCAGGAAAACTGTCCGCAAGGGTTTGCAGTGGCTCGATTGTCCCCTTCGCGTTGCCAAGTTGATTTCTGAGATTTACTAAACCAATTAGAGCAGTTTGGTTTTTAGGATCGCCTTTTAGCACTGCTTCAAACCCCTCGATTTGAATTTTGACCCGTTCTTGCTCTGAGGTGTTTTGAGCAGAGTTATTAGCTGCTTGCTGAGCAGGTGGAGCAAATAAGCCGCCGATCAGTGGTGCGATCGATACGCCTAAGAATGAGAGCGTAACTACGATTAAGACGCCGTTAATAATCCATTGTCTTGCTGTACGTTGTGACACGATATTTATCCTAAATCCAATTACATGATAGTTTACCGCAAGAAGTTATGTTACTGAGAAAGGGGTTAAGAGGCTTTATTGTTCGGCATATTAAACAACATCAGGCATAATAAAAGCAACAGCTGACTTTTTATGTGTAGCTGATGTGGAGCGATCATGCAAGTAGAACCTAAGCAATATTTACGTCTTAATCTCGAAATTTCGGTTCCTTCAAATGTCGTCTTGCAAGGTTTAAATGCTTGGTTTGAATGGGAATTGATTTATGAAGTGGATTTTCGATGGCGAAATAGTCGAGTCCTTAATAAGCGAGTTCTTGATAATCGTTTGACGGTTGTTGCCTATCAAAATGAGGCAATGCTTCAAGGACTAGATCTTTGGCTGAATCTAGGTTTATTGAGTGATCAGCAAGTAAGGTTAATTGGCGAAACCCGTTTTGTTTGCATGATCAAAGCCAAGGCAACCGAGACTGAGATTGCCCAAAATAATTTACCAAATAATTTACCAAGTTCTGAGCCTGTTTTACGTCCTACAAGTTTGTCAGGCTCACGTCAAACGCGATCGCCTTCTCTCCAAACCACAGCCTCCAAATCAAAAACACTTCCCGAAACTAGTAAAGCAGAAACTAGTAAAGTCGCCCAAACTTTGCGATCGCTGTTTTCAGAATTTAGCACCATGTGGTTGCTGTTTTTGGGCGTGTTTCTAGTAGTTGTGTCGTCAGGATTGCTAGCCGCTAGTCAATGGGATAATTTTTCGTCACAAGTTCAATATTTACTGCTGCTTGCCTACACTTTAGGCTTCTTTGGTGTGAGTTTGTGGACAAGCAAAAACGATCGCTTAAGTTTAACCATGCGTGCTTTACAGTTAGTGACATTGCTGTTAGTCCCTGCCAATTTTTGGGCAATGGACGGCTTAGGCTTACTGAAAAATCCTGCGGGAATTGGCATAAGTGCGATCGCAGGTTGTCTGCTTTCAGGAATTGCGATTTTTCTGCTGCAAACATCTTTTATGTTTCAAGAAACTCAAATAATTTCACAAAAAAACAAACCTAAAAAGCACCTCAGTCAAATCTCAATTTTGGCAATTTTATTCCTAAGTTGGCTGCATCTTGGTTGGTTCTTATCTTCATACTATCCATTAATTGCTGTGTACTTAGGTGTCAGTGGCATAGCAACTTCCACTTTCCTAAATCGACAACAGCGTTTAAATACGGCTGATAGTTCAACATTCCCACTTGCCTTGATTACTGGGGCTTACAGTACAATATTGCTGACTAGTCGAGCGCTCCTATTTGGTAATGTTTCGATTTTAAAATTAGGCTTAGCATTTGGGATTTGTGGCTGGGTCTTAGTACAAATCACTAACAAAACTGAAAGGTTGCGATCGCGATTAGAAACGGCTTCAGAGCCGTTAATAGAGAATTCATCTGCTAATAATCTATCTGCTAATAATTTATCTGCTAATAATCGATCCAACCCATCATTTCAGGCTAGCTTAGGGCAAATCTTGCTCGGCTTAGGTTGGTTAATATCAGTTGGCGATCAATATCCTTGGCAAACCTTGACGGTTAGTTTATTAATTGCTTGGTTACTGTGTGAGCGATTATGGAAACTTAAAGAACCGATTGATTTAACTTATCTATTCTTTTGGGGCTTACAAATTCTTTGGTTAGTCCAAAGATTGCTTCCTGAAGATTGGAAAGCTTCGACAAATCAGCAATTATTAATATTCTTCCAGACTAATTCTCAAGCTAATTTATTTGGGGTTTTACTATTTCCTTACTTGATTTTAACCTTGTTCATTGCATCAGTTTATCGCGATCGCCTCAAGCATGATTTAGCAAATAGAGGTGAATTGCTAGCTTTAGGATTTGGCGTTCTGCTCACCACTCTCAGCATTGGCTATCCTGCGCCCATATTTGCAAATCTAACTTTTTCGGCGCTCACCCTATTGGTTGTTCAAGCCAAGCGATCTCCGACTAGTAAAGACTTAACTAGTCTGGTTTATTTTGCTCATATGATCAGCCTCAGTGCGATCGGCTCAGGGATCTTTTTCTTCACTCGCTCTACTTCTATCTTTACTTGGATTGGATTTCTTTTAGTGACGATGCTGCTCGAATGGAGTGCAGTTTTAATAATTAGCAAGTATAGCTTGTCTTCAGAGAGAGGAGATCGGCGTATCCATGTGCAAGCGTGGCGTGATAGTGCATGGCATATTGGGGCGGGTTTGGCGGCGCTCAGCTATATCTTGCTCTGGAATTCTTCGATAATAGGACTCAATCGAGATACTAATCATGAATTGCTAGGCAATCCAAGTTATTGGAGTGTAGCTTGGCTGTCAGTGCCGATCTCACTTACCTTTTTAGGCACTTGGCGTACATTTGCTGACAAAGATTTGGCGATTAAACTTAGCATTGCCGGACTGGCGATCGCGCAGTTTTTGACATGGCATGGTGATGGTTCTCGACTGATGGGATTGGGTGTTGCCTTTGCCCTGATGTTAGTGAATACCCGTCACAGCCAATCACACAGCCAATCACACAGCCAATCACACAGTAAATCACTATTCCCAGCTTTTAATACAGTTGGTTATGGCTTGCTCTTTATCGCAGCGCTACTCTGGCAATTCAAATTTGGTAATGGATACATCGCGCAGTTAACCTTTGGTATAAATGGAGCGATCGCCAGCGTCATGCTGCTATATGTTCTCAATCATTGGCTCAAATATCGCCGCGATCGCCATGTGCCTAATCTAAATTTGCCATTAAATCAATCCTATGCCCAAGCCTTTGATATTTGGTCAGCCATCCTCTCCGCTGCATTACTAATTTTACAAACATATTTAGCTAGTGCTGTTTTTGTTTTTGACCAAGATAGTCAGCTATTTAGCAATCTATTGCCAAGTACAATTCTCGTCACTTTAGGATTGGTTTATCGGATTTGGCAATCCTTTGATCAAAGAACAGAACAAGCATATCCTGTCTGGACAGAATGGGGAATGGCATGGAGCATCGAACTCCTAGCGGCAGGCGCGATCGCTGTCACCAATGGCTCAATAATCGAGCTAGCGATCGCCAATTTCGTGCTTGGATTTATCACGCAGCTATTAGGCGATTGGTTGATAAATCATCGAGGCAGAACTGAATATCCTCGCAGTTGGGACATCATTCCTTTAATTTACGGCGTAATCGGTTCGCTATTAAGAATTGGCATCTTTACCAATCTATCAGGCTTATTTTTGCTTGGTACATCCCTAATCGGGATCGGCATCGGACGCAGAGCTTCGCAATCCAAACCTATTTTTAAAACACTTACCTATCTGTCAATGGCAGGAGCGACTTTCTCTGCCTACGAATCACTCTTCTATCAAATGCTTGCAAACTCCAAAGGCGATAGTCTTGGCGATGGCATGGTTATTTTAGCGACCTTAGGTTGTGCGATCGCCTATGCCTACAAGATTTTTGCTAACTGGATCGTGCCATATTTAAGACTCTCGATCAGAGAAATCGGTGCTTCTGCTAACTTACATTGGATAGCCAGCGCTGTCTTTTTATTGTTAGGAAGCTTCTTGAATCCCTCTGCTAGTGGCGGTGCGATCGGCGGCGGAGTTGCGATCGCCCTTTCTGCTTATGCTATCTCTGAAGGAAAAAGAGAAGCAGATATTTGGATTTACGCAGGCATAACTAATGCACTCGCAGCGATCGGCTATTTATTATTCTTCGCATTCCCCAACCCGTGGCTAATTACTAACCTCTTACAACCATATGCCGCTGCGATCGCTTGTATTTTTGCCGCTTTTCTATATCTACTACCTTGGGAAAAATGGGGCTGGGCTGAAGAACCTTGGCATAACTCAGCTTTTGCATTACCTTTGATTTTCACATTTATTACAAGCAATGCGATCACCTCACTTTGCTTATTAATCGTTGGTATATTTTATGCAATCTATGCCAAATTACAGAACAAAATCCAGATAACTTACATCACTGTTTTGTTATGCGATTGGGCTATTTTTCAGAATGTATCTTCGAGCTTATATGAGGTTTTAAGATTCGACTTATTGATCTATGTTAGTGTGATCGGCTTCTCTGGACTGTACTTTGCTCAAGTCGAACCAACTTTGCGATCGCCCAATAATAGACCGACGCGACACTCTTTAAGAAGTCTCTTAAGTGGCGGAATGGGGCTAATCGCCTTTCTTTATTCTCTTAATAATATTAGTATCGCTCTCTACACTTGGGGTTTGAGTTTCATCTTCATCATGGCAGGGTTAGGATTGCGAGTGAGAGCCTATTTATTTGTGGGAACGCTAACTTTTATTTTGCTAGTTATCACCCAAGCCGTGACTTTAGTTACGCGATATTCTTTCCTAATGTGGGCACTCGGCATCGTCGCAGGGATTGGCTTTATTCTGGTTGCTGCTAATTTTGAAGTACGACGCGATCGCATCCTTGCCCTATTTAGAAATGTCGCGATTGAGTTAGAAACATGGGAATAAAACTTTGCTTTTCTCGTATATAAAAAGAAAGAGATCGCTATTTTACATGTTCATTATTGAATAATAAATTGATAGATTTAATTTAATTCATATTTCCTGTTTGCTTTGGAGTTCCTACTTCCAATTCTCCAAGTATTATTGGCTTAGAAATATCAACAACTCCGCGTTTTTCTTGTGTCAACTTCCTCAAGTTTTCAATTTCATTATCAACTTGTTTAGCAATTTCTTTATTGCTTTTTGAAGACGGTGCTGATGACTTCATTACATTAAGCTTGAGAGTTACCTGTTTGACCATGAGTTGCTGAGAATCTAAGTCAATACTAAACTGAAGTGAATCATTTCCAAGAATCTTGGAAAGCTCATTATTTACCAGAGATTCCGTTACATTTTCCAGACTGTTATTGAGTAATGTCTGATCGCCTAAAATTGTCTGCTTTAATAGATCTTCTAAATTTCCAAACTGTAATAGTTCTGACAACCTCTGAGCGATCGCTAAAAACTTAGCATCAACTACTGGCTCTAAAACGGTTTGCAAATCAAATTTTGATATTACTCCCTGAATTAAAGATTCAGCTTGTGACTTACGAATTTGGACATTCTCAACTAAAGGTATGATCGATAAAATCGTTTCTGGCAAATTAAGCATCTGGCCAGAAAGAAAATTCTGGACATAAGCATTGAGTGTATTTAGAACTTGACTCTCTAATGATTGCCTCCATTGATTTACTTCTTGTACCAATGTTTCGGTAGTTGAGTCCACAATGGCATTTACAACATCTTCCACTTTAAACTGATTAACTACCTGCTGAATTAAAGCTTCAGAGAGATCGGGGGCGATCGCTAAGTTTCCTTGTTTTTGCTGAAACGTTAAAATCGAACTGGCGATCGCGAAAAGGGCTTCACGAGTGTTAGGTGTTTCAAAATGCTTCACATAGGCATTAAGACTTTCTAACAGCGATCGCTCAATAGCAGTATTTGTCATATGGCACTCTTTAATAAATTTGTTCTGTAGCGATCGCCTAATCTCACAAGTTTTCTCTGAGTTAAATATCGCCGTAGATCAAATTCTTAAAACAGATCTTCCCAATTAAAAATCACTTCGGGAAAAGCATTAATCAATAAAGCATCACCCTGTTCATAGCGCTGCGATCGCTTATAGCCCGATGACGAAGGTTGCGAATATCCTTCAATAATTTGTTGATTTACATCAAATATCCACATCTCAGGAACGCCATTAGCAGCATATAAAGGCATTTTCACATTGCGGTCATAGGCGATCGTGCTGTCGGCAACTTCGATAATCAACAAAATGTCCTTTGGTGTTGGCAAAGCACCAGCATAAAAATCATCGCGCCATTTGAGGATGGCAAGATCGGGCTGAGGCTCTGAATTATTTCTAAGGATAATGGGATTTTGCATCCAGACAAATGCCTGATCGCCTAATTTGATTTGAAACAATCTTGCTGTTTTTGCCACACAAACCGCGTGCTTGATGCCAATCGGGGACATTTCTCTAATTTCTCCATTGATTAATTCATAGCGATCGCCTTCTGCAAATACACCTGCTTCGTGCATAAGGTGATATTGCTGCACCGTAAATTTATGGATATTGCTGGTAAAACTTGGTGTAACTAATTGGGCTGTCATCGTATTTCACCTGAATTTAAACAAAATTTTGGGCAAATCATAATCTGTAACTTACTATCTTCAATTATGGCAAACATAGCAAATATGGCGATCGCTCAAAAATGTAGTGAGTAGCGATCGCCAAGTTTCCTTGTTTTTGCTGAAACGTTAAAATCGAACTAGCGATCGCGAAAAGGTCTTCACGAGTGTTAGGTCTTTCAAAATACTTCACATAGGCATTAAGACTTTCTAACAGCGATCGCTCTACAACAGTATTTGTCATGAGACACTCCCCTCAGGAGTATGGATAAAATAGCTGTGGAATTTATCCATACTCCCGCTTATTCACCCGACTTTAATCTTGCCGAATATGAAATTCATCTCTTAAGGTTACAGAAGTTACATCATTTGCCTTCTAATATAACCATTGCTGAAATCGAACAAAAGCTTAAGGATGTTAAAATCTTGATGGATTCAGAACAAATATCTAGAACTTTAGAACACATTTTTGCCTTAGTCTAAATGTGTATTCCTTGAGTGGGAAGGGAGTATTCTTCGCAGTATCTGTTTTTTTTCGAAATTGATAGATTTAGCATATCAAGCTGTGATTGTTATGCTATCATTCAAGAATACTTCAGTTCAATAGTTTTTAAATTTGGTTAATCCAACGATGCTCAGGACTGTTTTTTAACGTAGCCACAAGCCTTACAGCGTATGATATCTATGAAAATTAAAGGCTTCCATGCGTGACGAAATCAGTTACGCACATTGGCTAACAGAGCTAGTGAATTGATATTAAAATGAGGTAGAGACAGGAGTATTATAAACAATTTATTGTAGTGCAAAGCTACCATTCAATATTTTGATTCAATATATATCCTATCTTGTTTTAGAAAGTTACACATCACATTACTTGCTCTTCCTAGTTTTTTGCTCGAAAAGACCCTTAAGAGCTGCGAGGTTATAAATTGAAGCCGCAACTAAAGAAAGTTTTACTAAATGGAGGTTCAGGAGCTCTTATCTTATCTGGTAGTCCATTCATATTCCAGCTAGTACAAAGTCAAATTGATCAACATGAAATTAGTAAATCATTAATCCGAAATCTTGTCCCCGCAAATGTTTCTTTATCTTTTGTTTTATTTATTATAAGTGCAGTCTTTCTGGCTAACGCTATATCTCTAAACAAAAGTTTAATTGAGGTTCGAACAGAAAACAAAGCTCTTAAAAAAGAATATTATGAACGATCTCCAGAAGAAAGAGTTGCGCAATCTCTTTTGTCTTATGCAAACAAGTTAAGTGTTCAAAACAAGAATGAAGCTGTCATTAGAATTAGGAATAATTTTTCGCGATCTCTGCATATTTTGGGATTCAAGGAAGTCAGAATTGCGCTAGGGGAAATAGCCCTTCCATCTGCCGTGATCAATAATGATGATTTCACCAAAGTGCAAATTTTAATTGACGATTTAGGATGGACGAACTATATATTGGGAAATATACAAATTGCCATCCAAAATATTAATAGAGGAATTGAAATAGCAAGCAATACAAAGAACACTTTGAACAATAAAGAAAATTTGGAATTGAAGCTTTTTCAAGCTAAAGGCTTTAGGCATTTAGCATTGATCAAAAATCAGCAGAGTCACCCTGAAGCACTTACTCTGTTGCAAAAGTCTATCCATATTCTAGAGGCGCTTGATTTATCTGAAGCAAAGGTCAAAAGAGATTTTGGGCAGATTTATCACGCTCATGCACTTCTCATCGCGGAAGAACTAGGAATCAAAGAGAAAGGAGCGATTCGCAGAGGTGATAATGAAGCTGTAAGTCAATTGCAAGAAGCTTTGAATGAAACAAGAAAATCGGCAGAAATAATGAAAGAGTTAAAGGATCAGGAAAGGTATTGCAAAGCTCTAGCTTTGGAAGTTCGATTATTAGAGGCATCTGGAGCAGAAACGGAGACGAAAGAAGTATCTGCATTGCTTAATCATATGTTGACAATTTCCGAGAGAAAAGAGTTATAATTAGTTTAGTTTATAAAAAAAATAATACACTCATTAAGTAAACTCAACCAAATAACCCTGTTATGTCTTCAATCGATATTTATAATGCAAATCTTGTTTTGTTAGGAAGCAAGGATCGTTTAGACGCTCATAGAGATGGAGATTGGCATAAAACATTTCACTGTTGGATTGTCAATTCGGACGAGAATAATTCATCAATTCTCTTGCAACGTCGTTCTCTAAATAAAAAGAACTATCCTGGCTTATTTGATGTTAGTGCAGCAGGGCATTTGGAATCTGGAGAGTCTGACAAAGATGGTATAAGAGAGGTAAATGAAGAATTGGGAATTAATCCTGATTTTTCTGATTTTTACAATCTTGGGTACAGAGTGGAAGTCGCGGACGAGGAGAATGGACAGCGAAATCGAGAATATCAGTCTGTATATATGCTGCAATACAACAAATTGTTGGAGTTTTACTCTCCACAAGTTGAAGAAGTGGCAGGTTTGTTTTGGCTTAATATTAAAGCTGGCATATCAATGTTTACTGGTGAACAAGAGACAGCTTCTGTTTATGGCATGATGTATAGCCAAGAAAAGTCAATATGGCAAAAGGAAAGTTTGACAATTACAGTAAAAGACTTTATACCGAGAATACAGAACTATTATCTTACTGCTTGCGTTATGGCAGAAAGGCTAGTTGAGAAGCGTTTCCCTTTATGTATTTCGTAAGTCTAGACATTGCAAATCTTGAGAAAAAAATTTTCAGATCCTGCGTAATATTAATTGTGCTGGAGAAAACTAGATTCTCAAAGATAGTCTCAATACAGGATGTCACTATTATTAAACAATCAAAATGTTATCTCTAGTAAGTGGATGTAGGTTAACTTCTGGCGGACTACACTTGGGTCACTATTTGGGTTGTTTGTCCCCTTTGGATATCTTTGATAAACCATACAAATACTATTTTGTACTCACGGATGTCTCACCAACAGAAAAAAAAGTCATACACAAGGAGATGAATTCAGATTTATTATTGATTGCGAGTATACTTTTATCGACAAAATACAGCGAAAGAATTAAAATAATTTTGCAAAGTGATTTGCAAGAATCTGCCCCTAACCTACTTAGTTTGATTCAGGATATTACGACGCTAAATCAGTTGGAACATGTGCATCCTCAAAAACTAGAAATTAAACAAAGATGCTCTAAACTTAATATTAATGATTTTCTGTTTCCAATACAACAAACTTTTTGTTCTACAGCTTTAAATGCCAACTATATATTGATGAATGATGACAACTCTAGAATAGTTCACTTTTCTAGAAAGATAGTCCGTAAGATTAATAACGTTCATGGCAGTACCTTTAGTCTTCCCTATTTAAAGCATGGTATTATCCCAAGATTACTAGGCTTCAATTATAAAAAAATGTCAAAAAATAATCATAATTGTATTTTTCTTACTGACTCATCAGAAGAAGTAAGGGGAAAAGTTCGACAATTATTTAAGTACCGTTATTATCCCGACCATTATAAATTATCAGATGACTTTTTACCTTTCCTCTATTTGAGAGCATTTAATCAAAGAGAAGAAAAGGAAATCATTATTGCTGATTTCAAGTCAGGAAAAATGGAGCTAGATCATTTTATAGAATATGTTTTTTTGTCTATTGAAGAACTAATTAAACCAATAAGACAAGGATGTAAAGTTAATCAAGAAAATAAAAATTATATTTTAAGAAAAATAAAAGAAGATACTAGAGAAGCATGTACTGAAGCACGATTATCAGAAAATAAGCTTATTGAAGTTCTTCTAAGATAGCTCTTTACTTAGATTCAGATTCAATTCTTTTCAGTTTAGGATTATGAAAGGCAGACAAAAAATGTTAAGTTTCTAGTAATATATCAGATTGAATATTAACTTCGTTGATATTCCAGTCTTTACCATTTTCTTTTTCGATATGTGAAAGGCATCCTAAATTTAATTGAATATACCCATAAAAATCTTGAGGATAGCCATGATATTTTCTTGCGAAGTCAATTAACGTTGCTGTAATTGTAGATCGGTGGGCGACAATTATCTTGATTGATTCATTTTTAATAGATATAATTTCATTTATACTTTCTCTGACACGCTTCTCAAAGTCCCTCAGAGCTTCACCATCACATCTATCTAGCATATAAGAATTGTATAATCCAGTTCTGTATAACGCGAGATTATAATAAAAAAGTGGATATCTTTCTTTAACTAATTTTTCACTCATGCCAGAGATCACACCAGAGTATATTGATTGAAGATTTTCATGTAACGAAACGTCTACACCTATTTGTTGTGATATGATTTTTGCTGTTTGTGTTGCCCTGTCCGATGTCGCAGAATAAATGTTTTTAATATCAAGATTTCTACGAATAATAAATTTCCCAAGATTCACTCCAATCAATTCTGCTTCTTTTCTGCCCTGCATCGTGATTTGTTCATCGTTTTTATCAGATGCAAATGTATTATGTATATTTTTGTTGGATTCCGTGTGTCGAATTAATATAATGTGCATTTTGTTTTTAACTACTCAAATTAGCATACATCATCAAAAGACTAACAGCATTTAATACAATTGTTGTATTTTCAGTAGTCCATATAACTTTATTTAATGGTATTAGTAATCTATTAGCACAACAATTTCAAAGATTATCATCCGAGCAACATCAAGTAATGTACTGGTTAGCTATTCATCGCGAGAGTGTTTCTCTAACTGAATTGCATAATGTTTTTACTCCATCTATGTCTAAAGCGAAGTTAATGGAGATTTTTGAGTCTCTATTGAGGCGGAATTTAATTGAGCGTGATCAAAAGGGATTTACGCAGCAATCTGTAGTTACGGAATATGTAACAGAACGGTTAATTGAACTTATCTGTCAAGAAATAATTACCGAATCACCGCAGTATTTGCTGACTCAGGCTCTAATCCAAGCCCAAGCTAAGGATTACATTCGCGATAGTCAAATTCAATTGATTGTCCAGCCTATCCTTCAGCAATTACAAACTACGTTTGGCTCTAAGCAAGAGGTTGAGCATAAACTCGGTAGACTGATTACAATACTCCAAACTAAAGCGATCGCTTCAGATAATTATGGTGGTGCTAATCTCATTCATTTACTGGCTCATTTAGGAACTGATTTAACTGGCTATGACTTTTCGCGGCTGACGATTCGTGACTGTGACTTGCGATCGTTGAGTTTACATCAGGTCAACTTTACTCAAGCCTCCTTTCGAGATTGCATTTTTGCGGCAACCTTTGGCGGCATTACTAGCGTTGCTTTTAGTAGCGATGGACTGACCCTTGCGACAAGTGATACTAATGGTGGAATTCAGATTTGGGATGTCAGCAATGGAAAGCAACTCTTTAATTGCAACGAACATAATAGTTGGGTTTGGCATGTCGCTTTCAGTCCAAAGGCTCCAATTCTGGCTAGTTGTGGTCAAGATCATACGGTTAAGCTCTGGAATACAAATAATGGAGAATGTTTCAAAACCTTACATGGACATAGCAACATTGTCACCGCGATCGCTTTTAGCCCAGATGGTCAACGCCTCGCTAGTAGTAGCACTGATCGCACAGTTAAAATTTGGAATTTAGGCACAGGAGAATGTCTACAAACTCTGGAAGGACATGATGCTTGTGTTTGGTCTGTCGATTTTCATCCCGCAGGTCAGATCTTGGCAACGGCTGGAGAAGATAACACGATTAAGTTATGGAAAGTGGAAACTGGTGAATGTTTGCAAACCTTGAAGGAGCATCAACAATGGGTAAAAGCGATCGCCTTCAGTCCGAATGGACAAATATTAGCGAGTGGAAGCTTTGATCAAACTGTGAAACTATGGAATCTGCAAACTGGTGAATGTGTAAAGACTTTACTAGGACATAGCGCAGTCGTGACTTCAGTAGCCTTTAGTCCTCAAGGCGATCGCCTAGTCACGGGCAGCTATGATCAATCTCTGAAGATTTGGGATATAGAGACAGGGCAATGTCTGGATACTCTAAAAAAACATACCAATCGAATCTGGTCAGTTGCCTTTCATCCGCAAGGGAAATTGGTTGTCAGTGGCAGCGATGACCATGCCATAAAAGTCTGGGAACTTCACACAGGAAAATGCATCAAAACTCTGCAAGGAAACAGCAATGCGATTTATGCGATCGCCCATAGTGACCAGCAAAATTTACTCGCTAGTGGACATGAAGACCAGACAATTAAACTCTGGAAGATTAATCTCAACACTCCGCAAACCCTAGAAAACAACCTTCAGCCTTTTCAGATCCTCCGAGGACATAGCGATCGCATTTTTTCCGTTGCTTTCAGTCCTAATCAACAGATTCTCGCTAGCGCCAGTGCTGATCGAACGATTAAACTTTGGAATCCCTATACAGGGAAAATTTTAAAAACTCTGCACGGGCATAAAAGTTGGGTTTGGGCGATCGCCTTCAGTCCCGATGGTCAGTTTATCGCCAGTGGAAGCTATGACCACACTGTCAAAGTATGGAATGTCGAATCTGGTGAATGCTGGCAGACATTGCAAGGGCATCATAGTTCGATATTAGCGGTTGCCTTTAGTCTTGATAGCAAAACTCTTTTTAGCAGTGGTTATGAAAAGCTGGTTAAGCATTGGGATTTAGAAACAGGTAAATGTCTGCATACTTGGGAAGCTGACTCTAGCCGCGTTTGGACTGTTGCCATCAGTCCCAATAATCAACATCTTGTCACAGGTGGTGATGACTGCTCAGTAAAACTATGGGACATTGCGACAGGAGATTGCCTACATAAATTTTCTGGTCATACTAACCAAGTAATCGATTTGATATTCACACCTGAAGGCGATCGCCTGATTAGTAGTAGTAGCGATCGCACGATTAAAATTTGGGATGTAATGACGGGACTTTGCCTTGCAACATTAGAGAATCATCTCAATTGGGTCTGGTCTCTGAGTCTGAGTAAAGATGCTAAAACTCTTCTCAGTGCCAGTTGGGATGAAACCATCAACTGTTGGAATATCTCCACAGGTAAAGTTTGGCAAACTTTGAGGTCAATCCGTCCTTATGAGGGCATGGTTATTGATAATGTTGCAAACTTAACTGAAGCTGAGTTCGGAACATTAAAAGCTTTGGGTGCAAAATAGCTGTGACAGCACTCGATTAGTTGTATACACCCAAACAATAATAAGGTTCGTTACATTGCATTAATGCATTCTACAAGATCGGCGATCGCACTGTATTTTACGGAAAATTTTTATAAAATCCTTCTCGACTTTCTATTTTGAGAATTTCAATAACTTCTCCGTCCCAGAAAATTCCAATACGATAGCTGTAGTCAAATTTAATGCGATAATATCCTGAGAAACCTTTTAGAGTTTCAAGATTAGGAATTTCAGATAGAGCCTAAGAAGTTCCAATTACTTCAATGCATTTTCTAACTTTTGCGAGAATTTTTTGGTCGTTGATTTTGTCTAAATCTTTTTTGAATCGCTTGGCAATTTGATATTTCATTGAGGCAAACTCTCCAAGAGAGTTTGAGATTCTAATTCAGACAAAAATCCTTCTTTTCGAGAATTCTCACAAGCGAAATATAGTATAGAGTCTTCTAATTCG
>Ga0105048_10010389_pt1 | contig 14754 bp, 14 predicted proteins | sample MAT05_FD_78382 | JGI IMG/M metagenome (GOLD analysis project Ga0105048, IMG submission 78382) | Freshwater microbial communities from Lake Fryxell liftoff mats and glacier meltwater in Antarctica - MAT-05 | ecosystem: Environmental > Aquatic > Freshwater > Ice > Liftoff microbial mat | place... | reverse complement strand
GCAACGCGGACGTTGGAGGGTCATGGATACCAAGTTTATACCGCGGAAGATGGGGCTGACGCCTTGGCGCTTTATTTTCAGCGTCGCAGTCAAATTCAACTCGTATTGACAGACTACACGATGGAGCAGATGGACGGGATGCAGCTTGCTCAGGCTCTGAAACGCCTTGATCCGCATGTGCGCATCATTGTCTCCAGCGGCCAGTGCGGGGAGGATAAAGTTGCCGCATTTCGTGCCCGTGGTGTGAACGCTTTCTTGGACAAACCGTATAAACCGGAAGCTATGCTTCAAATGATTTATGAGGAACTCCAGCGCGAATAACTTCCAGCCGGGGGTGAACAAACATCCCGGGTGCCCCTCGGATTGGCGCGTCGCTCTCTCCTCGCTACTGATTCTCTAAATACGCGTCTCGATGTTGTCGGCTACTGCGTCTTTGCCGACCATGCGGAGCAGGGAGGCGTAGTTTTTGATGGTGGTCGCGAGGTCGTCGGCGGGACGGTGTGCGGCGGCGTTCAGGACGCCCAGAGCTTTTTGGTAAAAACCTTCCGCTTTATCGAGCCAGCCGCGGGAGTGATAGACGACAGCGAGATTGCTGTAGGATTGGGCGAGATCGGGGTCGTCGTGGCGGCAGACGTTTTGCCGGATGATGAGCGCCTTGAGATGCATGGATTCCGCGCTTTGCAGATCGCCACGCTGACAATAATACACGCCGAGGTTGTTCATCGCGGTGGCAAGATCGGGGTGGTATTTATCGTATACATCCTTGTAAATAGCGAGGGCCTGAATGTAGAGCGGCTCGGCTTCGTCGAGGAACCCGTTGTTTTTGTAAATGACGGCGAGGTTGTTGTACTGCGTGGCAAGTTCAACGCGTTTTGTGCCGAAAGCGGCGGCGTAGAGCGGGATGGATTTTTCGTAGAGTTCCTGCGCTTCGGCTTTGTTTCCGGTGTCATCGAGGAGAAACGCGAGGCCGGTCGTGGAGCGGGCGATGATTTCGGGCAACTCGTCCCGGGGCGTATATTCGAGAAGCGTGCGGTAGAGGCCTTCCGCAGTGACGGGGTCGCCGTTTTCGGCGCGCAACTCGGCGATGGACTGCGCGAGTTCGTAGGATTCGGGGACTTCGGGATCGAGTTCGGATCCGTTGGCAATCCAGATGCCTTCGGCATAGGAGAGGGCTTCGGCGGATTGGCCCGAGGCGCGAAGTGTGGCTATGGACCCCATCATTTCGTCGAGAGGGAAAGCGTCCGGTTTTGACATGGGGCGCATCGTGCCTTAGGTAATTTTTTTTCGCAACTGTGCCGTGAAACTTGTGCTGTTCCTAACCCGCTCCCTGCTGCTGGATCAACATGCCCGGAGGCGAACAATGTTTGCGATTGTGTTGGTTGCGCTGGTGCAGGTGTTTGTGGGGTCGGTTTTTCTGGAAGGCTGGCTGCGTGCGCGTCCCTGGTTATTCATGCTGTTCTGGTTCGTCTGCGCGTGGATCACCCTGACCGCCGTGATGCTTTCGCTCTACGACGTGCTGAAGGTGCGTGCGCAGTCGCAGGCGGAAGTGCTGCGATTGCGGCGGCAGTTCCTGGGTGAGCCCGCAACCAAGGACGAGAAAGGAAAATCCGATCATGTGGACTCGTAAAGAGCTGGAGGAGCGCGAGAAAAAAAACCTGCTGCCATGGGCGCAGGCGTCTCTGGATTCCCAAGGCCGCGCACAGCGCGAAAAGGCACACCATTTACGCACCGCGTATCAACGGGACCGGGCGCGGATCATTCATTCCAAGGCTTTCCGCAGGTTGGAGGGCAAGACTCAGGTGTTTCTGAACGGGACGGGCGACCATCTGCGCACACGACTGACGCATACAATCGAGGTGGCCTCGGTGAGCCGGACGATTGCGCGTTCGCTGGGGCTGAACGAGGATCTGGCGGAGGCCATCGCGCTGGCGCACGACCTCGGGCACCCGCCATTTGGCCATGCCGGCGAGGAGACGCTTCATCTTTTAATGAAGGAGCACGGGGGCTTTGAGCATAATCTGCAAAGCTTGCGCGTGGTGGAAATCATCGAACAGCGGAGCCCGCGTCACGCGGGGCTGAATCTTTCTCACGAGGTGATCGAGGGGTTGAACAAACACGCGCTGACGCATCCGCCGACGTTGGAGGCGCAGGTTGCGAATCTGGCGGATGAGATCACGTATTACAGTCACGACATCGACGATGGAGTCGAAGCGGGATTGCTCACCGTGCGGCAGCTCGCGACGCTGGACGCATGGAAGGGTGCGGCGGACATGACGCGCAAACCGTTTCCGCGGTTGCGCGGCGAGGTTGCGGTGCGGGCGATCGTGCGGAATCTCATCGATCTGCAGGTGGAAGACGTGATTGCGAGCAGCGCGGCGGCGATTCGTGCGGCGGGGGTAAAATCCGTGGACGATGTGCGGAATGCGCAGCAGCGGCTGATTTGTTACAGTCCGAAACGGCGCGAGGAGAACAAGCAGATGCGGGCGTTTCTTTATGAGAAACTTTATTTTCACGAAGCCGTGGCCGGGGTGAATCGCCGCATGTGCAAGATGCTGGTGGAAGTGTTCGCCATGTATCTGCGCAAGCCGGCGTTGCTGGGCGAAGGGGCGGCGCGGCGGGTTCGCAAGGAGGGGTTGCACCGGACGGTGTGTGATTACGTGGCGGGAATGACGGATCGTTTTTTGATGAAGGAACACGAGCGGCTGTGCGGAATGACAGCGGTGAAGAAGCTGTTGCAGAAGCGGACGCACAAACCGGGCATGGCACGGATCCGGGAGTAGGAAAACGAACTGGCGCGCGGTTTGGTGAAAATCGAAATGGAATCTCACATAAAGCCACAAAGGCACCAAGGACAGGAAGTTGCGGAAGATTCGGGAAGCACCTTTTGGATGAGAAAGTGTTTTGCTTCAGCTTCTTGCGGCCTGGTGCCTTGTATCTTCGAAAAATTTGTCCGGGATACGAAAGAAGGGGGGTTCCAGTGTTTCGGCTTGGACGTTGTGGAGCCACAGGGCAGAAGGGAACGGTGAACCCGATGACCGCCATGATTCTCGACGTTGTGGCTGACTCTTACAGCCCGCTGTTGGTCTTGCTGGCCCTCTTTGCGCCCAAGGTTGTGAAATCTTCAGCCTGGCAGCGAGTGGTTCGATACTACGCCGCTTGTTGCATCGGGATTGGCTTTGTCTATTTAGTGAAGGCATTGGATGAACGCTTCCTGCTGTGGAGCGCGGTCCATCTTGATTACAGCACACATTCCGCCTTCGCAGCGTCGCTTGTCGTTTCAATTGCCATTTTTCAGCGCTTGTGGCTTCGGGCGCTCGTGGGTTCGCTGGTTCTCTATTTCGGAATCATCCTGCTCCTGCGCTATCACAGTGTTCCTGATTTGATCACGGCCGGCGTGCTCTCGGCCCTTTTCACCGGAGCCGTGCATTGGGCATTTGGTGCATTTGAAGGTGGATCGGACGAGTTCCGATAACGTGGTGATCCTCACGGGATTTTTCCCGTTGCGCGGGGTTCCACGAGTTGGGCCTTTGGCGGATGAGGTTGCGCTTTGCGAGGGTGGGCGAACGGCGTTCGAATTGCTCTTCGGCCATCCTCACAATAGGGCCGCTCACGGCTTTGCCATCCAATTGCAGTCGGGCGTCTTGCAGTTCGTAAGCCTGGGTGGTGCGGCCGGATATTTTTGCACTCCGTTGTTTCGGAACTCCAGTGTGCGGGGTAGTTTCGCATTTCAATGTACATTTCATGAGGACGACCGCCCCTGACTCCGCGCCCTCGAAGCTGAAGCGCACCTTGCGGCACCCCATGTTTTTTGGGGCACTGGCGATCCTCGTTGTCATTATTTTGGTCGCGGTTTTTTTGGGAACATCATACGGCAGGCATTGGAGGTCGGAACGCTATGTGGCGCGAAGCAAGGCGCTTGCCGCAGCGGATAAGATGGTGGCGGCAAGGCTGGCGGTGATGAGGGCGTTGCAACTGGATGGCAATTCACTTTCAGCCACCCGGCAGATGTTGGAGTTGGTGCCGCAAGGAGATCTCCATGCGGAACTTCTGCTCCGCTGCCGTGTTGCGGACCTCGATGAGCCTGATGCAAAGAATCTGGAGCGAGTGGTTTTTCTCGCGATGATCGGGGGGCGTTTCGATCTCGCGGAAAATGCGTTGGCTTCTCTCCAGCGGCGTGGAATCGAGTTGGCTATGGTTTTCGAGTTTGAAATCCGTCTGCGTCTAATCCGGGGGCAATATGCACTCGCGCAAAGTGCGGCAGTGTCTCTATTGCAGATTGATCCCAAGAATCTTCCGGCGAAGCTCGTATTGGCGCTTGTTGGACTTCAAGGGCTTCCCGACAGCCAACTGAACGAAGTGGAACAGTCATTTTTGTCGCTTGTGGATGATCCTGTGACCCGGCTGGAAGCCTTGCGTGGACTGCGCGAAGTGAAACGCCGCAAGGGCGATCTGGATGCCGCGTTGGAGTCGGCCAATGCCGTGGTTAAGGAGCAATGGTCCAATTTTTATGACTGGATCGTGCGCGCAGGTCTGATGCTCAAAATCGGGGGAACTGACATCACTGCTTTACGCGATGAATTGCTGGAAAAGGCAAACCACAATCTGGGCAATCTGGAACTGATTGTCCTCTGGCTAAATCAGAATGGTGGAGAAACGGATATTGTGTCGTGGCTGGAGGGGATCGATTGGCTGGTGAAAGAGGTGGGGGCGAAGGGCGCTCTGCTGGCTGGAGAATGGTCGCGACGGGGCGACTGGAAATCCATGGCGGAAGCGCCGATCCTCGACGCGCCCTGGCCTTCGCATGAACACGTCCGACTGGCTTATAAAGCCCGTGCTTTCCAGAATTTGCGAAAGGAATCGGAAGGTTTTCAGCTGTGGACAGCAGCGATGAACAGCGTGAGAGACGATTCCAAGGCTTCGCGTGACCTTGCAAAACTTACGCAGCGATGGCCGGAGTGGGGAACGCGATACCTGGCATTTCTATGGCAGGCCACGACAACGCGGCCGGAGAATCTCCAATGGGTGTTCGACCTGCTGCAGGAGTACTATTTCCGCGAGCGCAGCACTGAGGGAGTGCTTCGGGTGAATCGCGCGAAGCTCAGCGCATTTCCCGACAACCTTCTTGCGAAACGGAACATCGTTTTGTGTCTGCTTCTGCTCAATATCGAGAAGGAGGAAGCGCGGAGGCGGTTGTTTGAATTGAAGCAGTTTTATCCTGCAAGTTCCGCAGTGGTGGCGCTCGATGCGCTGGCATCTTTAAGGGAGGAAAAACCAGCGAACGCCGTGCTCGCGCTGGCTGCGTTGCCGGATGAGGCTTACATGCTGGAGGATGTGGCACTGGTTCGAGCCATTGCTCTCAAACAGACTGGTGCGGACGCCGAAGCGAAAGAGGCGCTCAAGTATGTGAAATTTGCCAATCTGATGAAAGAAGAGCGGGCGATGCTCGTGGCAAACGGGTTATTGAGTGGGGAATAATGCGAGGGGCTATTTCGAGCGCGCCAAGAACATTGGAACATCGCCGAAGAGCAAAAGTATTTTCACAATCAGCCCGGTAATAAAAAAGTCACTGTTTTCGGAACCACGGACATTGGAGTCGGCTCGGATAGAGAGAGCCGCCGCTCAAGTCACTTTGTCTAATCCGCGACATGGGAGAGATGGGAGAGATGGGAGAGATGGGAGAGATGGGGCGGCATCTGCGGTTGAGAGCTCTCCCAGCGCCTTTATTCGGCGTTAACCTGGAGCGTCTGAATCCTAGGATGCGATCTTTCTCCGGCGGCGTGCGAAGAGGAAGGGCAAGATAAACAATCCGGCTCCGATCGTTGCGGGCTCAGGAATTAATGAGTCGAAATTTGTGGTAATCGATGTGTCGATGGCGATTTCTTCGAAACCAGTGTTGGCGTTGGAAAATTTCACCCAGAGATAGACGTTGTCCAAAGAGGTGTAGCTGGTGAATAGGGACAGCGGTACGTTTTATGTCATGTCCGCAACACCGCTGCCCGAAGGCACGGTAGTCAAGGTCAAGGTGTTGTTTTCGTTGCCATCGAAGTTGTAAACGAGATCTCCCAAGTTTCCGAGATTGGCTTCGGTAGTCACACTTACTGTGCCGGATTGGGCTGTGTTGATATAAACGCGAAATTCTTCTATCACGAGACCGTCTGAGTTATTGAGATCTACGGTGAAGGAAAGGTATTGCGTGCCGCTAAAGGTAACAACAGGGACACTACCCAGCTTCAATTGGGGATTGAAACTGCCGTATTTTTGATCAAAGGGTTTGGAGCCGCCAGCGTCGGAGTTGTAGCCGCGCTCAGTCCCACTGTTTTAAACCGCAAACAACCGGGTGTATACACCGGAACCAGCACCAATGGTCGACCCTGTGAAGATGGCTACGTTGATCAAGTTGATCTGGGTGGGGTTGTTCACCAGGTCGGCGGTGAAGTTTGCGGCGTTTGTCGTGAGGCCGCAAACTGCGAGGTACACCGACAGGGTGGAACGCAGAAAAAGTTTCACGAGCGGAGTGTTGCACAGAATACAAATCCTTCGCAATGCTCGTTTGTGGAAAAACTATCAGCACTTTCGGGAGGCTTTCTCCGCAGAATACTGTCATCACTGGAAGCGAAGATTGCAGCGGGATCCGGTCGATCCATCTGGCCATCATGGCCAGCGTGTTCTGGATCGCGTGGTATCGGATGAGTTTGGGATGGGGATTGCTGACGTTTGTCTCGGGAATTCTCGGCGCGCTTTTTTTAAATCTGGCGCGGGTGTGTTTCCTCGCGATTGGCGTTTCGAATACGGGTAATCTGGCATATGTAGATCAGTGGCATGATCCCGCCGGTTTGATCGGGCAGGCGCTGCTTATGGCCGGGTTGGCGGTGTTTGCAGGCAAGCTTCCCAAGCGCCCTGCCGGGCAAAAAGAACTCAGCGGGGTGCCGCCACACATGGAGGGTGGTAATCTGCTCAGGACTCCCACGCTGGCGTGGAAATACGTCGGGATGCTGGCGGCGTGGTTGCTCGTATCCGAAGTGGTCATCGAACTTTGGTTTCGCAGGAATGAACCATCTGTGTGCAGCACTTCACTCCAGGGGGCGCTTTCGATGCCACATGATCAATGCACCAAATGCCGCGTTCCCGCCGTGTGGACGCTAAAATCTCTTGAAGGCGTGGCACCTTGGCAACGCCAGAACATGTCGGATGCAGTCCGTGAAAAGTATCTTTTTTCCGAAGCTGAATCATACAGCGCGGAGGAGGCGAGCGGGGTAACACGCAGCGTGCTCTGGTTGAATTTCGCTAAGGGGAAGATTTCCTCCTTCACTCACAACATCAACCTGCCGCAGGTCTGCTTGCCCTCGCACGATTTTGTTTTGGTTAAACAATTTCCCGATCTCGTGGCCCAGCCCGGGAGGGTGAAGTTTGTGCTGCGCCATCAACTCTACAATCAGCGAGGCCGGTTGCTGCACCTTTTCTTTTCAGAAATGCAATCGAGCGATCTGCGCGGAAGCGGTTCGAAGCGCGACGGCACACCCGAAGCTCGGCTCGACCTCGCGTGGCAAGGGATTCGCAGCCAGACCGCCTCGCTCCTGCATATTCTCATCGAAGGAGACGCCCGCAAGATGCCGCCGCCGCAGGTGCTGCGTCAGAGCGTGGCGAATTCCGTGAAGGAACTGCTCACGCTGAAGCTGGAGCCGTCGCGGACTTTCCGATGCTGCGGAGTGTGCGGCACAAGGATCGAGCGATAGTTTTTTTGGAAACCAGGTGGCGGACGATGTTTCTGCTCTGTCGGCTTATGCGAGCATCGCGAGCAGTTCCTTCACATGTTCAGCGGGTTTTATCTTGGGCAGGACGGCTTGGATTTTTTGGTCCGGCCCGATGACGAACGTCGTGCGTTCGGTGCCCATATATCTTTTGCCGTACATGCTTTTCTCGACCCACACGCCGTAAGCTTTGACGATCGATTTGTCTTCGTCGGCGAGGAGCGGGAAAGGGAGCGAGAACTTTTCGATGAACTTCGTGTGGCTCTCTGCGGGATCAATGCTGACGCCGAAAACCACGACTTTGCCATCAAATTGCGGCCAGGCGTCGCGCAGTTCGCACGCCTGCGTGGTGCAGCCGGGCGTGTCGTCTTTCGGATAAAAGTACAGGATGACCGTCTGGCCTTTGAACTCCGAGAGGCTGGCTTTTTTGCCCGCGCCATAAGCGCCACCGACGGCGGTGGACGAGAATTGCGGGGCTTTGGAACCGGGTGCGAGTGCTGTGCTCATGGGGATGGGAGGAATGGGAGGAATGGGAGGAATGGGAGTTATGGGAGTTATGGGAGTTATGGGGACGGTGGTGGTGGTGGTGGTGTTTTGCGGCGTTGGGCCAGGCGCGCTTGGAACATGCGTTCGCGCAGGCCTCCCTGGTTCAGGAAATCTTTTTCCAAAGCGCGGAGCTGCTGGTCGAGCAGGTAGTTGGTTTGGCAAATGAGGCAGATGGCGATGTTGGCGATCACTTCCGGGGGGCGTGTCTCCACAAATTCGCGGTACAGCTCGAAGGTGTGAGGAGTTGTTCGTCCGAGACGCCGGACGTATTGGGCTTTGCCTGAGTCTTTGTCCCAGAGGAGTTGGTCGCGGACGCGGAGGTAGTCGCGGTAGTCGGCGAGAAGTTCTTCGAGGCTGGCGCGAGCGACGCTGGTGAGTTTGATCTCGGTTTCCTTGGAGGCGATCGCGGCTTTGCTGCCTTCGAGGATGTTCTGTTTGCAGGAACGGGCAGACTGGATCATCTGATCCACGGTGCGGTCGCCTCTTGAGAGGTATTTGTTGGCGAAGCGGAAGGTGATGTCGTACACGACTTCGGCTTTTTGGTAGGAGAGGAGTGTCTGGTAGTCTCCGCGCGGGGGGATGATGGGATGGGAGGAATGGGAATTAGGGGAGGAATGGGAGTCACGCTTAGCGTTCTCACCATTCCCATGCTTCCCATGATTCCCATCTTTGCTCATGGTGCGGTTGCGGGTTCGGATTGCTGGATGGTTTTGAGACGGCGGAAATATTCCGGGGCGAAGGGGAGGCCGCCGAGGGCGGGGAGCAGGTAGCGGGCGGTGCAGAGGAGGCCGAGGGCGAGCGCGGTGGGTGAGGCGAAATACGGGGCGTAGAGGGCGACCAGTGCGCCGTCGCGGGTTCCAGCGCCGCCGAAGGTGGGAACGGGGAGGAGTCCGGCAAGGATCGCGAGCGGGGAGAGCGCGAGGTTTGTGAGGAAGGGTACCGTGGCGCGCAGGGCGAGGATGAAAAGGTAGATTTGCAGCAGGTGCAGAAACCAGATGAACACTGACGACGCGCACACTTTAAAAAGCCGCGCTTTGTTGGACCAAAAGTAATTGTGCATTTCGCCCCATGAGGCGGAGAGTTTCGTGAGCTTCGCGCCGATTTTCTTCGGGGCAAACTTCGCGGAGGTGTCGAAGAAAAAACGTGCGAACGCCTGCGACCCGATGAGCAGGCAACCGAGCAGGAACATGCCGGTGACGGCCACAGTCATGATCCAGAACACGCCGTCTTTTTGCGGATAAAGAAACAGTCCGAACACGCACCAGATGAGCAGGGAGAGCATGTCGCAGGATTTTTCAAACACGACGAGCGAGAGGGCGAGCGAGCCGCTGAGTCCGCTGCGATCGCGCATGAACCAGGCTTTGGCGATGTCGCCCATTTTCGACGGCAACACGAGGTTCAACACGCTGGCGACGAGGATGAGTTTGTTGGCTTCGAAGAAACCGAGTTGTCCGCGCGCGGGCATGAGTTGTTGCAAACGCATCGAGGTGAACAGTGTGAGCGGGATGACCATGCCGAGGCTTACGGTCATCCAGACGGGGTCGCAGTTACGGAAGATCTCGACGAGGCGTGCGCGGTTTTCCGGCCCGATCTTCCAGTACATGAAGCTGAGAATAAGAATGCTGATGACCAGCGACAGGATGCGTTTCATGGAGAAGCGGGATTAGGAGTTGGGCGCAAAAAGGCGCAGAAGGCGCAGAAAAGCAGGCTGAATGTCGATGGGATTCCAAACTGCCGCCGGAGTGGTTATTGCGAGTGTGATCTTTTGCATTTTGCGCCTCTTAGCGGCTTATGTCTTCGCAGTTTCCAAACTAAAATCTCCGGGTGACGCGCAGGGGTTGGGCGACGTGGATTTTATCCAACTCCTCTTTTAAGCTGTGCCATTTCTGAAGTTGCCCGGCCTGGTAGGTGCGGCTCATCACGACGTAAATGCTCGTCTGCGCGGCTCCTATGCCGGCGTCCTGCACGGCCGCCCAGTTGGTGGCGGGCGTGATTTCGTCGGCCACTTCCAGTTCGCCGCCTTTCCATTTCAGCGTGCGCACGAACTTGAACGGCGCGGTGGTTTTACCGGTGATCAACATTTTTTGAAGCATCTTGCGGATGAGGTTTGGGAAAAAGCGGCCGACGCTGAGCATCACGCCGCGCAGTGCGACGAGAGTAAACGGCGTCATGGCCTTTTGTTTGGCCCAACCCATCGGGCCGCGCACAACGATCTGATCGTCGTCGATTTCGAGTTCGTATTTCGCCACGAGATGGCCGACGGCGGTTTTGAGTTTTCCTTTATCCTGCACGCGCAGGGAGACGTGCGTGTCGCTGGTGACGAGTGTGCCGTAGCGGAACAGCTTGAACACGCCGCCCTTGTTGAGCGCGAGGTACAGCTCCGCGTGTTCGCGTCGGTCGATGAGCAATCCGGCATTGGGAAAATAGACGCGTCCCGGCGGATGATCCTGAATTTGCGGGCGCGAGACGACCCAATGTTTCCACGCGAGCAGATAGCTCCAGGTGTGGTGTCCGCAGATGTGATCGTCGGCGTAACACGCGCCCAGGCCCTTGCCGAGGCCCTGGAGGAAACGTGCATTGACGGCCAGCGCCTCGGGCATCCACTGGCCTGCGAGTTCGAAGCCGTGCGGGAAAAAGTTGTAGGTGTTGCGGCTGGTGTATTCGCCGCCGAACGAGCCATCGGGATGGACGAACTCACTCGCAAACCGCACCGCTTTTTCGATGGAATCGCGCAACTGATCGCTCGGCGTGAGCGCGTAGATTTGGGAGAGCAATCCGACGGTGAGCGTGTGATAGCCGGGGTCCGCGCCTTCGTATTCCTGAAACCAGCCCTCGTCGTTCTGCCATGAGAACACGCGCTCTAGGCGTTTCTTTTTCGCCTTATCCCATTCGTTGGTGCCGAGCAGACGTCCGACGAGTTCGAGGCAAAGCACGATGAGCGCCTGATGGTTGGTGAGGCGTCCGCTCTCGTTGTGGTGCGCCATCCAGTTGGCTCGTTTGTGGAAAAATTCGAGCATCTCCTGATTCTGAAGACCGAGCATCGTGTAGCTCTCGACGCAGGCGAGGAGCGAGAACGCCGCAGCGCCCCCGGCCTTTTCGTAGGGAAAATAATCGTCGCACGAACCGTCCGCATGCGCGCTGCGGGCGGCGTAGAGGATTCCGGCGGCAACCCATTCGCGGAGCACTTCCTTGTCAAAGTAGGGATTGCCTTCGACTTGCGTGGTGAGAGCGAGGGCGAGCGGCCAGACGAATTCCTGCGACATGCCGCTCGGGAAATCGATGATCTTGTAATGCCAGAAATTGCGATCGAAACAGCCGTACGTCGGGCTGTGCGGGTTGCGATCCTGCTGGGTGAGAATCTTGGGAATCTGGGCAAGCGCCTCGCGGGCGAAAAGGTCACGACTCATGGAACGCAAAGGAAATACACGAAAAACGCTGACGGGAGAGCCTTTTTTCCCGCGGAGAAAAAGGGCATCGGTCTGCGTGGATTGGAAACGAGGGCGTGATTTTTTTTTGGGACCGAAATACGCTTGGCCCGCTTCTCCGAAATGCCCATGAACAATGCTCCTTCGCGCCTTAGCGCCTTAGCGGGAGAATCCTATGAACGTTTTTCCCTCTGTGGTGTCAGACTTCGGCGCATTGGCGAGAGGTCGGTGGGCGCGGAAGCGAGCAAGGCGGGCGATCAAGCGGGAGAGGGGAGTATCTATTTTATGAAAACAGAAATCATCATCACCAGCTTTGTAATCGCGCTTGCGTTTCCGGGATGTAAACCGGCGGGCGGATCGAAGCCTGCGGGGGCACCTCCGGCTCCGGTGGAAATTGCGCTTGTGGAAAAGCGGGCGATGCCGGTGGAAGTGAAGTCGATCGGCGCTGTGGAGCCGCTGGCGAGTGTTCAGGTGAAATCCAAGGTGCAGGGGGAAATTCTGAAGGTGCATTTTCCCGATGGCACGCAGGTGAAGGCGGGGGATTTGTTGTTCAGCATTGATCCGCGGAGTTTTGACGCGGCACTGGACCGGGCGCAGGCGAATCTGGCGATTGCCAAGGTGGCATCCGATAACGCGACGGAACAGGCGGATCGCTATACCGCGCTCATTGCGGGTGGGGCGGCGTCGAAGGAACAGGCCTCGCAATTTCTCACCACGGCACAGTCACAAAAATCCGAACTGGCGGCGCGTCAGGCCGATGTGAATGCGGCGAAGCTCTCGCTGGAATGGACGCAGTTGGTTTCCCCGATCTCGGGGCGAACGGGCGCGGCGCTTTTGAAGGCGGGAAACATTGCGCAACCGAACGTGGACACGCTGGTGGTGATCAACCAGATGCAGCCGATTTACGTAACGTTTTCGCTTCCGGAAAACTCGCTGACCTCCGTGCGGCGCTGGATGAGCGAGGGGACGCTGGCGGTGACAGCGCTCGACCCCGACAGAGGCAAGACGCTGGGGATGGGCGAACTGGCCTTTGTGGACAACACCGTGGACCGGGCGTCGGGAATGATCACGTTCAAGGCGACGTTTCCCAACGCGGATGAAAGCCTGTGGCCGGGACAGTTTGTGGATCTATCGGTGAAACTTTCGGAGGAACCCGATGCCATCGTGGTTCCGGCTGCGGCTGTGATGGAGGGGCAGCAGGGCGCGCAGGTTTTCGTGGTGGATGGTGAGGTGGCGAATTTGCGGAAGGTGTCAATTGAGCGCACGACGGATGGTATTTCCGTTGTTAAAGAGGGGCTCAAGCCGGGAGAAAAGGTGGTGGTCACCGGGCAACTTCGTGTAACTCCCGGCGGCAAGGTGATGGTGAAGGAAGCGGCTCAAACCAAGGCCCCGGTGGTCGCGCCATGAACCTGACCGATCTTTTCGTTCGCCGTCCGATCATGACCACGCTGGTCATGGTGAGTATTTTGGGATTCGGGCTGCTGGCCTTTTTCAAACTACCGGTGAGCGATTTACCGAGCGTTGATTTCCCGACGATCACGGTGAGCGCGCGCCTTCCGGGCGCAAATCCTGAGACGATGGCCTCGGCGGTGGCGTTGCCGCTGGAGAAGGAATTTTCCACGATTGGCGGCATTGAATCGATGACCTCCTCGAGTGTGCTCGGGAGCACAAGCATTACGCTGCAGTTTGATCTTTCGCGAAACATCGACGCTGCGGCGCAGGACGTGCAGGCGGCGATTTCGCAGGCGCAGGGCGATCTGCCGACGGACATGCCGGCACCTCCGTCTTTCCGCAAGGTGAACCCTGCGGAACAGCCGATTTTGTTGCTGGCGGCCTATTCCGATTCGCTGCCTTACAGCAAGTTGGACGAATATGCGGACACGCTGGTGGCGCAACGGCTTTCGACGGTTTTGGGTGTGGCGCAGATCGATCTCTACGGTTCGCAAAAATATGCGGTGCGGGTGAAGGTGGACCCGCGTGAGCTTGCGGCGCGAGGGATCGGCATCGACGAAGTGGAGGATGCGATCCGCGAGGCAAATTCCAATGCGGCAACAGGGGAACTCGATACCGGGGTCAAGGCGCGGAGCATTCAGGCGACGGGGCAGCTCACAAACGCCTCCGAGTTTCGCCAACTCATCGTGTCCTATCGCGGGGGTAATCCTGTGCGATTGGACCAGATCGCCACGGTACTTGATGGCGTGGAGAACGAGAAGAACCTAGGTTGGTATAACAAAACACGCGGCGTGGTGCTGGCGATTCAGCGGCAACCAGGCGCGAACACGGTGGAGGTCATCGATCGGATTCTGAAAGTGCTGCCGTCGTATCAGGCCCAGCTTCCGGGCGGGATGAAGCTCGATATTTTGTATGACCGCTCGACGTCGATCCGGGAGTCTTTGCACGATGTGGAGTTTACGCTCGTGCTTGCGGTGGCGCTCGTGGTGCTCGTGATTTTCCTTTTCCTGCGGAACGTGCGCGCAACGTTGATTCCCAGCGCGGCCATTCCGCTTTCGATCATTGGGACGTTCGGGGTGATGTATTTGATGGGGTTCAGCGTGAACAATTTTTCGTTGATGGCGCTGATTCTGGCGGTGGGGTTTGTCGTGGATGACGCGATTGTCGTTTTGGAAAACATCGTGCGCCACATTGAGAAAGGTGAAACGCCGATGGAAGCCGCGTTGAAGGGGGGGCGCGAGATCGGATTCACGGTGCTTTCGATGACGTTGTCGCTGGCCGCGGTGTTCATTCCCGTGCTGTTCATGGGCGGGATTCTGGGTCGCTTGCTGAACGAGTTCGCGTTGACGATTGCCGTTGCGATTTTGTTGTCAGGGGTGATCTCGCTCTCGTTGACGCCGATGCTTTGCAGCAGGTTTTTGAAAGGGGCGCACAGCGCGAGCAACAACGCAGTGTTCCGCTGGTCGGAACGTTTTTTCAACGGGATGTTGAAGGGCTACGAAAAGACGCTGCGGATTGCGCTACGGCACCACGTCTGGGTCTCGATGATCGCGTTGGCGATGGCCGGTTCCACAGCGTGGCTT
>Ga0105048_10010387_pt1 | contig 14755 bp, 13 predicted proteins | sample MAT05_FD_78382 | JGI IMG/M metagenome (GOLD analysis project Ga0105048, IMG submission 78382) | Freshwater microbial communities from Lake Fryxell liftoff mats and glacier meltwater in Antarctica - MAT-05 | ecosystem: Environmental > Aquatic > Freshwater > Ice > Liftoff microbial mat | place... | reverse complement strand
TGATGCAACGCTTCCGCGAACGCAACCTGCAATTGCTCGTTGCTACCGATGTGGCCGCACGTGGCATCGACGTAAGCGACATCTCTCACGTCATCAACTACGGTCTGCCCGACGAAATCGAAATATACACCCACCGCAGTGGCCGTACAGGCCGCGCCGGGCGTAAAGGTATTTCGATGACCATCATCACGTCAAAATACGAAGAGAAAATCAGGCAGATTGAGCGCAAAAACAAAGCGCCATTCAAAAGGGAATTGCTGCCAACAGGTTTTGAAGTGTGTGAAAAACAACTTTTCCACATCGTGCACAACATGCGCGAACAAGAAGTTCAACACGCAGAAATCGAACCTTTTCTGGAACGCATCATGGAGGAACTGAAGGATATTTCGAAAGAAGAACTCATCAAACGTTTCGCCAGCGTAGAATTCAACCGATTCCTTGCTTATTACCGCAATGCGCCCGACATCAACCCGGGATCACGCGGCGATCGCAAAACCAGACCCGGTGGAGCTATTCCGGGCGCCACTCCAGGCGTGGTACGTTTGTTCGCAAGTGTCGGCGAAATGGACGGGGTATCCAAAAAGGAATTCCTCAAGCTGCTCGACCATGGTATAGGTATCCCTGCCAGCGCGGTAGGTAACATCGACCTGAAAAAGACGCACATGCACTTCGACGTGGATGCCGTTTACGAAAAGGAAATTCGTAAAAGTTTGCCTGAATTTACCATAAACGGCCGGTCTATTCGTGTTGACGACGCTACGCCGCGTATGGAAAATAGCCGGGACAGCCGGGACAGCCGGGACAGAGGCGAACGCAGACCTGCTTTCAACAAATTCGATAAAGGCGGCGATAAAAAGCGCAAACCACGGTATTAAAAAAGTAAACAGTCGGCAGTCAACAGTCGACAGTCAAACCCTTAAGTTTGATTGTCGACTGTTGTCTGCCGACTGTTTTTAATTGGCGGTCAACTGTTGACTGTTGACTTATTTTTCAAGAGGCTTTTTTTCCGCTTCGCGCATGCCTTGCCGGATTTCATCTTCCACCGAGTTTTTGGCGCTGTTGAATTCGCGGATGCCGCGACCCAGTCCACGCATGAGCTCAGGAATTTTGTTGCCGCCGAAAAGAAGCAAAACAACCAGAAAAATAAGTACGAGTTCCGTAGCGCCTAAATTGCCCAGGAACAGAAGCATCGAAGTCATGATCGGTCCATTTTAAAGTGAAACATACGGCATCTAAGCCGATTGCATGGTTTAGACTTACCAAGTTCCACAAAGTTACGAAGTCAAAAGCGTTGATGATAGTTAAATCTTTAAATTAACCAGTTGTTTGCATCCATGTTTGTACGCGACATCCTGAATCTGCTCGAAACACTCGCTCCACCGGCGTTGCAGGAAAGTTACGACAATGCCGGTCTTATTACCGGGCATCCCGACATGCCGCTGAAGGGCGTCCTGTTTTGCCTCGATTCCACAGAAGCTGTTGTGGAGGAGGCCGTCCGTTTGGGTTGCAACCTTATTGTAGCCCACCATCCCATTGTTTTTAAAGGTTTGCGGCGCATCAACGGTTACAGCTATGTGGAGCGCACGGTCATAGGTGCCATCAAAAATGATGTAGCCCTGTATGCCATCCACACCAACCTTGACAATGTACATTTCAGGGGCGTAAATGCTAAAATTGCTGAAAAAATCGGACTGTACAACACACGTATCCTGGCGCCCAAACAGGGATTCACCGATATTGGAGCCGGACTTCTGGGCGCCTTGCCGGAACCGTTGTCCGAACCTGAATTTTTAAACCTGCTGAAAAACGCTTTGAACGCAAGTTGTATTCGCCATACCGCCCTTCGTGGAAAACCAGTGCAGCAAGTGGCCGTTTGTGGTGGCAGTGGCAGCTTTTTGCTTCCCGAGGCGCTTCGTGCAAACGCTGATGTGTTTGTAACCGCCGACTTCAAATACCACGAGTTTTTTGATGCCGAAAACCGGCTCGTGATCGCAGATGTGGGCCATTTTGAAAGCGAACAATACACGATTGAACTTTTATTCGACGTAGTTCGCGAAAAATTCCCTAATTTTGCGCTCCATTGTACAAAAGTGAATACCAACCCCGTTCATTATTGGGTATAATAGCCGAAAAACCACCTTCATTTTCCATCACTCATCACCCATACGCACTTAAGCATGGCCGTAGAAGTATCCGTTGCCGACAAACTCCGCAAACTGTGGAACCTGCAACAAGTCGACTCCCAACTCGATGAAATCCAAATCCTGAAAGGTGAACTTCCCATGGAAGTTGCCGACTTGGAGGATGAAATTGCCGGTCTCGATACCCGAATTAAAAAATTGCGTGCCACCGTTAAGGAGGCCGAACTGGAAATTTCCAAAACCCAGAGCCTGGCCAAAGAGGCCGAAGCCAACATCAAAAGGTACATGAAACAACTCGAGGAAGTGAAAAACAACCGCGAGTACGAAGCGCTACAGAAAGAAATTGAACTTGCCAAGCTTGACATCCAGTTGGGTGAAAAACGGGCACGTGAGTCCAAAAGCCAACTCGACATCAAAAAGGATAGCCTGACCGTTGCAGAAGCCAAACAGGAGGCCAAGCAAAAAGACCTTGACGCCAAAAAAGTTGAACTCCAGGGCATCATCGAAAAAACCGAACAGGAAGAGAATCGACTCCGCTCTCTGAGCGAACAAGCCCGCACCGGCATCGAAGAGCGCCTGCTCAATGCCTACGACCGTACGCGCCGCACTTACCGCAACGGCTTGTCCGTAGTAAGCGTAGAACGCAATTCTTGTGGCGGTTGCTTCAACAATGTGCCGCCTCAGGTGAAGCTTGAAATCGGAATGCATAAAAAAATCATAGCATGCGAGCATTGCGGCCGCGTGTTGGTAGACCAGTCAATTGTGCATCCAGAAAATACGGTTGAAGCCTAAACAGGCCGTTTTAACGTTTTTAACAATTATTTTACGTGCAAGATGCCCGGACATGAAACATGCCCGGGCATCTTGCGTATGACGTCTATACGACACTCATTTGTTTTTTTTCGTCGGAAAAACTGTTAATATGTCTGAATATTCCACAAGGAATCCGTTTCTTGCATTGTATTTTTAATAATCGTCATTCGTCATGCACCCGTATCGCATACTCCGGTTTTCCGTTTTGCTGCTTCCCCTACTTGTTTCAAACAGGCTGGCTGCTCAGCAGTACGTTATTTACGACAGCCTTCCACAACTGGAAGAGCGTATCCGCAAGGCGGGTAAAGATGTTTTGGTCGTCAATTTCTGGGCCACTTGGTGCCCTCCCTGCGTAGAAGAATTGCCCTACTTTGAAGAGCTGAACGCGCGCTACGCCGCGCAAAACGTAAAGGTTGTTTTGGTAAGCCTCGATTTTAAAAGTCAACTTGAAAAAAAGTTTATCCCATTTCTGAACAAAGAAAAACTGAAATCTGAAATCATTCTTTTCGCTGATCAGGACGCCAACACATGGATTCCAAGGCTAAGCGAAACGTGGGATGGCGGCGTACCGGCCACCATCGTATTCCAAGGCAGCAAAACCATTTTCCATATGGGTAAATTTGAAAATACGGCGGAGCTGGAGGCTTTTGTCCGCCCTTTTTTAAAAGGCGTTAATACCTCAGTTCTTTCCGCGAAACACTGAGCCCCTTTACCTTCCTACTAATCCATCGTCACAGGAATTCGTAATGTGTGGCGTAAGTGCAAACCTACCCGGCCCGAAAGGCTCGGCTGTACAATAGCCTGCACAAACCAACTTTCCCAATCATCGCTTTTAATTTTTTCCTCATCCATGAAAAGACACGCCCCCCCGGTTCTGCTTCTGGCTTGCATCTGCTTGTTTTGGAGTGCAAGCACTCCACGTACCTATGTGGTCGGAGATCAGGTCGCCAATTTTTCCCTTCTTAACATCGACGGCCGAACCGTCTCCATGAAGGATTACGACGATACCAAAGGTATCATTGTGGTTTTTACCTGCAACCACTGCCCCTACGCCCAACTCTACGAACAACGCATCATCGACCTGCACATCAAATATGCCCCCAAAGGCGTGCCGGTCGTAGCCATCAACCCCAATCCGGCCGAACTGTACCCTGAGGATTCCTTTCTAGAAATGCAAAAACGCGCCAAAGAAATGCGTTACCCTTTCGCTTACCTGCACGACGATAGCCAAACCGTTTACCCGCAATTCGGCGCCACCCGCACTCCCCACGTTTTTGTCCTCGACGATAATTTTGTGGTGCGCTACATCGGCGCCATCGACGATAACCCCGAAACGCCACGAGCTGCCAAAAACCGCTACGTGGAAAATGCCGTAAACGCCATCCTCCGCGGCGAACGCCCCGACCCGGAATTGACCCGGGCCGTGGGTTGTACAATTAAAAAGAGACTTAATTAGTTAACAGCCAGCAACTTTTCCCCCGCCCGCGCCAACAGCTCCTCCGTTTTTGCAAAACAAAAGCGGAGGAGTTTTTGATTCCGGCCATCGCTGTAAAAAGGTGATACCGGAATGGCCGCCACACCATACTCCACAGTCAAACGTTCACAAAAAACCATTTCCGATTCATCGCTTATGGCACTGTAATCACACAACTGAAAATACGTGCCGTCGCAAGGCAACACGTTGAATCGACTTCCCGCCAATGCCTTTTGAAAAAAATCGCGCTTTTTCTGGTAAAAAGCAGGCAAAGCGAGGTACTGCGACGCATCCTCCAAGTAATCGGCAAAAGCAGCCTGCAACGGCGTAACACTGCTGAACACATTGAATTGGTGCACTTTTCGGAATTCACGCGTTAGTTCGGGCGGCGCAATGCAATAACCCGTTTTCCATCCTGTGTTGTGGTAGGTTTTCCCAAATGAATACACACACAAACTGCGCTCGTACAGTCCCGGATAACGCAACACCGAAGCATGTTGCTCACCGTCGAATACGAGGTGCTCGTAAACTTCGTCCGACAACAGGATAATCCCCGTGTTTTTCAACAACACCTCCAGCGCCAGCATGTCGGCGTCGCGCAGCAAACTGCCTGTAGGGTTGTTCGGAGTGTTGATGATGAGCATCCGGGTACGCGGCGTGATTAAATTACCCAGTTTTTGCCAATCGACCCTGAAATCGGGGGCTTCAAGTGCATACACCACCGGCACGCCGCCCATAACCTCCACCGAGGGCCGGTATGAATCGTAACATGGCTCCATCAGAATCACCTCATCGCCTGGATGTACAAAAGCGGCAATGGCCGTAAACAAAGCCTGGGTACCGCCCGATGTTACGGTTACTTCATGCTCCGGATGGATGTTGGCTCCGTACAATGCTGCCATTTTTACAGCAATGCGCTCGCGCAAAAGCGGCAATCCCGGCATGGGAGCATACTGGTTGTCGCCCGCACGCATGTGTTCGGTCACCAGCTGCTGCAGCCTGTCTGCCGGATTGTAATTGGGAAAACCCTGCGAAAGGTTGATGGCACCGTGCTTGTTGGCTAAGGCGCTCATGACGGTAAAAATGGTGGTGCCTACATTGGGCAACTTGGAATTCATATCAGAATGCACAGGATTTTAAGATTTCAGACTTCATACTTTTTGGCAATTTTTTCAATCACCTTTGCCAGTTTCCGATCAAGTTCGGTCACGGTATTGCCCTCATCATGGGTGGTGAGCTGAATTTCCACAGTGTTCCACACGTTGGTCCAATGTGGGTGGTGGTTCAATTTTTCTACATGAAGGGCCACTTCGGTCATAAAACCAAAGGCTTCTGCAAAGTCTTTAAACTTAAACGTGGCTTGCAGGCGGTTTTTTTCTTCGATCCACATGGTGGTAGGATTTGGTGATGTGGTGAGCTTTTTTCAGACACATCTGATTTAAAAGCCTAAAAATATCATTTTGTTTCCGTTTTTTGGCCTTTAGTTTCCGGGATTAAGCCACGGGGACATCATCCCATGAACATCCTGCACCTTTCCGCCCCGCTTTCGCGCATCATCAGCGGCAACATCAACCTCGACGGCTCCAAAAGCATCAGCAACCGCGCGCTCATCGCCCTGGCGCTCGCTGGCGCCCAGCCGGCCCATTACCTCTCGCGACTCTCTACCTCCAAAGATACCGTCACCCTCCAACATTTGCTGGAACAACCGCTTACCGAAACTTTTGACGCCGGCGACGCAGGCACCACATTCCGGTTCCTGACGGCCTACCTCTGCCTGCAACCCGGTGCTCAAACACTCACCGGCTCTCACCGCATGCTCGAACGCCCCATCGGCGCCCTCGTAGATGCCCTGCGCACCCTCGGCGCCGATATTCGTTACCTCGGCCGCGAAGGATACCCACCCCTGGCTATCGGCGAAATGCAACAAACAACAGCTTCCGTACGTGTGCGCGCCGATGTAAGCAGTCAGTTCCTCAGCGCCCTGGCACTCATTGGTCCGTACCTGCCCCTGGGGCTAAGGCTCGAACCCGACGGTCCGCTCGTGTCCAAACCTTACCTGGACATGACTCTTGGACTCATGCGCCATCTCGGTGCTTCAGCCGAATGGGAAAACGACACACTCGTGGTAACACCCGGCGCCTACACACCTACAACTTTTGCCGTGGAAGCCGACTGGTCGGCGGCATCTTACTACTACGCTTTCGTAGCGCTTTCTAAAGAAGCCGAATTGCAACTCAACGGACTGTTCGAAAACTCCTGGCAAGGCGATGCTGTTTTGCCCCGGATGATGGCTTCGCTGGGCGTGGAAACGACATTCAACCAGGAAGGCGTATTTTTGAAAAAATCGGGTAAGCCACCCAAACCATTGTTCGAGTGGGATTTCGTCGATTGCCCCGACATCGCCCAAACCCTTGCCGTGGTGTGCGCCGGATTGGGTGTCCATGGCTTGTTCACGGGATTGCAAACGCTCAGCATCAAAGAAACCGACCGCATCGCAGCCCTTAAAAACGAATTGAAAAAAGTTCAGGTCGCTTTCAGCAAATTACCGCCACATTTTTCCAAAAAATTTCCGAATAAAACCTACTACATGGTCGATGGGAAGGCGCATTGGGAAGGCGCTGTGCAGTTCGCCACCTACGGCGACCACCGTATGGCCATGGCTTTCGCACCACTGGCACTGCTTGGCGAAGTGGCGATTGAGAATCCGGAAGTGGTGGATAAATCGTACAAAAGGTTTTGGGAAGATTTGAAAATGCTTAGGGTTAGCGTATCAACGTAACATTGCCATGCTCAAGGCGTCGGACCACTTGCCCGTCGGCATGCACGTCGTCAAACTCGAGAGTCCACACGTACACATCCGATACCGAGGGCGTGCCGTTTTGCATACCGTCCCATCCTTCCGTCAGGTCGTCGGAGGTGAATACCCTCTGGCCCCAACGGTTGTACACCTTTAGTTGGTACCTACCCGTTGGGCAGTCGATGAGGGGTGAAAAAATGTCGTTGACGTCATCGCCGTCGGGCGTAAAGGCATTGGGAACCGCAAAAGGTCGTGTGGACACCACGAGTGTTTGGGCGCTTGTGCCGCAACCTTCGATGGTGAGTTGCAGGGTGTACATGCCTGCCAATGCGTAACAAACTTCTGCTGGCGGTATCGGACCTGTGACCACCGTATCGGAAGATGCGCCCTGAAATACCCAAACATAGGAAAGCGTATCGCTGAGAGCTGAGGACACGATGCTCACGCACGCGCCGGGGCATACAACGGAGTCGGAAAGGGTAAAGGCGTTTGGTATCAGCTGGCGCACGCGCACCTGGGTTGCCGATCGTGCGCACACGCCGGCGTCGAGGCTGATGGTGTACAAACCTTCGTTGGGAAAACAAACCGTAGCGGAGTCAGCAATCAGTCCTTGTTGTGGTTGGGCGCCTGGCGCAACGAAAGGGAACGCGGCACCGTCCGAAGACGGTGGGACCAGCGCCAGCCGTACGCACTGGCCGGGGCAAACCACCGTTTCGGATAAGGTGATGATCGGTTCGGGGTTCGACTGGCAAACCACCTCGCGGCTGGTGGTCCCTGGCAACTGGGACAGCGCAACCGGTTGGGGCTGTGCCTCGTAGCCGGGTTGAAGGGCGATGGGCTGTGTGGTAAAAGGCACTGCAGCCGTAAGCCAACCCACGGAGCGGCTGCAACAGGAGGCCGAGTCGAAGCGGGCATCGTCGGTTCGGAAAACAAAACCTTTGCGTTCTAAGGCGGGCAGGGGTGCGAAAACAATGCCTACACCGTAAACGTTATCGGCGGCGTCGACCTCAGTGGCCAGCAGGGCTTCTACACCGTCATTGGCGGTAAAGTCACGCGCCCAAAGGGTTTCGCCTTGAGGAGACAGTTTGAGCAGCACACCAAGGTTGGGGCTGCCGCCGCTCCCGCAACTTACGAGCAGGTTGCCGTCGGACAAGCGGCGCACCAACGGCAGTTGGTAAGTAGAGGGCGTCGTCGTCACTTCCTTTGCCCAAAGTACGTTGCCCTGTGTATTGCATTGAACGACAAGGGGCTGTATTGTGGAAGGACCGTCGAGGAAATAGTACAAGCCTACAACAGGACCTGTACCAGGCTGGTAATCGATGCTGATGGGGCTAACTTTGCGGCCAGGCGCCAGCGGTTGCATCCGAAAAGCGTTCAGCAACGTACCGTTGGGATCAAAATGCAGCAAAACCACCTCTGCGGTTGTGAAATTGCTTTGCGCTTGACCCAGAGCCCAAAATGAACCGTCGTCGGCAACTGCGACTTTACTAATCGACGCTTCCAGAGCACTGTCGCGTACGGAGCGTTGCCACAAAATATTGCCTTCGAGGTCAGTTTTCATGAGGCTGAAGCAGCTTTTTTGGTTGCTATCGTCAACTTGGCCGCCCAAGACGAAACCGTCGGACGAGCGCCGGATGTCAAGGTACGCGGCGAAGCGTTCGTTGTTGCCAAGTTGCTGGGCACTCAGGACCTGTCCGTTTTGTGCCGACAAGCGCGCCAGACTGGTGATTACCCTTTGCGCTGAGGTACTGTAGAAGAGGGTAAGAATAGCGCCGTCGGAGGTTTCACCGAAGCCGTTCGCTGTCCATGTACTGGAGGGCGGGCCCGAGTATAAGCGGTTCCACAGTACATTGCCGTCATCATCGAGCAGCACCACAACAGCTCTGTCGCTTTGAACAAAAGCAGTTCCTCCGACCGCCGCGCGCGCGCCACTCATGGGTAAAATGCAGGAAAAAAACTGATCGTTGGAGGTATTTGGAAAGCGGTGTAGGTACGATTGTCCTTCGACGCCGCTTGCAGTTAGGCAAAGTACAAGAAACAAACTTTGGATGCGCATGGTGCAGTATTTGTAGGTAGTGTTTGTTGCGCGGATGGTCGTAAAAGGCTCGTGGAAGCTAAGTACCCATTAAATTTAAATTGCCGCCCTACAAGCAGAACTGAAATCTGAACAGGCTCTTAGCGTAGTTTGGATTTTGGTTTTGAAGCGAACAAACCCAAAACACACGCTTACCAGCGCATGAGCGCCGATGCCCACGTAAACCCTGCTCCAAAAGCTGCCAGGCAAACGATGTCGCCTTCCTTGACCTTGCCGGCTTCCCAGGCTTCGCTGAGGGCGATGGGAATAGAGGCAGCGGTGGTATTGCCATAGCGCTGGATGTTGTTCCACACCTGATCGTTGGACAGGCCCATGATCCTTTGCACGAACTGGCTGATGCGCAGGTTGGCCTGGTGGGGAATGAACATGTTGATGTCGGCTGTAGTGAGACCGGCGTCTTTCAGGCCTTCGTTGATGACTTCCGGGAATTTCTGCACTGCTGTTTTAAATACAAGCTGCCCTTCCATGTTGGGGTACATCTGGCCCGTATCGATCATGTGTTGGGTGATGAAGATTTCGCCGTAGGTATCGGGAGCTGGGTAACCGAAGTCCGTTTCTTCGCCTATTTTGTTGGCATGGTAACCGCCGTGTGCGCCCGGATTGATGAAGGCCAGTTTTTCGGCCCACGTGCCGTCGGCATGCAATTTGGTGTTCAGGATACCTCGGTTGGGTTCGTCTGTAGGTTGCACGATGGCAGCTCCTGCGCCGTCGCCGAAGATGACCGTTACGTTGCGGCCGCGGGTGCTGAAATCGAGGCCCATGGAGTGCATTTCAGATCCTACCACGAGGATGTTTTTGTACATGCCCGTTTTGCAAAACTGATCGGCAACAGAGAGCGCATAAACAAACCCGCTGCATTGGTTGCGAATATCGAGCGCGCCGCATTCTTTTTTAGTGATGCCCAGTTCGCGTTGCAGGAGCACACCACAACCAGGGAAATAGTAGTCGGGACTAAGTGTGGCGAAAATGATGAAATCAATGTCTTCGGGGGTGATACCGGCCCGTTCACAGGCAATACGTGTAGCAGGAACGGCCATGGTGGTGGCTGTTTCTTCGTGTTTTTTGCCGTAGCGGCGTTCTTGAATACCGGTCCGTTCCTGAATCCAGGCATCGGTGGTGTCCATGAGTTTGGTGAGTTCGTCGTTGGTTACGACTCGTTCGGGAACGTAGTGTCCGATGCCTGCAATTTTACTTCTGAGCATGATTTGCGTTTGGTGTTGATTAGCGGGTCCGAGTATGTCAAAACGTTTAATCTTCAGAGTAGTTCAAACGGCACGACAAAATTGGTTTTTCAAAATCAGTATTTTCTTCTGCAAACTGCGGTGAAATTGGCGAATTTTATCGAAATCCAACGCTTTTCAGAAAAAAAACCAATTGTACATGGCGATACGGATCAAACCCAACGAAATACTGAAAATCCAGATCCATCTTATCGTTTAAACCCAGATGCCTCCTAATGTCGGGACAAATCCTGATCTGATTTTTTAAACCGCGCCCTCAACCGCGACAGGTGGCTGCTATTCACCAAATACACTCCGCCCAGGGTTACCATTACGCCTATACCTATGGAAGGCGTAATTTTTTCGCCCAACCAAAGCCAGCCCAAAAGGATGGCCACGATGGGATTGATGTAGGTGTACAGCGAGGTAACGGTAGCGCTAAGATGCTGCAAGGCATAGAGGTAAAGGGTAAATGCCAGCGCCGAACCGAAAAACAACAGGTAAATAAGTGCAGCCCAGCCCTCGAAGCTATGGTTGATGTGGTGGGTTTTGTCGAACAACAAGCTGAGCACAAAGCCGCCCAATCCCCCGGCGGTAATCTGTAAGGAAGCGTTGGTGATGGGCGAAACAGAAGTGTCGTTGTATTGTTTCGACATCACGGTGCCCAGCGACCAGGTGAACAACGACCCGAAACATGCGATGATGCCCAGCCGGTACTGCGGATTGAGGAAATCGGTCCAGCCATCGTGAAAAACAATGCCCAAACCCGCAAAACCCAGCAAAACGCCGGCAAGGGTACGTGTACTCACTTTTTCGGCGCCCTGCCAAAAAAGGGTGATGAGTACCACCACCACCGGTGTAAGTGAACCGATGACCGAGGCCAACCCTGAAGAAACATGTTGCATGCCCCAGGTAATGAACCCATTGCCCCCCGTGATGGTGGCCAGTCCGGTAAGCGCCATTTTACCCACATAAGCCCGGTTGGGCACTTTGAGTTTGCCACTTGCCCATGCCCATGTCAAAAGCAGCAAACCGGCCGCCGTTTGGCGAAGTCCCACCATGAGGAAAGGCGGAAAGTCGCGCACCGCCAGTTTGATGGCCGTATATGTGGTACCCCAAAGGATGCAAATTGCAGCAAGTGCCCAAAAAGCTCGGGTTCGGTGGGCGGGAGTGGTAATCATGGTGTAAAGGTAGTCGACTGTCGATAGTCAACAGTCGATTGGCCGACTGGTTAACTGCTGACTGTCGACTGTTGTTTACACGTCAATCCGTGCATACTTCGCATTGGCCTCAATAAATGCGCGGCGCGGCGGCACCTCATCGCCCATGAGCATGCTGAACATGCGATCGGCTTCGGCGGCATCGTCGATGGTGGCCATTTTAAGGATACGGGTACTGGGATCCATGGTGGTTTCCCACAGTTGTTCGGCGTTCATTTCACCAAGACCCTTGTATCGCTGTACTTTGACCGAATCGTCGTCTTCCTTACCACCCGAAAACTCGAGTTGGGTGGCTTTACGGTCGGTATCGTTCCAGCAGTAGCGTTGATTTTTACCTTTTTTTACGAGGTAAAGGGGTGGTTGGGCGATGTAAATGTGGTTGTTGTCCACCAATTCGCGCATGTAGCGGAAGAAAAACGTAAGGATAAGCGTGGTGATGTGGCTGCCGTCGATGTCGGCGTCGCACATGATCACGACCTTATGGTAACGCAGCTTTTCGATGTTGAGGATTCTGCGCCCGTCGTTGTCTTCGCTCACGCTTACGCCCAGGGCGGTGAAGATGTTTTTGATCTCCTCGTTTTCATAAATCTTGTGTTCCATGGCTTTTTCCACGTTCAGGATTTTACCGCGCAGCGGCAAAATGGCCTGGTTGTGGCGGTTGCGGCCCTGTTTGGCCGTACCACCTGCCGAGTCTCCTTCGACGAGGAAAATTTCCGATTCAACGGGGTTGCGGCTTGCGCAGTCTGCCAGTTTGCCTGGAAGTCCGCCACCGGTAAGGGCGCCTTTGCGCTGCACCATTTCGCGTGCTTTGCGCGCAGCGTTGCGGGCCGTAGCGGCAAGCACCACTTTTTCGATGATGCGGCGTGCCTGGCTTGGGTTTTCTTCCAAAAACACCTTGAGGGCGTCTCCTACGCAACGGCTCACGATGCCGAGCACTTCGGAGTTGCCGAGTTCACCTTTGGTTTGGCCTTTAAACTGTGGCTCCGGCACTTTCACCGAAACGATGGCGGTAAGACCTTCCATAAAGTCTTCACCTGAAATGGCAAAGGTTACCTTTTTGAAAAAACCGTTGTCGTCGCCGTATTTTTTGAATTCACGCGTCAGTGCCCTGCGGAAACCGCTCACGTGGGTACCGCCGTCGCGTGTGCTGATGTTGTTTACAAACGAAATGACGTTTTCGGAATACGAGGTATTGTACATCATGGCCACTTCCACCTCAACGCCTTCTTCGCGGGTGTCGATGTAAATGGGTTTTTCGATGAGTTTGGTTTTGGCTTCATCGATCCACATTACGAATTCCTGCAAACCACCTTCCGAATAAAACGATTCGGATTTGAAAGCGCCTTCATCCACTTCGCGCTCGTCGATAAGTTCGAGTTTCAGTCCTTTATTGAGGAAGGAAAGTTCGCGCAGGCGATGGGCCAAAACGTCGAACCTGTATTCGGCGATTTCAAAAATTCCGGGATCGGGCAGGAAGGTGATGGTGGTGCCGCGTTTGGTGGTGTCGCCTATTTCGCGAACATCGTACAGCGGTTTGCCTTGTGAATATTCCTGTTCAAATACTTTGCCTTCGCGATGCACTTCTGCGCGCAAGTGGATGGAAAGTGCGTTCACGCAGGAAACGCCCACACCGTGCAGACCGCCGGAGACCTTGTAGGTATTTTTATCAAATTTGCCACCGGCGTGCAACACGGTCATCACCACTTCGAGGGCAGACTTCTGGAGTTTCTCGTGCAAACCCGTGGGAATGCCGCGTCCATCGTCGATGACGGTGATGCTGTTGTCGGGGTGGATACGCACTTCGATTTTGGTACAGTGCCCTGCGAGGTGTTCGTCGATCGAGTTGTCGACCACTTCCCAAACAAGGTGGTGCAGGCCTTTGGTATCGGTACTTCCGATGTACATACCGGGGCGTTTGCGCACAGCCTCAAGTCCTTCGAGCGCCGTAATGCTGCTCGCGCCGTAATCGCCGCTTCCGGTTGTAGGGGTAAGAAATTCTTTTTTCGGTTCGTTCAAAGGTTCGGATTTCTGTTCATCTTTCATAGGACTGCAAAAGTACGACAAAAACACCGTTTTTTCACCATTCCCCTCCGCTATTTGCTCTTTTTTAACAAAAAAAATTTTGTATTAAATAATTGAAAATCAGGTTTTTAAATATAGAACTGTGGTTGTTTTTCAAGTTGTTGTTTGTCAATGCAAGTGAAAGGGAGATTTCGCATGTACGTTTTGGGAATTTTCCCTGCAAAAAGCTTTTAAATCGGAAGCGAAGTGGGTGCCTGGCAGGATCTCAACGAATCTTCTTCCTCACCCCCTACCTATTCCCATACATCCGAAACCCCGCCCAATAAAACGGGTGCCCCTGGTCCGGATGGTTGTTCAACAGGTACAATCGGGCCTGCTGCAAGGCTTTGTCGCGCGGCATGCCTTGTCCTAAAAAATTGTAAAACGCGATCATCAGTTCGGCCGAACTCTGATCGCCGGTGACCCACTGCGAGGCCACCACACTTTGGGCGCCAGCGTAGGTAAATGCCCGAACCAACCCGATGATGCCTTCGCCGTTGATGCTTTTGCCGCTGCCTGCCTCGCAGGAGGACAGCACCACCATGTCGGCCGGAAGCTCGTATTGGTAAAGGTCCCTGGCAGGCATTTTTTCGCCGCCCGGCGATACCACGAGGTAAGAATAGTCGCCTTGCCGGTCGTCCGCAAGGCTGTGTGTGGCAAAGTGCAAAATCCGGTAATCCGACGCTTCTTTTTGAAAACGCTCAGCGCTGGATGCTGAACCGAGCCAAACGTCGCCGTGCATTTGCGCTGCAATGGTGCGGACTTCTTTTCCGGAAAAAGGCAACGGATCGAAACTTTGGTCCGGCGCAGTTCGGGTCGTCCAAATCTCAGACACGGTATCCGTCGCGAACGGCGCCATGCCCAACCATGGTTTATGCTTTTTTTGATCGGCAACAGACTTTTTTTGCAAAAAAAGGTCGGGTGAAAGTGCGTA
>Ga0105048_10010385_pt1 | contig 14757 bp, 12 predicted proteins | sample MAT05_FD_78382 | JGI IMG/M metagenome (GOLD analysis project Ga0105048, IMG submission 78382) | Freshwater microbial communities from Lake Fryxell liftoff mats and glacier meltwater in Antarctica - MAT-05 | ecosystem: Environmental > Aquatic > Freshwater > Ice > Liftoff microbial mat | place... | reverse complement strand
GTTGGTCGATGCCACTGCCCAGACTCAGGTGGATGCCGTGTTGCGCACGGCCAACATCCAGCATGTGGTCATGACGAATGATCCATTGGACGATGCCGAGCGCGCCTTCTGGGACAGCGGCGTCGCCCTCGACCCGCGCTTCCACGCCGTGCTGCGCATCGACCCATTGATCTTCTGGCCGGAGCAAATCGTGCCCAGGCTGCGCGGCTGGGGCTATGACGTGCCGACTGATTTTGCCGGCTCGCCCGACTTGTCCACCCTCAAACAGTTTTTGCAGGATTGGGTCGTGCGCATGAAGCCGCTGTATGTGGCCTGCTCGGTGCAGTTTGATGCGGATATTGCTGGCGACAGTTTGGCGGCCAAAGTGATTCGCGAGGCGGTGCTGCCGGTGTGCCGGCAATTTAAGCTGCCGTTTGCGCTGATGATTGGGGTGGATCGGCAAGTGAATCCGCCGCTGCGCTCGGCCGGCGATGGTGTGGGCGTGGCCGATCTCGGCGGCCTCAAGCGCCTGCTGCAGCAAAACCCCGATGTGAAATTTCTCAGCACCTTGCTGGCCCGCGAGAATCAGCAGGGCCTGGTGGTGTTGGGGCGCAAGTTTAGAAATCTCATGCCGTTTGGGTGCTGGTGGTTCATGAACAACCCCGTGCTCATCGAAGAGACCACCCGCATGCGCATGGAAATGCTCGGCACCAGCTTCATTCCCCAGCACAGCGATGCGCGCATTCTGGAGCAATTGCTCTACAAGTGGGATCACTCGCGCCAGATCATCGCCAAGGTGCTGATCGACAAATATGCCGATGTGCTGGCCACCGGCTGGCGCATCGAACGCGGCGAGATTGAGCGCGACGTGGCCGACCTGTTGCACAACAATTTCTGGCGGTTTGTGGGCCGCGAGCCGGCACCGGCCAGCAATTGAGTTTGGCGGCAGATCGTGCACGTGCACGTTTGACGTGCACGTGCACGATCTGCCGCAGAAGAACCGTCTACGTCAGCCGCAGCCCACATCAAATCACTATTACAATGCCCGCGATCATGTCAGAGACCATGCCCACACCAACCCCAAATTCTTCGCTCGATGAGCAGGTGGCACTTTTGATGCAAGGCACCGACTATGGCGATGCGCAAACGGCCAGGACCATGGCCCGCGAGTTGCGCGCGCGTTTGGAAGACAGCCAGAAGACCGGCAAGCCGCTCAAAGTGTATTGTGGCTACGACCCGCGCACCAGCGATTTGCACCTCGGCCACACCATCACCATGCGCAAGCTGCGCCAGTTTCAGGAGCTGGGCCACGAGGTGACGTTTCTCATCGGCAACTACACCAGCCTGCTGGGCGACCCGTCCGACAAGGACAAAGCCCGCGATTTGCTGACGGCCGAGGATGTGGCGCGCAATGCCAGGACGTACTCGGAGCAGGCCTTTAAGATTCTGGATGCTTCGAAAACGCGGGTACGCTACAACGCCGAGTGGCTGGGCGAACTGAGCTTTCTCGAAGTGATCAAGATTGCCCAGAACTTCACGGTGCAGCAGTTTATGACCCGCGAGAACTTTGCGCTGCGGCTGGAGAAGGGCGAGCCGATCTACCTGCACGAAACGTTCTACGCGCTGATGCAAGGCTATGACGCCGTGGCGCAGGAGACCGATGTGCAGGTCGGCGGCAGTGATCAGTTGTTCAACATTTTGACGGCCGGCCGCAAGCTACAGGATGCGAATGGGCAGAAGCCGCAGATCGGCATTTTCGTGAAGATTTTGCCGGGGCTGGATGGCAAGGTCAAAATGTCCAAATCGCTGGGCAATCACATTCCCATTCTGGCCGCCCCCGATGATATGTATGGCAAGGTGATGAGCATTCCCGACAGCGCGCTGGAGGTCTACTTTGAGCTGGCCACGCGCTACACGCCGCCACAGTTGGCCGAGGTGCGCCGCAAGATCGCCGACAGCACGATTAACCCACGCGACATCAAGATGGAGCTGGCCCGCGAGATTGTGTCGATCTTCTACGACGATGCGGCCGCCCACCACGCCGAGCAGGACTTCATCACCAAGTTCCAGAAGGGTGAGGTGCCGGCCGATGTGCAAGAGGTGGCCGTGCAGGCGCGCAACATTGTGGACGTGATCGTGGAGCTCGGCTTTGCCAAGAGCAAGGGCGAGGTGCGCCGGCTCATCGACGGCGGCGGTGTCAGCCTCGACGGCGTGAAGGTGGCCGAGGCTAAACACGATGTGGACTTGAGCAAGGGGCCGGTAATCTTGAAAGTGGGCAAGCGGCATTTTGCGAAGTTGGTTGAGTAATCAATCTGGGATTTAAGCGGCAACCCACCTCAGACCCTTTGGGAGGCGCAGATCGAATCTGGGCGAGTCCATGCGTACATGCGCCACCCGAAGGGTCTTACGCTCATCCAAGCCATTCGCATCTGTTCTTAGTCATCAGTATCTCTCTGGTGCAGGGTGCGTTCTTGAGGGGCAACGTCCCGCTCTATAACCAGCCTGGGGCATCGCCCCAGACATGGCCGGCAATCAATTGAGGGCTGAAGGCCCGACCCATTCCTTCGATCTATGCCTGCACCACTTGTTCCATCTGAACTACAGCCAACACTGGCTGAGCTTCTGAAAAACGTTCGCCACATCCTCGGCGATCAGTTCATCGGCCTGTACCTCGGCGGCTCATTGGCCAGCGGCGACTTTAACCCCACTAGCAGCGACATCGACTTTACGGTGGTGACGACGCGCGAGGTTTCACCCGACGTGTTGCCGGCATTGCAGGCGCTGCATGTGCGGCTGGCGAGCGAATCCAAGTGGGGGGCAAAGTTGGAGGGAGCGTATGTGCCGCTGGCAGCCTTTCGCCGCTATGACCCCGCGCACAGCCACTACCCCAATGTCAGTGTCGGCGGCCACTGCGCCATCGAGGGCCACGGCAGCAACGAGGTCATCCAGCTGTGGACCCTTCGCGAGCATGGCGTTGCCCTGGCCGGCCCCGATCCCAAAACGCTGATTGACCCTGTGCCGCCCGATGCGTTGCGGCGGGCCGTGCGCGGCATTCTGGATGAGTGGTGGCGGCCCATCGCAATCGATCCATTTCGATTGGTGAGCCGCGAGTATCAGGCCTACGCGACGCTGACGATGTGCCGGATGCGCTACACGCTGGCCCACGGCGAGATTGCGTCCAAGCCGGTTGCGGCACAGTGGGCACAGACGGCGCTAGATGCGCGCTGGGCAGGGCTGATTGAGCGGGCGTTGGCGTGGCCGCACGATGGCACCTCAGATGTGGTCGATCGAGGAGAAACACTCGCGTTTATTCGAGCTGCGCTTGAGTAGACCTGAGACGTCAGAAGTCAGATATCAGACAGATTCATCTGACTTCTGATATCTGACCTCTCCAATCTTCCGTTCAGTTCCAAGCTTCCGAGCCACGAAACGGCAGGCTGGTCTCTTCGCTGAACTTGGGCCGCGGCTGATATTGGTTCACGCCGGGGACGGCCTCGCCGCGCAGCAGAAAGGCGCTGGCCCAGGCTTCGCCGTTGCGGGTGACGATGCGGGTGGAGGCGGGAATGTAGCGGATGGTGAGGCCGCGCCGCCAGCGTGATGAATTATTCGCTTTGGAGCCGTGAATGACGTTGGGATGGTGAATCGACACATCGCCGGGGCCGAGCACAATATCCACGGCCTTTGACGCATCGACCAACGCCTCATCCATGCCCGAGCTAAGCACATTCGCCACATCGGTGCGTGGCTTCATCTCCTCCAGCTTCATGTGCTGGGTGCCGGGAATCACTTCCATGCAGCCGTTTTCAGCATCAACCTGATCCAAAGACAACCACAGCGTCACCACGTCCATCGGCTCCAGCGGCCAGTAGCTGCCGTCCTGATGCCACAACACGGGTTGCCCCTCGTACGGCGGCTTGGCAAGGTAGTGCGAGGCGAACAGGGCGATGTTGGGGCCGATGAATTCCTCGGCCACATCCAATAATCGATCATCGCCAATCAGGCGAACCCAGAACGCGTCGTGGGTCATGAGGTTGTGGCCGAGCAACTCGGGCCGCAAATCAGGGTTTTTGGCACGCAGCCAGTCGATGTGCTGCCGGCCCTCTTCGACCAGATCAGCATCAATCACGTTCCTGGCAATCACATAGCCGTCGCGGTCATACTGCTCTTTTAGATTTGCCCATTGCTTACTCATATGCACCTCTTGGAGCGATGAGTATAGAGCAGTGAGCTGAGAGCGCAGAAAGTTAGAACGCTCTGCTTCTTGCTCTCAGCTCACTGCTCTTCGCTCTCATCTCTTAATCTAGTTCGCGTTCGCGGTCTCGGGGAACGGGGGCCGCACGTAGCCCATGCCAAATGGCTCCTCGGGGCGCTTCCACTCGCCGAGCAACGAGCGGCGCATCGGCGTGGTGCGCTCCAGGAAATCCTTGTCGTTGGCCATGCGGTCGGACGGCACCAGCCACGGCGGCGAATAGACCATGTGCATGGTATAGCGATCGAAATCGCGCTCGTTCTTGTGGGTGCGGTGATACACCCCCTGATGGAACAACAATGCCGCGCCGGGCTTGCCGCAGATCACTTCGCTGATCGGCAGATCATTGTTGCCCGACACGGTCTTGGGCAGCTTCATCGCAATATTGTGGCTGCCGGGGATCATGGTCATGTTGCCCATATTGGGCTCGGACTGATCGGTGAGGAAGTAGCCGACGCGCAACTGCACCAGCGGCGTGGGCGTGGCCAGCTTGCGAAAGTCATATACGCTGGAGCCGTCCTGGTGATAGCCGCCGTGCTTGCCGCCGGCCGGCTGGGTGGTGCACCAACTGCTTTGCAAAATGAAATAGTCGCCGAGCAGGGCGCGAATCTTTGGCAAAAGGGCTTCGTGGTCAATCAGATTTTCAAGCGCGGGCTCGGTCTCGTAGGCGTGGCCGAGTTGGCGCCACTCGCCTTTGGGATACGGCGAATGCACGCGCTGGGCCGCTTCGAGGCAGGCCTGGGTTTCCTGCGGCGTCAACGCGTCAGGGATGACGAGATAGCCGAAAGCCTCGAACATGAATCGCTCTTCGTCGGTGAGGGGGCCGGGAGCTGCAATTGGTTCCATTGTGATTGTTTATTCCTTTTGTTTTGATCACAGGATCAAACTTAAATTAAAGACGGCGGCGATTGGATTCACCGCCATCCTAACGAACCTAATCTGAAGACCCTTCGGGTGGCGCATTCACGCACAAGCTGACCCACACTCGATGTGCGCCACCCGAAGGGTCTAATTTAGATGTGCTGCGTTGTCCGTCCCCCGTGTTACGCTACGCGGCAGTAACAATTTCCAAGGCTTTCTTCTGTGCATCGGCAGCCAGCGAAGCCACATCGGTCTGGGTGGTGAGCACGGCGGTGAACAGATCGTTCCACGTGGCGTTGAGCTTGTTCGGCTCCTTGTTCCACTGCGGCAGAATGCCCAAGTCGCTGTCCTTGAGCAAGGTCGCAAACTGCTTGGTCGCATCATCCACCGCGCTGTCCTTCTGCAAGAGTTCGATGGAAGATTTCGTCGAGGGCAGCCGGCCGGCGGACTTGAAGACAATGTCCTGCACGGTCTTGTCCTGCGAGGCGATGATCCAATCCAGCGCCAACTCCGGCACTTTGGTGGCCGACAGCGCACCGTAGATGACGTTGCCGACCACGTAACTGGCGGCTTTGCCACCCTCAGGGATCGGCACCGGGCCATACAAGGCATTCTTCAAGCCAGCCTCCTTGGCCCCATTCACATGCCACGAACCAGCCATTTGGAAGGCTGATTTGCCGGCCCAAAGCTGGCTATACACTTTGCCCTCGTCGGCTTCGAACGTGAGGCCGGGGGGTGTAAGGGCATTGATCTTGCGCACGAACTCCCACACCGGGAAGCTCTTGGGATCATCAAAGTTGGGCTTGAACGGGTCATCAGCCTGGTTCAGCGTCGTGCCACTCTGCTGCATGTAAACGGCCAGGCGGAACATGCCACCGACCGAGAAGCCCAATGGGCCTTGCAGGGTGTAACCGGCCGCTTTGCCACCCTTGTTCACGGTTTCGGCGGCAGCCAGCAACTCGGTCCAGGTGGCCGGAATCTTAGGATCAACCCCCGCCGCTTCCAACACATTTGGGTTGGCCTCAAAGCCGAAGCAACCCGAGATCCACGACAAGCCGTAGTGCTTGCCGTTGTAGAGGGCGGCCTTGTGGGTGCCAACGATGGAGTTGTCGAGAACCTCCGGCGTCAACACATCATCAATCGGCAGCAGCGCATTCAACGCCGCGTATTGCTGAAAGAAGTTCTCGCCCACGATCACATCTGGCTGGGTGCCGCCCAACAATGCGGTGACGATGTTCTGGCGCAAAGCCTCATCCCAGCCTTGGTCTTCCCACACGATGGTCGTGCCAGGGTGCTTGGCCAGGAACGCCTCGCGGTGGGCGATCAGGGCCGCGCCCTGGGCGGTGGGGGCTTTTTCGATCTGGGTGAGGTCGAGGCCGGAACCCCACACGGTCAATGAACCCGCAGCGGCGGCGGCCGGGGCTTCGGTGGTGGCAGCACCGGCAGCGGGTGCTGCGGCTGTTGCGCCGGCAGCAGGCGCGGCAGGACGGGCTGCGGGTGCAGCGCAGGCGGCCAGGGTTGCGCCGCCCAGGGCAGCCACGCCGGTCAGGCGCACGAACTGCCGTCGGCTAATCTTATTTTCGAATTTCATCTCTTCTTAACTCCTTCTTCTGACTTACTGAACGTTTTCCTCAACTATGGGGAACTTTTAGAATGGCGAATACTGCTGACTCAAGACTCTTGACTCAAGACTTTCTAAATCAACAAAAAAAGAAAGTCTTGAGTCAAGAGTCTTGAGTCTTCAGCCCTTAATGGCAAAACCTTGCACGCCCTCAACAAAGAAGCGCTGCAGCACCACATACATGATGAGCAACGGCAGCAGGGTGAATGTGGCCAGCGCGAACAGGAATGGGTTGTCTAGCGAGGTGGCAGGCATCCCTTTAAGCTGGTTGCCTGCCGCGGCCAGAAACTGAAAGCCCAGCGCGATGACCCAGATGTCCTTGTTGCCGGCCGAGACAAATAGCGGCCAGATGTAGTCGTTCCAGATGGCGACAAATTGAAAGATCACCAGCACCACCAACGTGGGCTTGAGCATGGGCAGATACACATCTTTGAGACAGCGCAACGTGCCGGCCCCGTCTACGCGAGCCGCTTCTTCAAAATCTGCCGGAATCGTGATAAAGGTCTGGCGGAACATGAAGATGAAGAAGACGTTGACCCAGCCGGTGATGATCAGCGCCGGCCATTGATTGATAAAACCACGGCCGCCCTGGCCAAAGATGTCATTGCCGCCAACCAATGGCCAACGCGCCATCATCACATAGGTCGGCACCAGATACACAATGCCCGGTAGCACCAGCGAGCAGAGCAAATAGATGAAAGCGATATCGCGGCCCTTGAATTTCAGCTTGGCAAAGGCATAGCCACCCAACACGGCCACAATGGACGGAATCAGGATGTACCAACCGGCGCGCAACACGGTATTGCGCACCCACACCAGCACCGGCGAAGCTGTGCCGGTGGTGGCGCCACCCAGAATTAACTGCCAGTTTTGCAGGGTGGGGTTAAACGGAATCGGGAACCACGGCGTCTTGTAATAATCTTCCAGCGTGCTGATGGAGGCCGCGGCTCCGAACAACAATGGGAACGCCATGATCAGCGCCGTAATGATGAGCACGGCATACAGCATCACACGGCTGAATGTGATTTTGCGGCGTTTGACCGGAACCGGCGTTTTGAGGGCAGGTGCGTTGGCGGGAGCAGTTGCAGTTGTTTGCATGAGGTTAATTGCCTTGAACACTGCCGCGGCTCATCACGCGGACATTAAAGATGGATGCCAATAACAACAGGAGTCCCAGCACAATTGAGCCCGTGCTGGCGATGCCGATATTGAGGTTGGAGAAGGCGTCCTGGTAAATCTGCAACATCAGCACATTGGTCTGGTTGCCCGGCCCACCCTTGCTCATGAACATGACGGCCTCGAAAATCTGGGCGGTGCCGATGATGCCGGTAATCAGCACGAAGATGGTCATGGGGGCCAGCAGCGGCAATGTGATATAGCGCAGGAGATCGCGGCCCTTGGCCCCGTCTACTTGAGCCGCTTCATACAGCTCCTGGTGAATGCCCTGCAGCGCCGCCAGATACAAAATCACCGGGCCGCCCACGCCGCGCCACACCGAGAACAAAATGATGATGATGCGCATCCAATCGACCTGGACGTAGAAGATGACCGGCGGCAGATTCAAGCTTTGCAGCACCGAGTTGATGACGCCGCCGCTGGGCGAAATGAACACGCCGGCCACCTGGGCCATGACGGCGGCCGAGGTGAGCGTGGGCACATACCAGGCCGCCCGAAAGATGCCACGGCCGCGAATCTTTGTATTCAACAGCAACGCCACAAAGAAGGCCAGCGTGGTTTGGATGACCAGAATCGACACTGCAAAGAGTGCCGTATTCAGGATCACCTGAATGTAAGACGGGTCTGTGAAATAGCGCCGATAGTTGCTGAGGCCGACCCAGACAGGCGCGCCGCTGAGGCCCGACCACTTGGTAAAACTGAGATACAAACTGGCAACGATCGGGAAGAGAAAGAAGATTGAAAAGTAGACCAGGATGGGCGTCAGGATCATCCACCCTTCTACGGCCTGGCGATGTCGAAAACGCCAACGACGAAACTTTTCGGCACGGCTTAAGCCGAGGGGAGAGGCTGGGGCACCCTGGGGAGAGCGGCCTAGCGGCGAGGCTGTGCTAATTGGGTCTTGCAATCGTGGCTCCAGACTGATCGGACTTAGGCAGACAGATAGGTCACTTTCACCATATCACTCCAGCGCGAGCGTGTTCAAAATATCATATACCAAAAACCTTTGTCAAGAACAAATGAAGTGCTTTGTTGGTACCTATGTGAGCATTTGTGAGCATATTTGTTGACACGACAACTTTGGTTGGCTATGATGAAACATACCCCCATCAACACCGGATACATTCATATGTCGTTCGGGTATTGGGCTATATCGATCTCACTCCACATTTTGCGCTTCGCCCTATGACTACGCTTGACCGTGGAACCCACGCCCCTGCCCTGTATCTACAGTTGGTGGCGCATTTTCGCGGCCAGATCACGTCGGGCACTCAGCCACCCGGTAGCCAGCTTCCTACTGAGATTGAGCTGACTGAGATGTTTGAGGTGAGCCGCAACACGGTTCGGCAAGCTATGAACATGCTGGTGAACGAAGGCTTGCTGGAGCGCACGCAGGGCCGCGGCACGTTTGTGTGCGCCGTGCAGACGCGTGTAATAAAGCTAGAACCGGCCCCCATTCCCCTTGCCCCCTTCCCCATCCGTGAGAAACGCATCGGCCTGGTGCTCAGCCACGTCGGCGACCAGCTCAACATGGAGCTGCTGATTGGGGTCGAGCAGGCGGCCAAGGCGCGCGGCTATGAGGTCAGCTTTACCTTTAGCGAGGAGAACGGCATGTTGCAAGCGCGCGATGTGGCGCGGTTGCAGGCCGGCGGCGTGTGCGGCTTCATCATCTTTCCACTCAGCGATCAGCAGGAGGATCACGCCATCGCCTGGCTGCACGCGCAGGGCACGCCACTGGTGCTGATCGATCGCTATATGCCGACGGTGCAAACAGACTACGTCGGCGTCGATAACTACAACGGCGGCTATCGCGCCACCGAGCACCTGTGCATCCTGGGCCACAAACGCATCGGCCTGGCCCACCTGCGCGTCGGCGGCCTGGCCACCAGCTCGGTGCACGACCGCTGGCGTGGCTACCGGCAGGCGCTGCAAGACTATGGCCTGGTGTATGAAGACGAGTTGATTTTGCCAGGGCCGAACTATGGCTTGCTGGCTCAGGACAATTGCCCCACCGCCATCTTTGCCATCAACGACGACAGCGCGCTGGAGTTGCTGAAAGTGGCGCGGGCGCAGGGGTTGCGCGTGCCGGAAGATGTGGCACTGGTCGGCTTCGATGATCTGACGTACGCCTCACTGGCCACGCCGCCGCTGACCACCGTGGCCCAGCCGCGCGTGGAAATGGGGGTGCGTGCCGGCCACTTGCTGATTGATCGCATGGAGGGCCAGAATGGGGCCGGGCAGACTGGGGCCGTCAAGCACATCGAGCTATCCACCCACCTGGTGGTGCGCGAATCGTGCGGCGCAAAGCTGCGCGTGCGAGATTTAGCGCGAGCAAACGAGTAAAGTAACTCGATTCACTTCTATAAGTTCAGCGAGCAGACGGCAAATCGTAAATCATTGCGTATAGTCCCAAATAGTAAGCCCCTCAACAGTCCCAAAGTGTTTGGCGTTGCGAGAAATGATGCCGCAGCCTAGCGCCAAAGCCGTGGCTGCCAGCCAAACATCGTTTAAGCCGGGCAGTGCATTACGCTTTTTTAGTGCAGCAAACAAGCTGGCATAGCGAGATACGATTTCGTCAGAAGAGTGAATAATCGGATAACGATCGATCAGTGGAGCAAACGACTTCGGATCGTGCCCAGCCCAGACGGCACCGGCTAAAAACTCAGCTTTGGTCACCCACGGCAACCCAATTTGCCAATCTGAATGCGCTGTCAAAAATCTGGCTGCTGCGCCTTCGCGACGAGCCTCGCGCCAAAGATCTATGAGGAGAGATGTGTCGGCGATTGCTTCCATGTATCTTCAATTCCTTCGTAATTTGTGGGGTTACGATGATCATCGTATGCTTCAATCATCTTTTGGTGAGCCGCATTACTGAGTGGTGGCATTTGTCCCATGATGTTCAACAAGTCTGCTGCCGTGCCACGCTTAGGCACAACACTGAGAACTACTTGTGAGAACGTTTCTTTGGGGTGATGCTTCCACTCAAGAAGACGCTCATAGGCTGCATCTGAGAGGGTTATTGTCTTCATGTCTACATGATAACACGAGGACACGAGGACATGAGTCCTGCCTAATCCAATAACAATGGCAATATACTAATTTCAGCCACTCCCCCTAAATACTGGAATAATGATGATCATGCCCACTGCACAACAAGACTATACCGTTCGCGCCGTGCACTGCGATTGGCGCGCCTCCGACGAAGAGGTCTATCAGGCGCTCAAGCGGGTCACCGACCCGCTCAGCAAGGCCTGGGACAAGCTGCGCAAAGCCAAAACCATCGCCATTAAATTTAATCAAGACAAAGAACTCAAGAACCTTGTTTTATATGAAGGCCACCGGCAACAATTGGTGGACGACTCGGTGGTGCGCGCCACGCTGCGGCTGCTGCGCGAGAACACCACCGCCAAAGTGCGCGTGGTCGATTGCTCCTTCTACCGCCACTACGGCCCCACCAACGAGGACACCACCCAGATCCGGCATGTGCTGCGCGAGTTTGAGGTGGAGTATGTCGACGGCACCAACGACGTGGTATGGGCCGAAGTGCCGCCGTTGGCCAACGGCAGAGTCGGCGGCTTCATGTTCGACAAATATCCCATGCCGCGCGCCATGTTCGAGGCCGACGCCGTCATCTCGGTGCAAAAGCTCAAGAGCCACGCCTTCATGGGCATTACGCTGACCACCAAGAATTTGTTTGGGTTGATGCCGTTCGAGCCACTGGGCCGGCCGCGCACGTATTACCACCACCTGGTGCGCATGCCCTACATGCTGGCCGATCTGGCCCGGCTCTACGACCCAGCCATGGTCATCATCGACGGCATGGTGTGCCAGGCCGGCGAGGAATGGGGCAAGGGTGAGAGCCCACGTTTTGGCAACTGCCTGCTGGCCGGCGACAACTGCGTGGCCACCGATGCCGTGGGCGCGACCTTCATGAATCACGACCCACTCAGCGACTGGCTGGTCGAGCCGTTCCATCGCGATCGCAACTCCTTGCGCGTGGCGGCCGAGGGCGGCTACGGCGAGATCGACATCAGCAAGATCGACTTCGAGAGCGAGGTGACCGCGCCGGTGGCCGACTTCTTCGCCAAGATCACCGACTCGCGCAACACCGTGGTCAGTTGGCGGCGCACCACCGCCGAGCAGGGCTTGTATTTCCGCGACCATCGCCGCGAGTTCGACAAATACAACGGCCAGTACATCCTGCTGCAAATGGGCGAGGTGAAGTGGCACGACCCCAGCGGCGTGGTCAAGGCCAGCCGGCGCATTTTGTCCGGTGACAATCCCAATGAGGCCATGTGGATGAAGTTTGTCGATCCCGACGAGAACGAAGGCGAGCACTTCGAGGTCTACGAGAAGACACTGGACGAAGTTCGTCAGCTTGAAGCGCAGCCGGCATAGGTTCGCATTAGCCCCGCCCTTCGACTTCGCTCAGGGCTCGAACGTACCCGAGCCCTGAGCGGAGTCGAAGGGCGGGGTCAGCTACACACTCCAAACGCGCGAGTCTTTCAACTATGACTTCCATCACCACAGTCTTTTTCGACCTCGGCGGCGTGTGCCTGAGCAACGGCTGGGACCACGAGCAGCGCCACATCGTGGCCGACCAGTTCGGCTTCGACTACGACGCCTTCGATCAGCGCCATCGCCAGGTGGTGGACACGCTGGAGCGCGGGCAACTGTCGCTCGAAGAATACTTGCAGTGGACGGTGTTCTATGAGCCACGGCCGTTCTCCATCGAGGCGTTGACCCAGGAAATTTTGCAGCTCTCGACGCCGATGCCCGACACGTTGAAGCTGGTGCGCGAGTTGCGGCAAAGCGGCCGCTACTTCATGGCCACGCTGAATAACGAATCGCGCGAGTTGAACGAATATCGCATCGATCACTTTGATCTGCGCAGTTGCTTCAGCGCCTTCTTCACCTCGTGCTACTTCAGCCTCACCAAACCCCAACCCGAGTTCTATCGTCGCGTGTTACAGATCACCCACTGCGCGCCGGATGAGTGCGTGTTTGTGGACGACCGGCCGATGAACGCCGAGGTGGCCCGAATCCTCGGCATGCGCGCCATCTTGTTCACCGACGTCGCGCAATTGGAACGCGATTTGCACGACGCCGGTGTGACGTGGTAACCCTTACGCATTCACGCCCAGCAACGGCTGGCGATACACCGTGGTCGGCGTGCTCTGAAACACCGACATCACAATCATGTCGTTGATGTTGATGTGAACCGGCCGGGTGGCCATGAACACGATCATCTCGGCAATGTCGTCGCCGGTCATCGGCACCGTGCCCTCATAGACTTTGGCCGCGCGCTCGGCATCGCCACCAAATCGTTTGACGCTGAACTCGGTCTCGACCAAGCCAGGTGAGATCGCTGACACGCGCACCGGCGTACCCAGCAAATCCTGCTTGAGCGCCTCTGTAATGGACTTGACCGCGGCCTTGGTGGCGCAATACACCGCGCCATTGGCGTAAGCGTAGTAGCCGGCCACCGAGCCCAGATTGATGACGTGGCCGCGCTGCCGCTGCACCATGCCCGGCAACACGGTCTGGGTCACATAGAGCAGACCCTTCACGTTCACGTCGACCATTTGCTCCATGTCTTCGATCTTGTAGTCTTGCAACTTGCCCGAGCCGGCCGCCAGACCCGCATTGTTGATCAGCAGATCAATCTCCTGCCACTCGGCTGGCAATCCCTTGATCGCACTCTCGACCATGTGTCGGTCGGTTACATCCAGCGGCACCACATGGCTGACTGTGCTGTGCGCCGATTGAAGTTCGCTGGCCAACGCCTGTAGCCGATCTACACGGCGCGCGGCCAGAATCAGTTTGCAACCCTCGGCCGCAAATGCGCGCGCGCACGCCTCGCCAATGCCGCTGCTCGCGCCGGTGATGAGCACGATCTTGTCCTTGAGAGAAATCTTTGTCATGGGTGAGTTGTTAGTCGTTAGTTATTAGTGATTAGTCGACAGAATAATTTTAACGTTAACTGGCCGACGTTGGTCGGTGAGTCATCGGCTGTTCCCGGCCGTCCGGAGTGACATCTCCATTTGTCAATACAATAAAGCGAGGTCACTGATTTTTTTAATCTGTAAGCGGCGATTTCTACCCAGAATTGGCCCCGCCTTTATTTCATGATTGACTTTTCACGCTCCGTCCAACATCCCTTTAAAGACCCTGAGTGGGCCAAGAAATTAGGCCTCGGCGCGCTCATCAATCTGGTGCCGGTGTTGAACTTTGCCAGTGCGGGCTATCTGGTGGCGCACCTGCGCAATGTGGCGCGAGGGCAGGACACGCCCCTGCCAGACTGGAATGATCTCAGCACCTACTTCATGGATGGGTTGAAGCAATTTGTAGTGGGGCTGGTGTATGCCTCGCCGTTGCTGTTGCTGACGTGTGTGGTCTACGGCGCATTTTTTGCCATCGCACTGGCTGGCGGGTCGGGCTCGGGTCGTGATGTGGATGAGGCCATGAACCAGGCCATGGAACAATTTGGGCCGGCATTTGTGTGCCTGGCCTGTCTCATCAGCTTGCTAGGTCTGGCGTATGGCTTTTTGTCGCCGGCCATCACCATTCAATTTGCGCGCACCGGCAGCATTGGCGCCTGCTTTCGTTTTGGCGAGGTGTTCGACATCATTCGCCAGTGCAGCAAGGACTACATCCTCGCCTTCGTCGTGCCCATCACCATCGGCTTTGCACTGAGCATGGTGCTGGCGGTGACGGCGATCATTCCGCCGTTGGCGATTGTGCTGAATTGTTTGTTGGTGCCGGTGTTCATCATCGCTTCCGCCTATATCTCAGTAGTGTTGGCCCACATCTACGGCCAGCTTGCGCGTGGGCTTATCGATGGCACAGTGGCCAGCAACACCCCACCGCC
>Ga0105048_10010384_pt1 | contig 14758 bp, 14 predicted proteins | sample MAT05_FD_78382 | JGI IMG/M metagenome (GOLD analysis project Ga0105048, IMG submission 78382) | Freshwater microbial communities from Lake Fryxell liftoff mats and glacier meltwater in Antarctica - MAT-05 | ecosystem: Environmental > Aquatic > Freshwater > Ice > Liftoff microbial mat | place... | reverse complement strand
GCGGACGGACTCATGACCGCCAGTCCGGCTGTGGTTCTCGGCATTCATGTCGCCGACTGCTGCGCCATCTACCTCGCCGACCCGGTCCGCCGCGTCATCGCGCTCCTGCATTCTGGGCGAAAAGGCAGCGAACTCGGCATTGCCACCGCCGCCATCGCGAAGATGCGCGCCGACTTCGGCTGCGACCCGGCGGACATCGTCGCACAGCTCAGCCCGTGCATCCGCCCGCCCCAGTACGAAGTTGATTTCGCCGCGATCATCGTCGCGCAATGCCGGGCAGCCGGCGTCCACCAAGTCTTCGACTGCGGGACCTGCACCGGCTCGAACGTCGATCGCTACTACTCCTACCGCGTCGAGCGCGGCAAAACCGGCCGCATGCTCGCCCTCTTCGCCCTGACCAACGGTCCCACGTCTTGAGTGAATCGGCCACGAGGAGAGTGGAGTGCCGAGAAGCTCACCCGCGGATTCTCGCCCGCTGCCGGAGAAATTAGGGAGCGTCGCTTGACCGCTTGGGACGGGCCGCTAGTCTGCCGCCTCTCCCGACCCGCGACCCGAGTGAAGCACCACAAACCTACCCACGAGTGCGGCGTTTTCGCCGTCTTCGGCCACCCCAATGCCGCCGTCCTGACGTACTATGGGCTCTTCGCCCTCCAGCATCGGGGGCAGGAGAGCGCGGGGATCGTGACCGCCACGGGACCGAACACGCCTTTTGTCCGCCATGTGGATATGGGGCTGGTGTCGCAGGTCTTTCAGCCGGCGGATTTGGAGCGGCTGAAAGGAACGCGGGCGATCGGCCATGTGCGCTATTCGACCACGGGCTCGAGCAATCTGAAAAACGCCCAGCCGCTGATGGTGGATTGCGCGCGCGGGCAGCTCGCGATCGGGCACAATGGGAATCTGGTGAACGCCGGGGTGCTGCGGGATGAACTGGAACAGCACGGCTCGATTTTCCAAACGACCGTGGATAGCGAGATCATCCTGCACCTGCTGGCTCAGCCGCTGGAGACGAGCAATGTGCTGGCGGCGCTGCGGCGGGTGCAGGGCGCCTTTTCGCTGGTGCTGATGAGCGAGCAGCAGATCATCGGCGTGCGGGATCCGTTTGGCTTCCGCCCGCTCTCGCTCGGGAAGCTTGATGGGGCTTATGTGTTGTCGTCGGAGACGTGCGCATTCGATTTGATTCACGCGGAATTCATCCGGGAGATCGCGCCGGGGGAGGTGGTGATCATCGACGAAACGGGGGTGCGCTCGGAGTTTCCGTTTCGTTCGGAGAAGCGGGCATTCTGCATGTTCGAGTATGTGTATTTTGCACGACCGGATTCGATCATCAGCGACATCAATGTGGCGCGCGTGCGGACGGCGATGGGCCGCGAACTGGCGCGCCTGCATCCCGTCGAGGCTGATCTCGTAGTGCCCGTGCCGGACTCGGGAAACTACGCGGCCCTCGGCTTCGCGGAGGAGCTGGGCATTCCCTACAACCACGCCTTTGTCCGCAACCACTACATCGGCCGGACCTTTCTCCAGCCGACGCAGCTCATCCGCGATTTCAACGTGCGGGTGAAACTGAACCTCATTAAAGAGGCCGTGCAGGGGAAGCGCGTCGTCGTCGTCGATGACTCGATCGTCCGCGGGACCACCGCGCGCGCCCGCGTCGTGAACCTCCGCGAGGCGGGGGCGAAGGAAGTCCACATGCGCATCTCGTGCCCGCCCCACAAGAACGCGTGCCACTACGGGATCGACTTCCCCGATCCGGAGAAGCTCCTCGCCAACCAATGCACGCTGGAGCAGATCCGCGAGTATCTCGGCGCGGATAGCATCGGCTACCTGGACGTGGACGGCATGGTGCGGGCGACGGGGCAGGCGGAAAAAAGCTTTTGCCTCGCGTGCTTCAACGGCGACTACCCGGTGCCGGTGGATCCGAACGTGGACAAATACATCATGGAGCGCCGCGCGGGGCGCAAAGACCTGCTCGTGGCCGACGAACACCCCGAGCTTTTCGATAAGGTTTTCTAACTGCACGCGATGTCCGCAAATCAGAAATCCAAGAAGGCCTACGCCGCCGCCGGCGTGGACGTCGATCTCGGCAACCGCGTCAAGAGCGGCATCCACGCACTGGTCAAAGGAACGCACGGCCCCGAAGTGCTCGGAAAGATCGGCGGCTTCGGCGGGCTCTTCCGCGCGGATTTCAAAGGGATGAAAGAGCCCGTGCTCGTCTCCAGCGTCGATGGCGTGGGCACGAAGCTGAAGCTGGCCTTCGCCGCCGGTCGGCACGACACCGTCGGCCAGTGCCTCGTCAACCACTGCATCAATGACATCGCCGTCGTCGGTGCGCGTCCGCTGTTCTTTCTCGACTACATCGGCGGCGAGCGGCTGGAGCCCGCCGTCTTCACACAGCTCATCAAAGGCTTTGCCAAAGCCTGCAAGGAAGGCGGCTGCGCGCTCATCGGCGGCGAGACCGCGCAGATGCCCGGCATGTACCAGCGCGGCGAATACGACCTCGCCGGCACCATCGTCGGCGTCGTCGATCGGAAAAAAGCGCTCGACGGTTCGGGCATCAAAAAGGGCGACGTCATCATCGGCCTCGCCTCGAATGGCCTCCACACCAACGGCTACTCCCTCGCCCGCAAAGTCCTCTTCGAGCAGATGGGCCTCACCCTTTCCAGCCGGCTCCCCGGCGTCGCCAAAACCCTCGGCGACGAACTGCTGCGGGTGCATAAAAACTACCAGCCGCTCCTCTCGTCGCTGCCTGCGGGGATGGTCAAAGGCCTCGCCCACATCACCGGCGGCGGCCTGCTCGACAATCTCCCCCGCGTCCTCCCAAAGACCACCGACGCCGTCATCGACCCTCACGCGTGGAAGGTGCCCGCCATTTTCCAGCACATCCGCGACGGCGGAAAAATCGACCGCACCGAGATGTATCAGGTCTTCAACATGGGCATCGGCATGGCCGTCGTCGTCGCCGCATCCGACTGGCAGAAAGCGCTGAAGCTCACCAAAGGCCGCGTCATCGGCCATATCGAAAAAGGCACCGGCGTGGTGCGGCTGGAGTTTTAGGATCGCCAGCGGAAGTCCGGGGAGCACACGCGTCCCGCGTGTTGGCGAAGGCGTCCCGCCTTCGTGAACTTTCGCGGAGAGTGTCGGCGGCGGCGCGGCGCGCCCCGCGAGCAAGAGCTCCGCCCCGGCAGACCCACCCCGCAAAGTTCGTTCCGGCGGGGACGCCGAAACCAACACGCGGGACGCGTGTGCTCCCCGGGCTGGGTCTTGGAGGCGACCGATTCCCTCGCGCTGCCCGACTGGCAGTCGGTGCCGATGGCCACCGGGGTGACGGTGGACAGCGGCGTGGTGACTTTCCAGCAACCGATGACCAGCGCGCAGAAGTTCTACCGGTTGCGGCGCATGCCGTGAGCGATCGGCCGACGAGACGTCTGGCTCACGTTTCGTTTTCCGACGCAGGCGGGAAAATTTCAATTGTCACTCCCGCGCGGCTTCGCTAATAGCCACGCCGAACTTATGAAGCGCATCCTTTTCCCGGCATCCCTCGCAGTCACGCTCGCCCTGTTTTCCGCGTGCGAACCCACCAACCAGCGCCCGCCGCCAAAGAAGGGTGGCTTTCATCCGACCAATCCGCCTCCGCAGGATCGGCCGCCAGTAGAGGTGTCCGATGAAGACGATCGGCCGGCAAAGCCGGAGAAGCCCGACAAGCCCACGATCAATGAGGTGCCGGTCAATCCCGTGCCTGAACAGCCGAAGCAGGTCGGCGAAGTGCCCTACGGCAAGAACGTTCCCGGCAAGCCCGGCTTCGTGACCAGCCCGTTCAGCCCCTATAGCGGCTACATCGACGTGCGCGGCTTTCCGCCCGGCACCGAGGTGAAGGATCCGTATTCCGGCAAGACCTTCCTCGTCCCGTAACCCGGACACCCGCTGACTTTCAGCCCGGCCCGCAAGGCATTGCGCCTACGGGCCGGGCTTTTTTTCCCTCGCATGAAATCGCTCGCCATCCTTGGCCCCGGCTTGCTCGGCGGTTCCATCGCGCTCGCCGCGCGGCGGGTCGGCGGCTGGCGCGTGAGCTTGGGGGCGCGGCGCGCCGAGGCTGTCGCGGAGATCGAGGCGCGGGGGATTGCGGATGCCGCCTCGACGGATTTGCGCAGCATCGTGAGTGGCGCGGATCTCGTCATTTTGTGCGTGCCCATCGGCGCCATGCCCGCGCTCGCGCGCGAAATAGCCGACGCCATTTCTCCGCAGACCATCGTGACCGACGTCGGCAGCGTGAAGGCGGGCGTCGTCCTGGAACTCGGTGCCATTTTTCGCGAACGCGGGCGCTTTGTCGGCAGCCATCCGATGGCCGGCTCCGAGCAAACCGGCATCGGCGCGGCCCGCGCGGAGTTGTTCGAGGGCGCGGCCTGCATCGTCACTCCCGACGCTTCGTCCGATGCGGCAGCCGTGGCCGACGTGCGCGTTTTCTGGCAAAGCCTCGGCTCCCGTGTGCTGGAAGTTTTGCCCGCCGAGCACGACGAAATCGTCGCCCTCGTCAGCCATCTCCCGCATCTCCTCGCGGCCACGCTGGTCCAGACCGTCCTCGCGGAGAATCCGCGCGCCTTCGAGTTTAGCGGCCCCGGCTTTCGCGATACCACGCGCGTCGCCGCCGGGCCTCCCGCCATGTGGGCCGAGATTCTGCGCACCAATCGCGCTGCGGTCCGCAAGTCCGCCGAAGCGATGATTGAAAAACTTCACGAAATCATGACACTGCTCGATCGCGAGCCACCGATGACCGAATTTCTCACCCAAGCCAAGGAGCAGCGCGACCGCCTGCAGCCCCTCAAATAACCGATGTCCGACTGGAAAATCCGCCGCGCCCCCACCATTCAGGCCGAACTCGAAGTCCCCGGCGACAAGAGCATTTCGCACCGCGCCGTGATGCTCGCCGCGATGAGCAATGGCCCGTGCGTCATCAAGGGCTTCCTGCCGAGTGAGGACTGTCTCAGCACCGTCGGCGCGATGCGCGCGCTGGGCGTAAAGATCGAGGTCGCGGATGAAACCACCCTCGTCGTCCACGGCGTGCGGCGCGCCTTCACCGCGCCGAAGGACGACATCGACTGCGGCAATTCCGGCACCACCATGCGCCTCATGGCTGGGATCCTTGCGGGGCAGCCCTTTCGCAGCCGGCTCATCGGCGACGCCTCGCTCTCGAAGCGGCCCATGCGCCGCATCATGGAGCCCCTCGCCCGCATGGGTGCCAGGATCACCGCTGAGGGCAAGGATGGCCGACCGCCTCTGCTGATCGAAGGCGGCAACCTCCAGCCGCTCCAATACGTCAGCCCCGTCTCCAGCGCGCAGGTGAAAAGCGCCGTGCTCCTCGCCGGCATGTTTGCCAAAGGAAAAACGAGCGTCACCGAGCCCACGCAAAGTCGCGATCACACCGAGCGCATGCTCGAATACTTCCTCGTCCGTCCGCAGAAGCAGGGCCTCACCGTGTCGCTCTTTGGCGAGCAGACGCCCGAGTCCCGTGAGTTCTACGTGCCGGGCGACATCTCGAGCGCCGCCTTCTGGCTCGTCGCCGCCGCCGCCCAGCCACGCTCGCGGCTGCTCGTGAAAAACGTGGGCCTCAATGAAACGCGCACCGGCGTCCTCGCCGTCCTCGTCCGCATGGGCGCGGCCATCCGCGAGGTCATCGAAAACCCGCAGGCCGAACCCATCGGCGTCATCGATATCCAGGGCGCGCGTCTTCGCGGCACCGAGATCCGCGGCGCGGAAATCGCCAATGTCATCGACGAAATCCCCATCCTCGCCGTCGCCGCCGCGCTGGCGCATGGCAAGACGATCATCGCCGACGCCAGCGAACTGCGCGTCAAGGAAAGCGACCGGCTTGCCGCCATCGCCATGAACCTCCGCGCGATGGGTGCGCAAGTCGCCGAGACCGAGGACGGCCTCGAAATTCTCGGTGGGGTCAAGCTTCAGGGCGCACGCCTCGACAGCTTTGGCGACCACCGCATCGCCATGGCCTTCGCCGTCGCGGGCATGTTTGCCGAGGGCGAAACCACGATCACCGGCACCGAGTGCGTGAACACCTCCTACCCCGGCTTCTTCCAGACTCTCGAAGGCCTCCTCAAAGAATCGCAGGAGCGCCAGACGCCCGTCGTCACTTCCCTGCCCACGCACGAGTAAGGATGGGCGAACACCTCGTCATCGCCATCGACGGACCCGCCGCCTCCGGCAAGAGCAGCGTCGCCCGCGCCCTCGCCCGCCGGCTCGGCTTCGTCTACGTGAATACCGGCGCCATGTATCGCGCCGTCACCTGGCTCGCCGTCTCGAAAGGCGTCCCCACCGCCGATGCCACGCGCGTCCATCAGCTCCTCCATTTCACCGAGATCGACTGCGGCGTCGCCGACGGTGAATCCACGATCCTGCTCGACGGCATCGATCCCACCCCGCACCTCGTTTCCGAAGACGTGAATGCCAACGTCTCCGCGATCGCCACCGTCGCCGAAGTCCGTCGCGTCCTCGTCGCCAAACAGCGCGCCTTTGCCCGGGACCACGACGTCGTCATGGAAGGCCGCGACATCGGTTCCGCCGTCTTTCCGGAAACGCCCTACAAATTCTACATCGACGCCTCCCCGGAAGTCCGCGCCCGTCGTCGCGCCGCTCAGGGTCTCCAGGACAGCGTCGCCGCCCGCGACAAAGTCGATTCCACCCGTCGCACCTCGCCCCTGATCATCGCGGAGGACGCGCACGTTATCGACAGCTCAAACCTCACCATCGACGGCGTCGCGGGAGAAATTGTCGGGCGCTTGAAACTCAAAGGGCTCGCGCTGGACGAAGCTGGGGAAAAGCCCAGGGCCAAAGGCTAAAGGCCAAGTCCTGAAGCCTGTCCGCGTCCGCCGCTCGCGTTAGTCCTTGGCCTTTCGTCTTTCCCCATGGGCGTTCATTACCAAACCCTCTATCGCCTCTCGCAGTTCCTCGCCCGCACTTGCTTCGACTACCGCGTCGTCCATCGCGAGCGCATCGTCGAGGAAGGCGGCGCCATCCTCGCGATGAACCACGAGAGCTATCTCGACCCGCCCCTCGCCGGCATCGCCTGCCACCGCGAGATCCACTACCTCGCCCGCAAAACCCTCCTCGACTGGCCCATCCTCGGCCCCATCCTTCCGCACCTGAAGGTCGTCCCCGTCGATCAGGATCGCGCCGACATGAGTGCGCTGAAAACCGTCATCAAACTTGTTCGTGCCGGCCACTGCACCGTCATCTTCCCCGAAGGCTCCCGCACCCTCGACGGCGAGCTCCAGACGGCTCTCCCCGGCCTCGGCCTGGTCATCGCCAAAACCCTCGCTCCCGTCGTCCCCATGCGCATTTTCGGAGCGCGCGACGCTTTTCCCCGCGGCGGAAAACCGCGCCTCTTCACCCCCATCACCCTCGTCGTCGGCGAACCCATCTTCTTCACCAAAGCCGACCTCACCGGCGAAGGTCGCGAACTCTACCAGAGCCTCAGCGAACGTGTGATGGGACACATCGCCGCGATCCGGTTTGAGTGAATCGTGCCGACCCAGGAGTGACGTTCAGCGCTTCTTCGGTTCGTCTGTGGTGAAGATATTGCGGATTGAGCGGCCGATTTTGGTCAGCGGCGACTCATCCACTTTTTTCTTCGGGCGGCGTACCGTTCGACCAGTGCTCCCGGAACCTGTCCGAAAATCGAAGCTGACTTGGCTCGTCCCATCCGCCGTCACGGTCACGGGCCGGGGCCGTGAAGTGCGCTCTTTGAACTCGGCGGTGAGAACGTACTTTCCGGGGACGAGCGGCAGATTCAGCGGAGTTTTTCCGACGAATTCCGAGCTGACAAAAATCTCGGCTCCTGGCGGGATGCTATTGACCTGCACAAATCCTTGAACTGCCGGTTCGCGGAATTCGTTTCCCGGCTGACTGGCCATCGGGGGCGCCTCCGGCTCGGCGCTCGGCGCAAGTTCGGGCGTGGCGGATGCGGCCGACTCGGCTACATCCGCGGGGGCCAGCGCTGCCAAAGGTTCTGGCTCCCGAGGCGCCGCGAAACTTCGCGAACATTCGCCGGCCGATCGCGCGGATTTTTTGCCAGGCACGCGGCGACGGTCGCTTCCCATGTAGCTGGAATTGCGGCGCCGAAGATACCGAGTTTGCGCCGCCGCTCGGACATGCTTTCGGGAGCGGTCGTGCGGATCTGCAGGCTGATGTCGCCGGAGTGAAAGGGCGGTTTGCTCGTGAGTAACTCGTAGAGCGTGGCGCCGAGCGAATAGACGTCGTCGGTAATGGCCGCCAGCTCGCCTTCCAACTGCTGCGGGCTCATGTAACCAAGCGTGCCGCCGCTGCAGTTCCAAGCGCTGATCCGCGCCGCGGTGTTTTGCAATCCGCAGGCGATGCCAAAGTCGGCAACTTTCAGTGCACCGCGGGAGGTAAGCATGAGGTTGGCGGGTTTCAAATCGCGATGCACAAACCCGGCGGCGTGGTGCGCGTAGTCGAGCGCGCGGCAGAGATCCGCCATCCACGGGGCGAGTTCCTCGGCTTCGAAGCAGCGGGCCGTTTTTTCGACCCGGAGTTGCGAGGTCGTCGGCCCATCCACGTATTCCATGGAAATCGCGGCATTTTCCTCGTCTTCCACAAAGTCGTGGATGCGGACGATATTGGCGTGGGTCAGCTCTAGGCTGCGGCGGGTTTCACGCTTCAGCTCATCGCGTGCGGCGGCGTCGCGGAACAAGATCTCGGGGAGAAACTTCAGCGCCACTGGGCGGTCCAGCTTCTCATCGCGCGCCAGCCAGACGATGCCCATTCCGCCCCGCCCGAGAACGCGGTCCAGCCGATAGCGCCCGAACATTTGCGCCCCGGTCTGTAAAGGCCCTTGGCAAGACGCAGTCGCGACAGTAGGTGGATCGGCAAACTTTGAACGAGGTAGGAACACCATCTGTGCCAACCGCCGGGGTCCTCACCGCCGAAACTGCTTAGAGCAATGACCCCCGACGAATCTCCCACCGCCTGGCTCGAATTTGCCTCGGGTGAACAGGTCACTCTCGGGGAGCTTTGCACGATCGGTCGGACACCGGGAAACCGCGTGGTGATTCCCACCGAACGGGTCTCGCGACGACACGCGGTGATTCGGCGCGGGGCTGACGGGAGTTTTGAGTTGATGGACATGGGCAGCAGCAACGGGACGTGGGTGAACGGTCTGCGACTCGTCCGTCCGATGACACTGGCCAACGCGATGGTGATCGAGATCGGTCTCGTCAAAATGACCTTCCGTTTCACGCGGTCTCCAGCAGCCGCGGATCGGGCCGGGGCGCCCCTCATCGCGAGTTGCTGGTTGCTCGCTTTGGAGGCGACGATGCGCGGGTGCCGCGAGCCGTCGCAAGGCGAGGGTCACAAAACGTTTGAAGGCTGGAGCGAGCGATGCCAGCGAATCGTGAAGAAGTATCAGGGTGTCTCCGTGCGCGCGCTTCAAGATGGCTTCGTTGCTTTCTGGCGGGAGGATGCCGGCATGGAAAAAGCGGCGACCATCGCGACTGTCCTCCGCTCGCTCCGTGCAGTCCAGACGCTGACTGAGGAGTTCCGTTTTGCCATGCATTTTGGGGCCGTTGAAATACGCGTCGGAGTTTCCGGAGAAAGCCGGCCGGCTGGAGCGGAGTTTGTCTCCATCCTGCAATTGCAAAAGCTCGTTCGGTAGAGGCAGCCGTCCTCATCACTGAGCCGGCCGCGTTGAAACTTGGGGACTTCCTGCCCACGCGCGTCCTGAGCGCGCGCGAGATGCGCGGACATGGAGGCACCGCGAGTTTCTACACCCCCCGAGAAGAGGTCTGAGGGCTGCAACTTTTTCCGCTCGTCGCCGACAGAGAATCCCAGCGAAGAAATCGCCGCTCTCGAAGCCCAGCGCCTGCACCTCACGCCGCCTGCGGGGATGGGACAGTGAGTGGGGCAGCGCAGTTTGGGCACTCGGCTGCCGTGCCCACGTCGGCCGTCGTCACCGCGAGGCGCTGGCCGCAGTGCGGGCAGGCAAATTTGAAAGTCGTCACCGTCGGCGTTTCTGGGAGAAAGCTCTCCTGCGCTTCCGACGTGGGTGAAGGAGCGGGCGACGTGGAGATCGGAGTAGGGCCCGGTTGCGGGAGGGGCGATGCGGGCGGAGGAGCGAAAGGTTCCGTGGGTTTGTGTGCGGGCGTCTTCCGCCCAGACAGCCGCGGCAGCCGCCAGCCCAGCCCGAGCGCGGCGGCAAAGGCCAGCACCGCTGCCGGCACGAAGACCATCCAGGAATCCGGCGACGCCTGGAACCGCCGCTCATACCCCCACCGGACACCACACGCCGCGGCGGCGAGCACCCCAAGCCATGTCCCGAGAAATGCCGCAACCCACCGCGCGCCGCTCCGCCCGGCGGCCTCCGCCAGGCGCGTGAGCCGGAGCGCGAGCAGCGCGAGCAGGGTGGTGGCGACGAAGATCGCGAGGAGGTAGGCGGGATTCGTCATCGGGGGAGAACCGCGCCGCAGGCTTACAGCGCCCCGGGCTCTTGAAGCAGCGAGCCGATGCGCTGGAGGAGCCGGCCCGCGCCGCCGCCGTCGAGCACGCGGTGATCGAAACTGAGGGTGAGATGCGCTTCCGTGATCGGCACGAATTGTCCGGCCTTCCTGTCCCAATGCGGCACAACGCGCCCCGCCCCCATGCCGAGCACCAGCGTCTGCTCGGGCAGCGGAATCGGCGTCGCCCATTCAAGACCGAACGTGCCAAAGTTTGTCACCGTGGCGATGGAGCCGCCCTGAGCGTTGAGCGGCAGGCGGCGCTGGCGGGCGAGTTCCACGAGTTCATTGTAGCGGTTGACCATCTCCGCGAGCGGCGTGCGATCCGCGCTCCTCAGCACGGGCACGAGCACGCCGTCCTCCGCCTCCACGGCAAAGCCCAAGTCGATGGCCTGCGGATGCACGATTTTCTGCCCGATCAGCCGGCCTGCAGGCGCGCTATTTTCGCCCAGCGCCAAGGCCAGCGCGCGCAGCGCGTAGAGCGCCGGGCCGGGCTTCGGGTCGCTCGCTTTGCGGTGTGCGAGCATCGCGTCGATCCGCACCGGCATGCCCACGGTCGCGAGCGGACGCGTCCAACTCCGCCGCATCGCATCGGCCACGGCCACACGCATGGAGGACGCCGGGCTGAGTTTGTGGTTTTCCAGCTGGGAGAGAAACTTCTCAAAATCCTCCACGGTCACGCGCCCCGCCGCGCCGCTGCCGGCGATCCCTGCAAGGTCCGCGGCGTGCAGCCCGAGTTCGTTCATCCGCGCCTTCATCCTCGGCGACATGAAGCTCGCGCCAGCGGCATGCGCAGGCACCGGCAGCCCGCGCACGGTGGGCTGCACGCCGGACGTTTTCTTCTCCGTGGCACTGGTCGGGGCCGTGTGACGCGTTTCCTCGCTGGCGGGCGCGGGCGCGGGCGAATCGAGTCCCGCGCGTCTCGCCTCCGCGTCCGTCACGTCGAGGAAACCGAGCGTCGCGCCGACGGCGTAGCTTTGCCCGACCTCCACGCCCCACTCCGCGACGCGGCCCGCGCACGGTGCCGCCACTGCCATCGTCGCCTTGTTCGTCTCGACTTCGAGGATGTCTGCATCGCCCTCCACAGTCCCGCCGACTTTGACCGGGATGGTGACGACGGTCGCCTCGGCAATGGACTCGCCGAGCTGAGGCATGATGATCGGGATTCTCGGCATGGGATGATTTTCTACAGGCGAAAAAGTTCGCGCATCTTCGCGCTGATGGTCTTCGCGGTCGGCCGGTGCGTGCCCCAGAGGTTCGGGTGAAACGGCACTGGCGTGTCTTTGGCATTGAGGCGCTGCGGCGGTGCATCGAGCAGGCCAAAGCCTTCCGTGGCGACCCGTGCGATGATCTCCGCCGTGACGCCGCCCCATGGCCACGCTTCCCCGACAGCCAGCAAACGGCCCGTGCGCGCGACGCTCGCCAGCACGGTGTCAGTATCGAGCGGCTTGATCGAGCGCAGGTCGATGACTTCGATTTCCCAACCCTCGAGCGCCAGCTCCTCCGCGCAAGCGAGCGACTCATGCACCATCGCGCTGTAGGTCACGATCGTCGCGTCGCGCCCTGCGCGGGCGATGCGCGCTTTGCCCGTGGGCATCGCCTCGGTCGGCAGCGCCTCCGCCTTGAGGTGGTAATAAAGATACTTGTGCTCGCAGAAGATGACCGGGTCATCAATTGCCACGGCTTCGAGCAGCATCGAGTAGGCGTCCTCGACCGTCGCAGGCGTCATCACGATGAGCCCTGGATAGTGCGCGTAGAGCGCCTCCATGCTCTGGCTGTGAAACGGCCCCGCGCCCGATGTGCCTCCGCTCGGCAGGCGAACGGTGATGGGGCAGGGGACATTCGTCCGCCAGTGGAGCGTCGCCGCGTGATTGACGATCTGGTTGAAACCGACGGTCGAGAAATCCGCGAACTGCATCTCGATGATCGGCCGCATCCCCTCGATGGCCGCGCCAATGGCGCTGCCGATGATCGCGTCCTCGCTGATCGGAGCGTCGAGCACGCGGCCGGGAAATTCGGCCGCCAGATTCTTCGTCGCCTTAAACGCGCCGCCAAATGCGCCCACGTCCTGCCCGTAGATATAAACGCGCGGATCTTCGGCGAGCGCGCGGGCCTGGGCTTCGCGGATGGCTTCCAGGTAGGTGATCATTCGGCGTGAAATCCTTCGCACAGGTGCCGCGTCGCCAGCGCGCACCAGTCTTCCTCATTGGGGTCGGGAAAAGGCTCGCGCAGCGTGGTGGCGACGGCTTCGTCGATCTGCTGCTGCGCCGTGGTTTCGAGTTCCCGCAGCGTCGCATCGTCGGCCCAGCCTTCGCTGCGCAGACGCTGCTCGGCGAGCGGGAGACAGTCGAGGCCGAGCCGGGATTCGCGGAGCCTTTCCTCGATGTAATGGCTGTCATCATGCTCGCCGTGGCCGCTCAGCCGGAGCAGCGAGGCGACCACCAGTTGCGGCCCGCCTCCCGCCCGCGCCGCGGCGACTGCCTCGCTCAAGACGCGCAGGCACTTCTCCAGGTCCGTGGCGTCAAGACTGTGCCCCGTCATGCCGTAGCCGACCGCTTTGTCCACCAGATCCTCGCAGGCAAACTGGCGCGAGTTCGGCGTCGAGTAGGCGTATTGGTTGTTCGCCACGACGACGACGAGCGGCAGCTTTTCCACCGCCGCGAGATTCAGCCCCTCGTGAAACGCTCCCGTCGAGGTCGCGCCATCGCCCAGACACGTCGCTCCCACCGTCCCCACGATGCCGCGAAAACGCCGGGCCATCAGCGTGCCGGCGACCGTCGGAATCATCGCCCCGAGATGGCTGATCATGGCGAGCAGGCCCTCGCGCGGGCGTCCGCGGTGCACATTGCCATCGCGTCCGCGCATCGGCCCGAGCCGCGAGCCCATGTAGGTGCGCGTGCAGTCGAGCAGACTCTCGCCAAAAGCCAGCCGTCCGGCCTGATCGCGGATCAGCGGCGCGAAGACATCGCCCGCGCACAAGGCCATTCCGACCGCCGCGCTCAGCGCCTCCTGCCCGCGGCCGAGAAACACGCCACCGGTGATTTTTCCGCCCCGGTAGAGGCTGGCGATCTTCTCCTCCAAGAGCCGCGCCAGCAGCATCCAGCGGTAGGCCGCGAAAAAGGTTTGTCGAAATTCGGAAGTCTCCGCCGCGGTGGACGGAGCCTCGGTGGCTTGAAGCATGGCGGCGACTCTACGAGGCGCGTCGCGCGCGGCGCAACGGTTTCTTCAATTCGCCGCACGCACGCAGCGAAAACCCAGGTGGTTCGTGCCCGTATCTTCCTCACCCTTGCCGCGCGTCCCGACCATGTAGCGGGTGCAGTATTCTTCGGTACACAGATACGACCCGCCGCGATGCACGCGCTTTTTCGTGCCGGGTTCGGAGGGGTCGAAACTCTCCGCGGGCCCCTGCGGATCGCGCGCGACGCCGGACGCCGCGAGACGGGCAAAATAGTCGGGTCGGTACCAATCGCTGACCCACTCCCAGACGTTGCCCCCCATGTCGTGGAGCCCGTAGGCGTTGGCCGGAAACTGGGCGACCGGTGCGAGGCCGATGTATCCGTCTTCGCCGGTGTCCTTGATCGGGAATTTCCCCTCGAAGATGTTGGCCGGCCATTTCCCGCCCGGCTTCAGGTCATCACCCCAAGGATAGAGCTGCCCCGGCTTGCCCCCGCGCGCTGCGAATTCCCACTCCGCCTCGGTGGGCAGGCGCTTGCCGGCCCATTTCGCGTAGGCCCGGGCATCGGCGTGGGCCACATGGACCACGGGAAAGTTTTCGCGGCCGGGCAAGTCGCTGCGCGGGCCGGTGGGATGCCGCCAGTTTGCTCCGTGAACGTAGCTCCACCATTGGAAATGGTTGTTCAGCGGCACCGCCGTCTCGGGTGGTGTGAAAACGACGGATCCGGCCACGAGGTCCGCTGGGGACGCTCCGGGAAAATCTTCTGCGCGCGGTGTCTGCTCGGCGATGGTGACGTAACCGGTCGCTTTAACGAACTGCGCGAACTGCGCATTCGTCACTTCCGTTCGGTCCATCCAGAAACCATCCACGATGACGCGGTGAATCGGACGCGCGTCCGGCATCGCATCCTTGCCGCCGCAAAGCGACGAAGTGGGGTCGCTCGAGCCCATGGAAAACTCGCCGCCCGGAATCCAGACCATGCCCTCGGGAGCCGCTCCCGGTGGCTTGGCGGCGTTCGCGACCGTTTCGCCAAACCCCGCGGGTAGTGGACCGGATGCAGACGCCGCTTTCG
>Ga0105048_10010380_pt1 | contig 14761 bp, 20 predicted proteins | sample MAT05_FD_78382 | JGI IMG/M metagenome (GOLD analysis project Ga0105048, IMG submission 78382) | Freshwater microbial communities from Lake Fryxell liftoff mats and glacier meltwater in Antarctica - MAT-05 | ecosystem: Environmental > Aquatic > Freshwater > Ice > Liftoff microbial mat | place... | reverse complement strand
TTACCGACACGGGGCCAACTCACCGGTCGAAGAACGAGGCAGAGTAGGGGCGTGGATCTGCCCGGGGGCTTTCCCGTCGCCCCGATGCTCGCGAAGGCTGTTGACGCCGCGCCCGAGAAGCCGGGACTCAGTTGCGAGCCGAAGTGGGACGGTTTTCGTGCCATCGCCTAAGTCGACGCCGAGGATGTCACGCTCGACAGCCGCGGATCGAAGCCGCTAACTCGGTACTTCCCCGAACTGGTGCAGCAACTGCAACGCCAGCTGAAGTCACCTGCTCGCCCACGACGGCCAGTCGTGGCTCGACCGACCGTTCGAGCAGCGTCGGGCCCGGTTGGAGGAGCTGTTCACTACCCTTGAGCCACCGCTGCACCTGACCCAGTCCACCCGCGATCCCGAAACCGCGCGGCGCTGGCTCGCGGAGTTCGAAGGCGCGGGTCTCGACGGCGTCGTCTCCAAGCCGCTCGACGCGGCCTATGCGCCGGGCAAGCGCGTGATGTTCAAAACCAAACACAAGCGCACCGCAGACGTAGTTGTCGTCGGGTACCGCATGCATAAGTCGGGCGCCGGGGTGGGCTCGCTGTTGCTTGGCCTCTACCGACCCGGCGGCGAACTCGTGAACATCGGCGGGGTCTCTGCCTTCACGGATGCCCGCCGCCGCTCTCTCATCGATGAGCTCGAGCCTCTCGTGGCCAGAGACGCGGGATGAGACGCTGTCACCCGGAGCCGGTTCTCAGCCAACAGAGACGTGTCGTTCGTGCGGCGCCCCGAGCTGGTCGTCGAGGTGCGTTACGACCAGATGGAGGGCATGCGCTTGCGGCATTCCGCCCAGTTCGAACGGTGGCGGCCCGACCGGGTCGCCCGCAGCTGCTCGTTCGACCAGCTGGAGCGCCCGCTCGCGTACGACCTGGGCGGGGTGCTGGCCTAGGATCTCGACAGGCCCGATGCGCTACTGCTTCTTCGCCCGGCTCGGCTGCACTCGGGGCGGCTCCCCCGGCATCTTGGGGTAGTCCGGCGGAAACGGCAATTCGCCGAGGCCGTTGGCAAGGTCACGCTCCCACCAGCCGAGAAGCACGTCGATCGTGCCTGGCGTGTCGCTGAACTTCTGCCACGGGTCGCCCGTCGATGCGAGGCGCTGCGGCACCGTGAGCACGGTGTGGTCGAGCGGGTTGGTGTGGTCGAGCTCGTCCCACTCGACGGGGGTCGAGACCGTGGCGGTGGGCAGCGGTCGGGGGCTGTACGCGCCCGCCATCGTGCGGTCACGATTGGCCTGGTTGAAGTCGGCGAAGATCTTTTCGCCCCGCTCTTCCTTCCACCATGACGTGGTCACTCGGTCGGGCATCCGTCGCTCAAGTTCGCGGGACGCCGCGATCACGGCGTGACGCACGTCTAGAAATTCGTGAGTCGCCTCGATGGGGGCGAAGACGTGCAGCCCGCGGTTGCCCGACGTCTTCACGAACGCGGTGAGCCCTGCCTCGTCGAGCACGCGCCGCAGCTCACAGGCGACGGGCACGGCGTCGGCAAAGCTTGTTCCCGGCTGTGGGTCGAGATCGATGCGCAGCTGGTCGGGGTTATCGGTGTTCTCAGCCCGTGACGGCCAAGGGTGAAAGGTGATGGTGTTCATCTGCACGGCCCACACCGCTCCCGCGACCTGGTCGATGACGAGCTGCGGATGCGAGCGCGCGCTGGGGTAGATCACCGGCACGCTGCGCACGAAGTCGGGTGCCCCCTTCGGCGGATTCTTCGAGAAGAACTGCTCCCCATCGACACCCTCCGGAAATCTCTGGAGAGAGAGGGGACGATCGCCGTTGGCTCGCACAAACGCATCCCCGACCGCCTGGATGTACTTGGCGAGGTGCAGCTTGGTGATCCCCACCTTGGGCCACAGCACACGAGAGGGACTCGAAACGCGCACATCTCGCCCGTCGACCGACAGGGTCACCGCTTCAGTAGCCATCCCTCCACCGTACGCCGCGGGTAGGCTTGCCCGGGATATTCGATGACGAGCCTTTACAGCCAGCACTCCCCCGCTCGCCCGGCCAGACACCTCGCCGGGCTCGATGGCCTACGCGCAATCGCGGTGATCGTGGTGATCGCCTACCACTTTCTCCCCGAGTTCGTGGTCGGCGGATATGTCGGCGTGGACCTGTTCTTTGTGATCAGCGGATTTCTCATCACCGGCCTTCTGGTGCGTGAGCACGACCGGGCAGGACGCTATTCGCTGAGGGCGTTTTGGACCCGTCGCGCGCGCCGGTTGCTGCCCGCATTAGCGCTCGTGGTGGTGGCGTGCTCATCGGCGGCTCTGCTCATCGGCGGCGACGTTCTCGTGCGCATCGGTTCGCAGATCCTCGGCGCCGCCACCTTCAGCAGCAACTGGATCTCCATCGCGCAAGGCGCGAGCTACTTCGATGCGACCGCGCCGGAGCTGTTTCGCAACATCTGGTCGCTCGCCGTCGAAGAACAGTTCTACCTCGCGTGGCCGCTGCTGCTGCTCGTGCTGCTTCTGATTCGCAGCCGCGCGGTGCGGATCGGGATCGTTCTGATTCTGGCTGCCGCCTCCGCTGTCTCAATGGCCCTGCTGAGCCTCGCTGGGGCAGACTCCACCCGCCTCTACTACGGAACGGACACCCACAGCTTCGGTCTCGCCCTGGGCGCCGCGCTCGCCCTCATTTTGCAATCAAGGTTCACGGGCGGCACGGCTCGGCGCACGATCCCGATTGCGGGAGTGGCCGCCGTTCTCGGCGTTCTCGCCATCGTGGTTCTGATGCCCGCCTCCGATCCGGTAGTCACCCTCGGCGGGCTGGCCGCTGTCGCCGTGCTTGCCGCCGTTGCGATCGCGGATGCCACGGCCCCCGGTTCGTGGCTCGGCCGCGCGCTCGACGTGCAGCCGCTGCGCTGGATCGGTGAACGCTCCTACGGGCTGTACCTGTGGCACTGGCCCGTGCTGCTGCTGTTCTTCGCCGGGCTCCCGAGCAGCGCCCCGTGGTGGCTCCCGCCCGCAGCGGCCCTGGTGACAACCGTGGTGCTGTCGGCGCTGTCGTACCGGTTCGTTGAGATGCCCGTGCGACTCCTGGGATTTCGGGGGGCCGCGGCATCCGCGATTCTGGCGACGCGTCCGCAACTCGTCGTCGCGGCCACGATGGTTGTGCTGTTTTTCGTGGGTGTCGGCGCGACGGCAACCGCGGCAGTCACCGGCCCGGTTAAGAGCGAGGCGCAGCTCGCGATCGAGCACGGCCAGCAGGCGATCTTGGACGCAACGCCCGTGCGCCCGCTGTACCACCCTCAGGTGAGGCAACTCGTGCTGCCCGGCGGCGACCAGATGTACGCCATCGGCGACTCTGTGATGCTCGCCTCCGCGCCCTACCTGCAGGAGACCTACCCGGGCATCGTGATCGACGCGAGCGTGTCCCGATCGATGTGGGTGGGGCCCGACATGGTGCAGGCGGTGAAGGACGCCGGGGCGCTGCGGCCCATCCTGATCATCGCACTTGCCACCAACGGTGACGTCGAGCCGGATGACCTCGCCGCGATCGAGGCGATCGCGGGATCGGGCACTCTCATTGTTGTCGTAAACGGTCAGGCGCCGCGCGACTGGATTCCTATTGGCAACGCGACCCTCGCCACCTTCGCGCGCCAGCTTCGCAACGTGGAATTGGCCAACTGGCACGACGCGATCGCCCCGCGTATCGATGAGCTGGCCAGCGACGAGGTGCACCCCGGCGGTCCGATCACCGGGGGGATCTACGTCGCATCAATCACCGACGCCCTGCAGCGCCTCGCCGAACTGCCGCCACTGCTCAACTCCAATCGGTACACGCTGCTCAATCGGCCCGTCTAAAACACCTTCGTGAAACCCAGGCTGCGCGTGGCCTCGGTGAACCCGAGGCCCGCATATAGCCCCAGCGCGCCCGACGGATTCTCGGCGTCAACGTCGAGCACCGCCTTGTCGATGCCCTGGGCCGCCACGAGTCGCAGGGTATTCGCGATGAGAGCAGGGGCGAGTCCGCGCTTACGCCACCCGCGCGGCACACCGACCAGGTCAATGTAGGCAGAGCTGAACTGCGTCCAGTCCTCCTCATTGACCGAGGTGATCACGAACCCTGCGACCTCCTCGACCCCGTCGCGCTCGGCGATCGCCAGCGACGACAGGTCACCCCGAGTGACAGCGCGGCCGACGAAGGATTCCCACGAGTCCCTTGGCGTCGGTTGGCTCCCCCAGTGATCGCGGAACGCGTCGTTGCGTGCGACGCGCGCGTGCTCGTGCCACTGGGGCGTCATCGTCTCGATGCGCACGTCGGGGTCGAGCGCCACCTCTGCAATGGGTTCTGACAGATCGCGGCGCAGCTCAAGAAAGTAGCGCACCAGGGAGAGGCCCGCACGCTCGTAGAGGCGGTTAGCACGTGGCAGGTCATCGGGAGTGAACACGATGATCCACCCGGGCAGCGTCTTATCGGATGTCGCGAGCTGCTGCAGAGCGCGATCGTGCTGCCACGCGAACAACTGTCGCCCCACCCCCCGGCCGCGCGCCGACGGGCGCACCGCCCCCGGAACGATGGAACGCACAAGCGTGTCCTGGCTGTCCGGCATAATCGCGAACCCGAACCCCACGAGATGCCCGTCGGCGTCGAAGGCAAGTGCACTGTCGCTACTGGCGTCGAAAAAGCTCTCTTCGAAGTCGTGCGCGATCTCTTCGCGGGGCACCACGAAATGCGGATGGTCGACGGGCGCCACTTCGCGCTCGAGTTCGTAGATCGCATCGACGTCGGCGAGGGTGGCCGCGCGCCAAGTTAAGTCGGCGGTGTCAGCGGGAAGGGCGAGTACTGCGGGCGCGTCGACCCGCTGGCTCAGGGGGCGGAGGTCGGTCATGGATTAAATAGTAAGACCCCGCCCGAGGGCGGGGTCTTACTAACTGGTAAGGCGAAGGCTACTTGGCCTCATCCTCAGCCGGAGCGGCGGCAGCACCAGCTGCAGCCGCGGCGTCAGCCGCGGCGACCTCTGTCGCAACAACGTCGTTGTCGACGTTGTCGGTCGACTCGGCTGCTGCCTCTTCAGCCTCGGCGACTGTCTCGTCGGCCGGAGCCTCGTCGGCCTGGGCAGGCTTCGATGCTGCAGCCGCGGCGGCAACCTTCTTGGCCGACTTCGGCTTCGGGTTCACCGGCTCGAGCACAAGCTCGATCTGAACCATCGACGCGTTGTCGCCCTTGCGGAAGCCGAGCTTCGTGATGCGGGTGTAGCCGCCCTCACGGTGCTCAACAAGGGGCGCAATCTCGGTGAAAAGCTCGTGGATGACGCTCTTGTCACCGATGATCGCGAGCGCACGACGACGGTTGTGCAGGTCGCCCTTCTTCGCGAAGGTGATCAAGCGCTCAGCCACGGGACGCAGGCGCTTGGCCTTGGTCTCGGTGGTCTTGATCGACTTGTGCGTGAACAGGGCTGCGGCCAGGTTCGCGAGCATCAAACGCTCGTGGGCCGGTCCTCCGCCGAGGCGAGGTCCCTTGGTAGGTGTGGGCATTGTTCCAGTTCTCCAGTACTAGTACGCGAAAGGCGTGGGCCTTAGGCGTTGGTCTCGTCGTCGTCGTAGCCGCCGTAGAAGTGGGCGCCGTCGAATCCGGGAACGCTGTCTTTGAGAGACAGGCCCATCTCGACCAGCTTGTCCCTCACTTCGTCAACCGACTTCTGGCCGAAGTTGCGGATGTTCATGAGCTGCGTCTCCGACAGGGCGACGAGTTCGCTCACGGTGTTGATGCCCTCGCGCTTGAGGCAGTTGTAGCTGCGCACAGAGAGGTCGAGATCTTCGATCGGCATGCTGAGCTCGCTCGACAGAACGGCATCCACGGGAGCCGGGCCGATCTCGATACCTTCAGCAGCGCTGTTGAGCTCGCGTGCGAGTCCAAACAGCTCCGTCAGAGTGCGGCCGGCCGAAGCAACTGCATCACGCGGGGTGATTGCCGACTTGGTTTCGACATCCACGACCAGGCGGTCGAAGTCGGTGCGCTCACCGGCGCGAGTTGCCTCGACGCGGTAGGTCACCTTCAGCACGGGCGAGTAGATCGAGTCGATCGGAATCTGACCGGCTTCGCTGAACTCGCTGCGGTTTTGGGTGGCCGAAACGTAACCGCGGCCACGCTCGATCGTCAGCTCAAGTTCGAACTTGGCCTTGTCGTTCAGTGTCGCGATGACGAGCTCGGGGTTGTGGATCTCTACACCGGCGGGTGCCGAAATATCTGCTGCCGTGACCTCACCGGCGCCCTGCTTGCGCAGGTAAGCGGTGATTGGCTCGTCATGCTCGCTCGAAACGACGAGGTTCTTGATGTTCAGGATGACCTCGGTGACGTCTTCCTTGACACCGGCGACCGTGCTGAACTCGTGAAGCACACCATCGATGCGGATGCTCGTGACAGCAGCACCGGGGATTGAGGACAGCAGGGTGCGGCGAAGTGAGTTTCCGAGGGTATAACCGAAACCGGGTTCAAGCGGCTCGATGACAAACCGTGAACGGAACTCAGAGATGTTCTCTTCGGCAAGAGTGGGGCGCTGTGCGATGAGCACTGGTGATTCCTTTCGGCAAAGTGTCCGCTATATGACACTTGAATACGACGAGTGGCTGGCCCGCCGGTCTGTTGAGTTATAGAGGTGGTGTCGTGCAGGTCTGGTGATCGAGCGAAGCCGAGACCTCGACCCGCTCGATCACCGGAAATTCGTTAAACGCGGCGGCGCTTGGGCGGGCGGCACCCGTTGTGCGCCTGCGGTGTTACGTCGTTGATCGAGCCGACCTCGAGGCCAGCGGCCTGGAGTGAGCGGATCGCGGTCTCGCGGCCCGAACCCGGTCCCTTGACGAAGACGTCGACCTTCTTCAGTCCGTGCTCCTGCGCCTGGCGAGCTGCGGACTCCGCAGAAAGCTGGGCCGCGAACGGGGTCGACTTACGCGAACCCTTGAAGCCCACCGTGCCAGACGATGCCCAGCTGATGACCGCTCCGCTCGGGTCGGTGATCGTCACGATCGTGTTGTTGAACGTCGACTTGATATGGGCCTGGCCCAGTGCGATGTTCTTCTTTTCCTTCTTGCGCGGCTTACGAACGGCCGATTTTGGTGCTGCCATTGTTTTCTCCTAAAACCTGTATGGCGACGCCGATGGGGTGAACCCAGCGACTATCGGGCCTTCTTCTTGCCGGCAACGGTGCGCTTCGGGCCCTTGCGGGTACGAGCGTTGGTCTTGGTGCGCTGTCCGTGAACGGGCAGGCCCTTGCGGTGGCGGATTCCCTGGTATGAACCGATTTCGACCTTGCGGCGGATGTCGGCGGCGACCTCACGACGCAGGTCACCTTCTACCTTGAAGTTGACCTCGACGTAGTCGCGCAGTGCGATCAACTGGTCGTCGGTCAGATCCTTGACGCGGATTTCTCCGCTGATCCCGGTGTCGGCGAGGGTCTTGAGCGCCCTCGTACGGCCAACACCGTAGATGTAAGTCAGTGCGACCTCTACGCGCTTGTCGCGCGGGATGTCGACGCCGGCTAGACGTGCCATGGTGGCTTCTCCTGTGAGTGAGTGAAGGTAATGGACAGCACCGGTGCCTGGGCCTTCAACCCTGGGTGTCCTTCGTTCAACTCGTTGATCGAGCCTGACGAGATCCTGGTGCTGCTCTGTATCTATATTCAGTTGTGTGTGTCTCGACTAGCTCGACAACCGACCCGGTGATCGGGCGAAGTCGAGGTCTCGACAGGCTCGACCAACGAAGTTTCTAGCCCTGGCGCTGCTTGTGGCGCGGGTTTGACTTGCAGATCACCATGACGTTTCCGTTGCGACGGATAACGCGGCAGTGATCGCAGATCGGCTTGACGCTGGGGTTGACCTTCATTGTGATTCCTTCTTTTCGCTGTCTTCGCTGATGTGGCGAACCACAGAGCGTTACTTCTCAGCGAACTAACTGTTACTTGTAGCGGTAAGTGATCCGGCCACGGGTCAGGTCATACGGGCTGAGTTCGACAACGACCCGGTCCTCAGGAAGGATCCGGATGTAGTTCTGTCGCATTTTGCCCGAGATGTGAGCCAGAACGCGGTGGCCGTTGGTCAGCTCAACGCGAAACATTGCGTTGGGCAGAGCTTCGACTACTGCGCCTTCGATCTCGATGACACCGTCTTTTTTGGCCATAGCCTCTTCGTCGCTAAAAGTTGTTGAGTTCGCTGGTCTGCGTGGATTCGGTATCTCTAGATAGGCACGACAAAATCGGCCGGAAACACCAAAGATCAAGCTTAGGTCATTCCCGGGCGTTTCGCCACCACCGTGCTATGAGGCGGATGCGCTGCCGGCGAACGGCTAGGCGATGGCAACAGGGGTAACGCCGTAGTGCGCAAGCCCCGCAACTCCGCCGTCCTGCGCGGTGAGCACCCAGATACCGCCGGCGTGCACGGCTACGGAGTGCTCCCAGTGCGCGGCATCCTGACCGTCGTCTGTTGCAACTGTCCAGTCGTCGTCGAGAACGTGCGTGTCAATGGACCCGCCGACGACCATCGGCTCTATGGCAATCACGAGGCCCGGCTTAACCACAGGTCCGCCGCCGCGAACACGGTAGTTGAACACCGGAGGCTCTTCGTGCAGTGAGCGACCGATGCCGTGGCCGATATAGTCCTCGAGAATACCGAACGGTCCCCTGCTCTCGACGGCGTCTTCGATGGCGCCGCCGATGTCGTTGAGGTGGCGTGCCCGAGCCAGCGCGGCGATGCCGGCCCACAGGGCGTGCTCTGTGGCATCCGAAATCGCCTGCCGATGAGCCACAAGATCGGGTCGGGCCGGATCGGGAACCACCACGCTGAATGCGGCGTCGCCGTTCCAGCCTCCGAGCTCTGCACCACAGTCGACCGAAACCAGGTCGCCGGACTGCAGCACGCGGTCGCCGGGAACACCGTGCACGACCTCGTCATTCACTGACACGCAGAGGGTGTGCCGGTAGCCGGGCTCCTTCATGAAGTTCGGCACGGCGCCCGCGGCACGGATTGTCGCCTCGGCTAGCGCATCGAGTTCACCGGTAGTAATGCCCGCACGAATGGCGGCGCGCACCGCGGCGAGGGAGGCCGCCGTCACCAAACCCGGCTCGACCATCAGCCGCAACTCGGCCGGCGTCTTGTAGATGTTCTTGCCGAAAGCCACCGGATGCTACGCCGAAGCTGCGTCGGGAAGTGAAATGCCGCGCTGGGCCAAAGCCGCCGTGATGCGCTCGGTCACGTCGTCAACCGAGCCGATGGCGTCGATCTTCACGAGAACCCCACGCGAGTCGTAGATGTCGATGAGTGGCTCGGTCTGCTCGCGGTAGACGTCGAGGCGGTGACGAACGACTGCCTCGTCGTCATCACTACGACCCTGTTCAGAGGCGCGCTTGCGAAGCCGGGCAACCACTACGTCAGGGTCGGCAACGAGTTCGATCACCGCGTCGAGCGCGGTGCCGTGACCCACGAGAAACTCGTCGAGCTCCCGCACCTGGTCGGTCGTGCGCGGGTAGCCGTCGAGCAGAAAGCCACCCTCGGCATCGGGCTCCGCGAGACGGTCGCGGATCAGCGCGTTGGTGAGGGAATCGGGCACATTGTCGCCGGCATCCATGAATGCTTTCGCTTTCGCGCCCAGCTCGGTCTGGCTCTTCACATTGCTGCGGAAGATATCGCCGGTCGAGATTGCAGGAATCAGGTATGTCTCAGAGAGACGAACCGCCTGCGTTCCCTTACCTGCGCCTGGTGGTCCGATCAGGAGCAGCCGGCTCAACGGAGCAGGCCCTCGTAGTGACGCTGCTGCAGCTGGGAATCGATCTGCTTAACCGTTTCGAGTCCAACGCCGACGATGATCAGGATGCTCGCGCCACCGAACGGGAAGTTCGTATTAGCACCGACAAGCACCAGTGCTATCAGCGGTATGAGCGCTATAGCCCCAAGGTATAGCGAGCCCGGAAGCGTGACACGGGTGAGCACGTAATCGAGGTATTCCGCGGTGGGGCGACCCGCACGGATACCCGGGATGAAGCCGCCGTACTTCTTCATGTTGTCGGCGACCTCTTCTGGGTTGAAGGTGATCGCGACGTAGAAGTACGTGAAGCCGACGATGAGCAGGAAGTACAGCAGCATGTACAGCGGGTGGTCACCCCTGGTCAGGTAGTTCTGGATCCACGTGACCCACTCGGCTGGAGCCTCGCCAGCGGGCGCCTGGTTGAACTGCGCGATGAGTGCGGGCAGGTACAGCAGCGACGACGCGAAGATGACGGGCACGACGCCGGCCATGTTGACCTTGATCGGAATGTAGGTGTTGTTGCCGCCGAAGGTGCGCCTGCCCACCATGCGTTTGGCGTACTGCACCGGGACCCGCCGCTGCGACTGCTCGACGAACACGACGGCTGCGACGATGATGATGCCGACGCCGATCACGAGGAGGAAGACCTCGAAGCCCTTCGCCTGCTGGAGCGACCAGAGCGAGTTGGGAAACTGTGCGGAGATCGACGTGAAGATCAGCAGCGACATGCCGTTGCCGATCCCGCGCTCGGTGATGAGCTCACCCATCCACATGATGAGACCGGTACCGGCGGTCATGGTGATGACCATGAGCATGATCGCGTACCACGCGTCATTGGTGATCAGCTGACTGCACTCCGCAACGCCCGAGTTAGACGGGAAGAGGGCGCCGCTGCGAGCAACCGTGATGAGCGTCGTGGACTGCAGAACACCTAGCGCGATCGTGAGGTAGCGCGTGTACTGCGTGAGGCGGGACTGGCCGGCCTGACCCTCTTTGTAGAGAGTCTCGAAGTGTGGGATGACCACGCGAAGCAACTGCACGATGATCGACGCCGTGATGTACGGCATAATGCCGAGCGCGAAGATCGACAGCTGCAGCAGTGCGCCGCCACTGAAGAGGTTTACAAGGTCGTAGAGGCCCGAGGTGCCCGCATTGCTCGCGAGACAGATCTGCACGTTGCCGAAGTCAACGAACGGCGCGGGGATGAACGAACCGAGACGGAACAGCGCAACGATGCCGAGCGTGAACCCGATCTTCCTGCGAAGGTCAGGCGTGCGGAATATCCGCGCGACAGCTCTAAACACAAGGCCTCCGATGTTGCTAGATTATGCAGCTCTAATTTTAATGCAGTCAGGTGGGGCTCCGTCAGGACGCCCCACCCGAGTAGACCCGAGGGTTGGTTACTTGACCGAACCGCCAGCGGCAACGATCTTCTGCTCGGCGGAGCCGGAGACCTTGTCAACTGCAACGTTCAGCTTAACCGCAATATCACCGTCACCAAGAACCTTGACCTTTTCGTTCTTGCGCACGGCACCCTTGGCGACGAGATCACCAATGGTAACGTCACCGCCCTTGGGGTACAGCTCGGCAAGCTTTTCGAGGTTAACGACCTGGTATTCGACGCGGAACGGGTTCTTAAACCCGCGCAGCTTCGGGGAACGCATGACGAAGTTCAGGTTGCCACCCTCGAAGCCCGGGCGAACCGAGTAACGAGCCTTGGTTCCCTTGGTGCCGCGCCCCGCAGTCTTACCCTTGGAACCTTCACCGCGTCCGACGCGGGTCTTGTCCTTCTTGGCACCTGCGGCGGGACGGAGGTGGTGAACCTTGAGCACCTGGGGGCGTGACGGAACGTCTGCTGCGGGAGCCTTCTTAGCCGGCGCCTTGGCCGCCGGGGCCTTGGTCACAGCGGCGGTAGCCTTCGCAGCAGCAGCCTTGGGGGCGGCAGCCTTCGCCGGCGCCTTCGCGGCAGCGGGCTTGTCAGCCGCGGCCTTGGGGGCTGCGGCCTTTGTGGGGGCCTTGGTGGGGGCCTTTACTTCGGCAGGCTCAGCACGACGCTTGGCGGCCTCTTTTTCTTCAGCCATTAGTCAATCTCCTCGACCTTGACAAGGTGAGCAACCGTGCGTACGTAGCCACGGTTCTGCGAGTTGTCCTCGCGCACAACCACGTCACCGATGCGGTGCAGCCCAAGGCTGCGCAGGGTGTCGCGCTGGTTCTGCTTCTCACTGATTTTGGACTTGATCTGGGTTACCTTCAGGCGCGCAGCCATCAGACACCTGCCTTAGCTTCGGCCTCTGCACGCAGCAGGCGGGCCGGGACGACGTGCTCGACGTCGAGACCGCGACGCGCGGCGACCGCACGAGGCTCCTCGAGTTGCTTAAGAGCAGCAACCGTCGCGTGCACGATGTTGATCGTGTTCGACGATCCGAGCGACTTGCTCAGAACGTCGTGGATGCCAGCGCACTCGAGAACGGCACGCACCGGGCCACCGGCGATAACACCGGTACCAGCGGATGCCGGACGCAGCAGCACGACACCGGCTGCGGCCTCGCCCTGCACGGGGTGCGGGATAGTCGCTCCGACGCGGGGAACACGGAAGAAGTTCTTCTTCGCTTCCTCGACGCCCTTGGAGATCGCTGTCGGCACCTCGCGGGCCTTGCCGTAGCCGACGCCCACCAGTCCGTTGCCGTCACCGACGACAACGAGCGCGGTGAAACTGAAACGACGACCACCCTTGACCACCTTTGACACGCGGTTGATGGTCACAACGCGCTCCAGAAACTGGCTCTTCTCCGCGTCGCGGCTGTTGCCACGATCACGGTTCGGGTTGCGCTCGCGGCCGCCACGGCGGGCCTCGCGGGGTTCGTTGGCGACGTCGGTCGCCGGAGCGTCCACGACTACACCAGCTGCAACAGCCTCGGTGGTGACTGCCGCGGCAGCCTCGGTTGGCTCAACAGCCACGTCCTGCTCCTTGTTCGTGTTTGATTCGGCGCCCGTGGGCGCGCTCGACGACTCGGTGCTCACAGGTTCAGACCACCTTCGCGGGCTCCGTCGGCGATCGCGGCGACACGACCGGCGTAGCGGCTGCCTCCACGGTCGAAGACAACTGCGTCGACGCCGGCGTTCTTGGCACGCTCTGCGATGAGTTCGCCGACCTTGCGGGCCTTGGCGGTCTTGTCACCATCGAAGGTGCGAAGGTCAGTCTCGAGCGTCGAAGCCGACGCCAGGGTGTGACCCTTCGAGTCATCGACGACCTGCACGAAGACGTGACGGGCCGAACGTGTGACGACGAGACGGGGGCGCTCTTCAGTGCCCACGACCTTCTTGCGAAGACGGGCGTGACGACGCGCCTTGGCTGCCGACTTGCTCTTACCTCTGGTTCCGAGAGCCATGTCTACTTACCACTCTTTCCGGCCTTGCGGCGGACGACTTCGCCCGCGTAACGCACACCCTTGCCCTTGTAAGGCTCAGGCTTACGCAACTTGCGAATGTTGGCCGCGACCTCGCCGACGGCCTGCTTGTCGATACCGCTCACGGTGAGCTTGTTGTTGCCCTCCACCGTGAAGCTGATGCCCTGGGGCGGGTCGACTGTGATGGAGTGCGAGTAACCGAGCGCGAACTCCACGGAGTCGCCCTTGGCCTGCACGCGGTAACCGGTACCTACAACCTCGAGGCCCTTCGTGTACCCATCGGTAACTCCGATGATCTGGTTCGCGATGAGGGTACGGGTCAGGCCGTGCAGTGAACGGGACGCGCGCTCGTCGTCGGGACGGGTGACCAGCACCTGGCCGTCTTCGAGTGCCACCTCAATCGGGGTCTTGACGGTAAGCGAGAGCTCACCCTTCGGGCCCTTGACCGCGACATCCTGGCCGTCGATCTTCACCTCGACGCCCGCGGGCACCGTGATGGGAAGTCTTCCAATACGTGACATGACGAGTTACCACACGTAGGCGAGGACCTCCCCACCCACGCCCTTCGAAGAAGCCTGGCGGTCGGTGAGCAGACCGGAGGAGGTGGACAGGATGGCGACGCCGAGTCCGCCGAGAACCCGGGGGATCTCGGTCGACTTCGCATAAACGCGAAGACCGGGCTTGGATACGCGCTTGATGCCCACGATGGAGCGCTCACGGTTAGGGCCGTACTTGAGGTCGATCGTGAGGGTCTGGCCCACACGAGCGTCCTCAATCTTCCAGCCAGCAATGTAGCCCTCGGTCTTGAGGATCTCGGCGACGTGCGACTTGAGCTTGCTGCTGGGCAGCGAGACCGAGTCGTGGTACGCCGAGTTGGCGTTGCGCAGTCTGGTCAGCAGGTCTGCGACCGGATCTGTCATTGTCATGATGTTGTTTGCCTATCTCGCCCGGTTTCGGCATCCGTTACGCGAATGCCGACCTGGTCGATCGGTGTGCCAAGCGGCACGGGTTGGTTACGGGGTGTTCTCGGCGCTACGGAACGGGAAGCCCAGCGCCTTGAGCAGCGCGCGACCCTCGTCGTCGTTCTTGGCCGTGGTGACGACAGTGATGTCGAAACCGCGAACACGGTCGATTCGGTCCTGGTCGATCTCGTGAAACATTGACTGCTCCGTGAGGCCGAAGGTGTAGTTGCCGTGGCCGTCGAACTGCTTGTCTGAGAGGCCGCGGAAGTCGCGGATACGGGGAAGGGCGAGCGTCACGAGACGGTCGAGGAATTCCCACGCGCGGTCACCGCGAAGCGTCACGTGTGCACCAATCGGCTGTCCTTCGCGCAGCTTGAACTGCGCGATTGACTTACGAGCGTTGGTGACCTGCGGCTTCTGGCCGGTGATAGCCGTGAGGTCTTTCACCGCGCCGTCGATGATCTTGCCATCGCGTGCAGCCTCGCCAACACCCGTGTTCACGACGACCTTCACGAGCCCGGGCACCTGGTGCACGTTCGTGAAGCCAAAGTCCTTCTTCAGCTGCGCAGCGATCTCGTTGCGGTACTTCTGCTTGAGCCGCGGCTGGCTAGCTTTGATGGGCGCA
>Ga0105048_10010373_pt1 | contig 14765 bp, 9 predicted proteins | sample MAT05_FD_78382 | JGI IMG/M metagenome (GOLD analysis project Ga0105048, IMG submission 78382) | Freshwater microbial communities from Lake Fryxell liftoff mats and glacier meltwater in Antarctica - MAT-05 | ecosystem: Environmental > Aquatic > Freshwater > Ice > Liftoff microbial mat | place... | reverse complement strand
TCGGACTGGCATCTCGGGCGGCTCTTTCACGAGGTGTCGCTCGTCGAAGATCAAGCGCACGCACTCGACGCAATGCGCTCGGTGCTGCGCGATGCGCGGCCGGATGCGCTGATCATCGCGGGCGATGTGTACGACCGCGCAGTGCCGCCGCCCGAGGCGGTGGAGCTGTTCGATGACTTTCTCAGCGCGGTGACGTCGGAGCTCGCGATCCCAGTGATCGTGATCGCCGGGAATCATGACTCGCCGGAGCGGCTCGGCTTCGGCGCGCGGCTGCTGTCGCGTGCGGGGGTGCACATCGCAGGCAAGGTGTTGGGGCAGCTCTCGCCGGTGGTGCTCGAAGATGCGCACGGCCGCGTGCACGTGCTGCCGCTGCCGTACGCGGAGCCTGCGGTGGTGCGCGAGGTGCTCTCACGCAGTGAGCTCGTTGGGCACGATGCGTCGATGCGCGCGCGACTCGAGGCGGCGCGCGCGCAGGTGCCTCTGGGTGAGCGCTCGGTGCTGGTGGCGCATGCGTTCGTCGCAGGCGCGGAGGCGTCGGACTCGGAGCGGCCGCTCACCGTCGGCGGCAGCGGCGCGATCGACGTCGCGGCGATGGACGGCTTCTCGTACGTCGCGCTCGGGCATCTGCATCGGCCGCAACGGGTGCATCTGCCGCAGGGGCCGGGCGCGGGTCATGTGAACTACAGCGGCTCGCTGCTGAAATATTCGTTCTCGGAGGCGCCGCATACCAAGGGCGTCGCGCTGGTCACGCTCGATGCGGCGGGCGCGTGTACGGTGGAGTCGATCGCGCTGCCACCGCGGCGTGATGTCCGCTTGCTGCGCGGCACGCTCGCGGAGCTGCTCGTGGCAGGCCGCGACGATGCGCGCCGCGACGACTATCTGCACGCGACGCTGCTCGACGAGATCGCGGTGCTCGATCCGATGTCGCGGCTGCGCGAGGTGTACCCGAACGTGCTTGCTCTCGATCGCGCGGTGTTGCATCGCGCGGGCGCGCTCGGCGGCGCGAGCGGGGATCACCGCAAGCTGACGACGGGCGATCTCTTCGCGTCGTTCTTCGCGGACGTCGTCGGCGAGTCGATGAGCGAGGCGCAGCGCGCGTATCTCGGCGAAGTGCTCGACGCCGAAGCGCAGAAGGAGCGCGCGTCATGAGGCCGCTGCGGCTCGAGGTGACGGCGCTCGGCCCGTATGCGGGCACGCAACTGTTCGACTTCGCCGAGCTCGCCGGGCGCAGCTTTTTTCTCATCCACGGGCCGACGGGCGCCGGCAAGACCAGCGTGCTCGACGCCCTCTGCTTCGCGCTCTACGGCGACGCGTCGGGCTCGTCGCGCGACGGCCGCGGGCTGCGCTCGGACTACGCGTCGAGCGAGCTGCGCACGACGGTGACGCTCGACTTCGCGCTCGGCGGCGCGACCTATCGCGTGACGCGCTCGCCCTCGTGGGATCGGCCAAAGAAGCGCGGCGGCGGCACGACAGAGGAGAAGGCGATGGCGACGCTGTGGCGCCTCGACGCCGATAGCGAGCCGCACGTGCTGGCGACGGGCGACACCAAGGTGAGCGAGTCGGTCGCGCAGCTGCTTGGCTTCGAGAGCGATCAGTTCCGCCAGGTGGTGGTGCTGCCGCAGGGCGAGTTTCGGCGCTTTTTGCTGGCGGAGGTCGGCGAGCGCGAGAAGATCCTCGAGGCGCTGTTCAAGACGCAGCGCTTCGTGCGCGTCGAGACGGCGCTCAAGGACGCGGCGCGCGATCTGGTCGGGCTGCGCAAGAACGCCGAGCAGCGGCGCAGTATTCGGCTCGACGAGGTCGGCGCGGCGGACGTCGCAGCGCTCGATCTGAAGCGCATCGCGGCGACGGATGCGGTGCGCGAGGCTGTGGGCGCGCTCGATGTGGCGCGGCGCGCAGACGAGCTGGCGCGTGCGGCGCTCGAGGCGGGCAAGCGCGCGCAGCGTGCGCTCGACGAGCGCGCAGCGGCAGAGAGCGCGCTGCTCGCGATCGAGGAGAAGGCGCCGGAGGTGGCGACGTCGCGCGCGCGGCTCGACGCTGGGCAGCGCGCCGCGCCGCTCGGCGCCGAGGCGTCGTCACACGATGCGCGTGCGCGTGAGGCTGTGACCGCGGACGAGGCGGTCCTTGCTGCAGAGACTGCGCTGCGCTCGGCGGGTGATGCGCTCCTCGCCGCACGCGCGCGCTTCACTACGGAGCAGAAGCGCGACGGCGAGCGCGAGGCCGCGCAGGCGGAAGAGCTGCGCCTCGCCGCGCTCGCGCCAAAGGCCGCGGGGCTGAGCGCGGCGGCGCAAGAAGCGGCGCTCGCGGCGCGCGCGCACGATCTCGCCGCGCAGCAGCTCGCCGAGAACTTGGGGGAGCTCGGCGAGCTCGACAAGCAGCTTAAACTGCGCGTCGACGAAGAGGTGCAAGCGCGTGTAATCGCGAGCGAAGTCGACGCGCGGGAGAGAGCCGTTGCACTGGCCGCGGAACGCCTCGACCAGCGGCAAAAAATCCAGCTCGCGCGAACCGCATTCAAACACGCCACCGATGCGCGCACCGACGCAAAGAAGCGTGTAGACAAGACGGAGAACCTGCGCGCGAAATCGCGGATCAACCTCGCCGATCTGGAGAAGCGCTGGCACGAGGGGCAAGCGTTTCTCCTCGCCAAGGAACTCGACGACGGCACGGCTTGCCCGGTTTGCGGTTCCGTCGACCACCCGAACAAGCAGACGACGCGCACCGAGCCGCCGCCGCGCGAGCGCCTCGAAGCAGTGCGCCATGAGATCGAAGTGCGCACTCGCGAGATGGAGGACGCACAGGCGGCGATGCAACGCTTCGATAAGGAGCGCGCCGCGGTCAAGGGCCAAGGCGACGAACTTCGTGAGCGACTTGGACCGCTCGCCGATGCTGAGGAAGCACAGCTCGCCGAGCAGCTCGGCGCGGCGAAGAACCTCGTCAAGGCGTCGCAGACAGCGGGGGTGCGACTGCCGGATCTGCTGCGTGCACTTCGAGAGACGCGCGAGCGCTGCGACCAAGTGCTCAGCCTCCGCGCGGCTCACGAAGAAGCGACGCGCGTCGCCGCGGCAGAAACAGCCGCCGCCAAGGCGCGACTCGCCGAGCGTGAGGCAGAGGTCCCGCTCGCGCTGCGCGGCGGTGACGCGCTCGACAGTGCGATCCGCGCGGCAGCCGAACATCGGCTCGCGCTGACGCGTGCGCTCGAAGACGCGCGCGAGGCGCAGTCACGCGCGGAGCGCAGCGAAGCCGACGCCGCGGCGCGAGCCGGCGCAGCGCAGGCAGCGGCGCTCGCAGCGAGCACGGCGCGCGATGCAGCGGCGCGCGCGGTAGATGCGGCGCTCGCAGCGGCCGGCTTCGTCGATCGCGAGGCGTGGCGCGCGGCGGTGCTCGACGCTTCCGCGCTCACGCGGCTCGACGCAGAGGTGCGCGCCTACGAAACGACGCGCGCGGCCGCGGTCGATCGCGCGACGCGCGCGCGCAGTGAAGCGGCGCCGTTCGCTGCTTCCGATCTGGTCGGGCTCGAGGCCGCGGCGCGCGACGCCGATTCCGCGCGTGAGTTCGCGACGAGCAAGCGCCAAGAGCAGAGTGATGCGCAAGTGCTGCTCGATCGGGCCGCCGCGCAGCTCGACAATCTCGCGCGCGAGCACGCGGAGCTCGAGGCGCGCTTTGCCGTCGTCGGCCGGCTCGCCGAGGTGGCCGACGGCAACAACACCTTCAAGATCGGCTTTCAGCGCTACGTCCTCGGCACGCTGCTCGACGACGTCCTCGTCACCTCGACGCAGCGCTTGCGCGAGATGAGCCGCGGCCGCTACGAGCTGCAGCGACGCGCAGGCGCCGAGGGACGCGAGCGCAAAGGTGGCCTCGCACTCGAGGTGATGGACCACCACACCGGCATCGCGCGTCCGGTCGGCACGCTCTCCGGTGGCGAGAGCTTTCTCGCTTCGCTGTGCCTTGCGCTCGGCCTCGCAGATGTATTGCAGAGCTACGCAGGCGGCGTGCGACTCGACACGATCTTCGTCGACGAGGGCTTCGGCACGCTCGACCCAGAGGCGCTCGATCTCGCGATCGACACGCTCGTGCGGCTCCAAGAAGGAGGCCGTTTAGTCGGCGTCATCTCGCACGTGCCGGAGCTGCGCGAGCGCGTCGACGCCCGGCTCGAAGTGGTGCGTGGCACACGCGGCTCGACGGCGCGCTTCGTCGTCGGCTGAGCGAGAGCGGCGCGGCGCGTCATCGACGGGAGCGCGTCGCGACGTCACGGCTCAGCAGCGTCTGGGCAGACTGCAGTTCGCTTCGCCAAACGTGCGCGTCGCCCCCTTCGGCAAGAGGATCCCGAAGGTGCTGTCCATCGGCATCGGCTGCGGATCGTCGGGGCAGTTCGGCCGAAAGCGCGTGACGAACTTCACCGTGGCTCCGTCGTCGCGCGTCTCGCCACCGCCCCAGGCTGGCGAGAGCCAGTGCGTGACGAGGTAGAGGTCGCTCGTCGCGAGATCGATCACCGGCGCCGCGACACCAGCCGGGCAGCTCAGATGCGCTTGCAGCTCGGCCTCGGTCGCAATCACGCGCGGCGCGCTCGGCGGCCCACCCTCCTGAAACGTACACCCGCTCGGCAGCACCAGTGGCGGCACGATGCGCGCGTTCTCGAGGCCCGGCGGCACGCACATCGCCGGCGGCTCAGGCGGCGGTGGCGGCTCAGGCGGCGGTGGCGTCGGTGGCGCTGAGGCGCCTGTCCCCGAAGTGCGCTCGCTGCCACCGCACGCCGCGAGCGCGCACGCGGCGAGCATGTACGCCGCGAAGCCCGGCGCAGCGAGACCGGCGCGCGCGGAGAACGGCGATACACACCTTGCGCGCTCGTCGATGCGGCTCACTTCTTCACCCCGAGCAGCAGACCGTCGGGCGTCGGGATGCACACCGTGTCAAAGCTCGCGCGCGCCTCTTCGTGAAAGCGCCGCATCGCGTGGGCGCGTGGCGTGTCAGCGAGCAGCTCGCCGAACAGATACGCGTTGTCGCCGAGCAGCAGCCCGCCACGGCGCAGATGGTTCGCCGCGAAGCGTCCGTATACGTCGTAGCTCTCCTTGTCCGCGTCGACGAAGACGACGTCGAACGGGCCGTGCGCCTCGAGCGTCGGCAACACGTCGACGCCGCGGCCAACGCAGACCTCGACGCGCCCGGCGACGCCCGCAGCGCGCAGCGCAGAGCGCGCGACCTCGGCGTGACGCGGATCGTATTCGATGGTCCAAAGGCGCCCATCGACGGGCAGCGCGCGCGCGATGCGGATCGCCGAATAGCCAGCGAGCGTGCCGAGCTCGACGACCTTTCGCGCGCCGACTAGCCGCACGAACATCTCGAGCAGCTTGCCCTCGGAGACGCCGACTTGAATCGCCGGCATGCCCTCGCGCTCGGGCGCCGTGAAGGCTGCCGCGAGCCCGGCATCGTGCGGCGCGTGCAGCGCGTCGAGGTAGCGGCTGATCTCGTTGGTTGCGTAGCGCGCGCCGGCGCGTGAGTCGTTGTCGGCCATGGTCGCGCGAGGGTACGCGCTCCGCAGATTCTTCCAAAGCGGTGCGCGCGGAGGCTAAGCTGAGCGCCTCAAGGAGGTTCGCGATGGCCAAGGGACAAGAGAAGCCGAAGAAGGAAAACAAACCGAAGCTCAGCACCAAGGAGAAGCAGCAGAAGAAGAAGGAGAAGAAGGCCGCCAAGTGATCGCCAGGGCGGCTACCTAGTCGCCCGGCAGCGCCGCCGCCAGACGCCTCGCGCCGCGCGCTCTCCATGCGTGCGAGCAACACCGAGGCGAATGGCGGACGGCGAGCGGCGGTCAGCGCTCGCTTGAAGACATGACGCTGAACGCGACGGCGCAGTGTGCGACGCAGCGTCAGGGACGCTGACAGCGGCTGCAGAAGAAGCTCGAGCGCTGTGCCTGGACGATGCGCCGGATCGGCGTCGCGCAGACTCGGCACGGCGCGCCTTCGCGGCCGTAGACGAAGTACTCCTGCGCGAAGTAGCCGCTCGACCCGTCGCTCTCGACGAACACTGGCGCCGTGCGGGTGCCGACCTCGATCGCCTCGGCGAGCGTCTCGCGCACCGCGCGCACCAGCGCATCGCAGCGCACGCGGGAGAGCCGACGCGCAGCGGTCGTCGGGCGAATGCCGGCGCGAAACAGGCTCTCGTTCGCGTAGATGTTGCCGACGCCGACGACGACCGCGGCGTTCATCAGCAGCAGCTTCACCGCGACCGCGCGGCCGCGCGTGGCGTCGTAGAGGAACGCGCCGGTGAACATCTCATCGAGCGGCTCGACGCCGAGCTCCGCGATGAGCGCATGTTCGTCGATACGCCCTTCGTGCCAGAGCACCGCGCCAAAGCGCCGTGGATCGCGCAGCCGCAACGCGCGCGCACCGAACACTAGATCGACGTGATCCCAGGCGCTCGGCGGCGAGCCAGCATCGACGACGCGCAAGCTGCCGGTCATCCCGAGGTGCAGCAGCAGCTGCCCTGCCCCGCAGTCGAGCACCAGATACTTCGCGCGACGCGCGACGCTGCGGACGGTGAGCCCGACCACCCGCGCGGCGAGATCCGCAGGCACCGGCCAGCGCAGCCCGTGGTGCCGCACGATGACGTCGCTGATGCGCCGTCCCTCGACGTGCGGCGCGATCCCGCGGCGCGTGATCTCGACCTCGGGGAGTTCAGGCACCAGCCTCGATCAGATGAAGACAGTCGATCAGATGAAGACAGTCGATCAGATGAAGACAGTCGATCAGATGAAGACAGTCGATCAGATGAAGATAGTCGGACAGCCGAGCACGATCTCGACGGTGCCGCGGCCCATCTTGAGGTCTTCGCAGAGATCACCCTGGATGATGATCGACTCGTTGGTCTCGTCGTAGAAGTTCCACGAGTTGACCGCCGGATCGGCGCCGAAGCGCACGACCGTCGGTGTCGAGACTCCGTCGCTCGGCACGACGCGCACGTTGACGAAGGCCGGATCGAACATGCCGGGCATGTCGCCGCGCGGCAAAGTGAAGACGCAGGTATCGAGGAAGCGGCTTGCGATCTCGCGCAGTGCATCGCTGAGCTGCGTGGCGAATGCGCTGCCCTCGGCGATGTAGTGGCAGCACGGGCCATCGGCAGGAAACGGCATGAACAAGTTGGCGGGATTGAGGCGCTCTTCGCAGTAGAGGCTGCTCATGTAGTTGTCGCCCGCGCACAAGTCGGTCGAGCGGGTGCCGCCTTGAATGGCAATCTCCGAAAGGTAGCCCTCTGCCGATCCGGCGAGTCCGACACTGTAGGTGCGCACACCCTGCGAGGTGCGCGCGGTGCCGACGAGCTCGTAGGTGGGCGCGGGGTTGAACGCGGTGAAGCCGCCTGCGCCATCGGAGCAATTCTCTGCGCCATCGGTAATCAAGATGACGGCCTTGCCACCGCGCGTGTCGATCGTCTGGAGCACCTCGTAGCCGGACGAGAGCGCGTTCTTGATCGGCGTATTGCCGCCGCTCGGCGAGCGGCTCGCGGCGAGCGCGGAGAGCAGCGCCGGACGATTCGTCGACAGCGGTCCAACCGGCACCGCGGGCGCAGCCGCGACCGTACAGCCACCCTCACCAGCAGCGCCCGCGCCGGCGTTCGGGAAAAAGAGCAATCCGACGTTGACGTCGTCAGGCAACATCGGCAGCACCGCGGAGAATGCCTCGGACGTGAGCTCCCACTTCGTGTCGCCGCTGAAGTCCGGATCGCCCGAGCGATTGCCGTCAGAGTCCTCGTTCATCGACGAAGAGAAGTCGAACACGACGAGGATGCTGCCGGGCTCGCGGACGCTCGGCACGATGTCGTAGCCGCACGCGGCGTCGGGATCGAATGGGTCGATCGGCGCCGCATCACGGCGCGCACCCGCATCGAAGCCGCCGGTGCCCATGTCGGTACCTGGGCCGCCGCGACGGACATCGGTGCTGCGATCTGCGCAGCCGCTCGCGAGCACTGCGATGACGGCGATGGAAGTGAGTGCGCGCGTGGTGGTCATCGTGGGGACGACCATAGACTTTACGCTGCGGCGTTTGGTGCGCGCGTCGTGCGGGCACTCACAAGCGACGACCTGCGCGTGTCGGTTGGTGTGCGCGCGTCTCGCGCAGCGCCGCCGCCAGACGTCGCACCGCCTCGCGCAGCACGTCGTCTGCGTGCGCCGCGAAGCCGAGCCGCAGTGCTGCGGGTGGCCGCCCCGAGAACGTGAAGCGCTTGCCCGCCATCGTCGCGACGCCGCCGTCGAGCGCACGCGCGCTCCACGCCTCGACGTCGACGCCCTCTGCGCGCACCCACAGCGCCATGCCGCCCGCAGGCACGTCGAAGTCGATCGCGCGGCCGAGCTGCCGGCGCAGGGCTTCGACCAGCACGTCGCGGCGCGCCTCGTAGATGCGCCGCATACGCCGCGCGTGGCGCTGCACTTCACCCTCGTCGAGCAGCTCGGCGACGGCGCGCTCGACGACGGTGTCGCCCTGCCGATCGTTGGCCATTCGCAGCGCAGCGAGCCTCTCGAGCAGCGACTCCGGCGCGACGACGAAGCCGAGCCGCAGCGCCGGTGAGAGGATCTTCGACAAGGTGCCGAGGTAAACGACCACGCCGTCGCGATCCGCGCTCGCCAGCGGCAGGACCGGCTGGCCGTCGTAGTGGAACTCGTAGTCGTAGTCGTCCTCGAGGATCGCGAAGCGCTGCTTGCGCGCGAGCTCGAGCAGCGCGAGCCGCCGCGACGCGGAGAGCGTGACGGTCGTCGGATATTGGTGATGGGGCGTGACGTAGACGGCGCGCAGCGGCTGCGCCGCGGCGAGCGTCGCGAGCGCGTCGACGCAGAGCCCCGCGCCATCGACGCGCACCGGCACGAGCGTCGCGCCAGTCGCCGCGAGCGCCGCCCACGCCGGCGTGTAGCCGAGCGCCTCGACCGCGACGACGTCGCCAGGTCGCAGCAGCGCGCGCGCGACGAGATCGAGCGCCTGCTGGCTGCCGCGCGTCACGAGCACGGAGTCCGGCGTCGTCGCGAGGCCGCGCAGCGACGACACCATCGCGGCGAGCTGCGTGCGCAGCGCGACGTCGCCGCGCGCGTCGCCGTAGTCCAGCGCCCCGGGGCGCAGCGCGCGCCGATACGCGCGACCGAGCGCGGCGACGGGCACGAGTGACACATCGGGCACGCCGGAGTAGAGCGCGATGGTCCCGCGCGGCAGCGTTGTCGGCGCGCGCGCGCCGAGCCACGGCGTCGGCGGCGCCGGCAGCTCGAAGCCAGTCTTTGGCGGCATCGACTGGCGCGCGCCGAGCGCTCGGCTCGCGCTGCGCGCTCTTCGCTCGGGGATCGTCGCCGTGACGAACGTGCCGTCGCCGGCGCGCGTCTCGATCCAGCCCTCGGCGCCGAGCTCACGGTACGCGGCGAGCACGGTATTGCGGTGCACGCCGAGCATCACGGCGAGCGCGCGGCTGCTCGGCAACACATCGCCCGGTCGCAACCGAGCGCGCAGGATGTCATCGCTGACAGCGCGGGCGATGCGCTGAAACACGGGTTGCGCGCGCGCTTCGTCGCCGGAGCTCAGCACCATCGACGGTTCCCACGGGCGCATCGCACTGGTCTAGTGGATTTATCCCCACTGGTCCATCCCCATGAACCAGTGCGCAGACATCTTCGCGGCATGAGACGTGAAGCCCAGCTCCGCATGAACCGCACCGACGCACTCTCGCTGCTCGCGCGTGTGCCGGTGATCCACCTCGCGACGACGACGCCCGATGGCGCGCCGGTGCTGCGCACGCTGCACGCGGCGGTGGTCGACGACGCGCTGGTGTTTCACGCGGCGCCCGTCGGCGAGAAGATGGCGACGCTCGGTCGCGCCTGCGTGATCTCTGCGGAGGAGATCGTCGCTGCCATCCCGAGCTACTTCCTCGATGCAGAGCGCGCCTGCCCAGCGACCACGCTCTACCGCAGCGTGCAGGTGCACGGCGTACTCGAGCCGGTCGACGCGCCCGACGCGAAGGCGCGCGCACTCGCCGCCATCTTGGCGAAGCACCAGCCGGAAGGCGGACACGCGCCGATGCGCGCGGAGGATCCGCTCTACACCAAGGCCGTCGCCGGTATCGCCGTCGTGCGTATCTCGCTCCTGCAGCTCGATGGCAAAGCCAAGCTCGGCCAACACCGCTCGCCGGCCGACCGCGCGCGCGTGATCGAGGGTCTATGGCAGCGCGGAGCGAAGGGCGATGTCGAGGCGATCGAGCTGATTCGCACAGCGGCGCCCGACACGCCGCTTCCGGAGCTGCTGCGCGGCCCAGAGGGAGTCTCGCTGTGCACGGCGCTCGGCCCGAGCGCGCTCTCCGCCGCGCTGCGTTTAGCGCGCGACGCATCGGTCGACTGGAACGAGTCGTTTACCGACGACGAGTTCACGCGCGCGCACGCCGGATCCTCCGCGTGGGTCGGCGCGCTCGATGCCGGTGGACGACTCGTCGCGAGCGCGCGCGCGATCTCCGACGGCGGAAAGTACGCGTGGGTGTACGACGTCGTCGTCGAGTCCGCGTGGCGAAAGCGCGGTGTCGGCGAGGCGCTGATGCGCTTGCTGCTCGCGCACCCAGCGGTGCGCGGCGCGCGCTGCGTGCGCCTCGGTACGCGCGATGCGCAGGCGTGAACGATGTAGCGGTCGAGGCTCCGGCCGCTGGCCGATCCGTGCCATCCTCCGCGTGTGGACCTCGAGGCGCTGCGTCCACGCGTGGTGTGTTTCGGCGACGAGCCGACGAGCCGACGCAGTGACCCGACACGGGCAGACGCCATCGAAATCCGCAGAGTCCAGTTCAACCAGAGGAGCCGCTCATGAGCGATACCCATCCACCCGGCCCCGTACACCCAGGTTCGACTGCCACTGCCGCGGAGAAGAGTGCATCTGCCAAGTGTCCGGTGATGCACGGCGCCAACACCACCGTCGGCGCGTCATCGATGGGCTGGTGGTCCAACGCGCTGAATCTCGACATCTTGCATCAGCGCGACCACAAGACAGACCCTCTGGGCGCCAGCTTCAGCTATCGCAAAGAGCTCGACAAGCTCGACGTCGACGCGCTGAAGCGAGACCTCACGGCGCTGATGACGGATAGTCAGCCGTGGTGGCCGGCGGACTGGGGACACTACGGCGGACTGATGATTCGCATGGCCTGGCACGCGGCCGGGACCTACCGCATCGCGGACGGGCGCGGCGGCGGCGGGAGCGGTGATCAGCGCTTTGCACCGCTGAACTCGTGGCCGGACAACGTCAATCTCGACAAGGCACGTCGGCTGCTCTGGCCGATCAAGAAGAAGTACGGCAACCGCGTCAGCTGGGCCGATCTCATCATCTTGGCGGGCACGATCGCCTACGAGTCGATGGGCCTGCGGACCTTCGGTTTCGGCTTCGGTCGGGAGGACGTCTGGCATCCAGAGAAGGACGCCTCGTGGGGCCCAGAGACGGAATGGCTCGGCCCGAACCGCTACGAGGGAGAAGACCGCGCGACCCACGGGAATCCGCTGGCGGCAGTGCAAATGGGCCTCGTCTACGTCAATCCCGAGGGCGTCGACGGCAAGCCTGATCCGCTGCGCACGGCGCAGGACGTGCGGCTCACGTTCGCGCGCATGGCGATGGACGACGAAGAGACTGTCGCGCTCACCGCCGGCGGGCACACCGTCGGCAAGGCCCACGGCAACGGCGACGCGAGCGCGCTCGGGCCGAAGCCGGAGGCCGCGGAGCTCACCGAGCAGGGCTTTGGATGGCGCAATTCGCAGGGCAAAGGCGTGGGCCGCGAGACGGTCAGCAGCGGCCTCGAGGGTGCCTGGACGACGCACCCGACGCGCTGGGACAATGGCTACTTCCAGATGCTTTTTCGCTATGAGTGGGAGTCGCGAAAGAGCCCTGCCGGTGCGTGGCAGTGGGAGCCGGTGAACATCAAGGACGAAGACCGGCCCGTCGACGTCGAAGATCCGTCGATCCGCCGGACGCCGATCATGACCGACGCCGACATGGCCATGGTCAGAGACCCGGCCTATCGGATCATCTCCGAGCGCTTCCACGCCGATCAGGCCTATTTCTCCGAGGTATTCGCGCGCGCGTGGTTCAAGCTCACGCACCGCGATATGGGGCCAAAGGCTCGCTATATCGGTCCGGACGTGCCCCAAGAGGACCTGATTTGGCAAGATCCGATCCCCGCCGGGAATGCCAGCTACGATGTCGACGCCGTCAAGGCGCAGATCGCGAAGAGCGGATTGTCGATTGGCGACATGGTGAAGACGGCGTGGGACAGCGCGCGGACCTTCCGCGGCTCCGATCTGCGCGGCGGGGCCGATGGCGCACGGATCCGCCTCGCCCCTCAGCGAGAATGGGCGGGCAACGAACCGGCTCGACTCGAGCGAGTGCTCGCGGTGCTGGAGCCCATCGCCGCTGCGACGGGCGCGAGCGTCGCCGACGTGATCGTCCTCGCCGGCAACGTCGGAGTCGAGCAAGCCGCGCGAGCCGCGGGCTTAGAGGTCCGCGTGCCGTTTGCGCCGGGTCGGGGTGACGCGACGCAGGAGATGACCGATCTCGCGTCCTTCGCCGTGCTCGAGCCCGTTCATGACGGATACCGCAACTGGCTCGCCAAAGACTACGCGGTCCGCGCGGAAGAGCTGCTGCTCGATCGCACGCAGCTCATGGGCCTCACGGCGCCTGAGATGACGGTGCTGGTCGGCGGGATGCGCGTGCTCGGGACCAACCACGGCGACACCGCACATGGGGTATTCACCGAGCGCGTCGGCGTGCTCAGCAATGACTTCTTCGTGAATCTAGTCGACATGCGCCACACGTGGACGCCGGGCTCAGAGGGCCTCTTCGAGCTCCGCGAGCGCGGCTCGAGCGCGGTGAAGTGGACCGCGACGCGGGTCGACCTGGTGTTTGGGTCGAACTCGGTGTTGCGCGCGTACTCCGAGCTCTATGCGCAAGACGACAGCAAGGAGAAGCTCGTGCACGACTTCGTGGCGGCGTGGAGCAAGGTCATGCACAACGGTCGCTTCGACTCGCCCGCGCCTGGCTGAACGCGAAGTCGCGACCAAGTTCGGTCCGAACCATCACGAACCAGATCTCGTCGGCCCTCGTCGGCGGGCGCGAGGGACCCGCCCTGGAGCGCGCGAAGGCGTCGTGACGCGTTGGGCGCGCCGAACGCGCATCCCTCAGTGCTCCGGCTCCGGCCGCGGCGCACCGGGGCGGCGCTTCACGCGCGGCGGACGATTGTCGGCGCCGAACTTGCGTTTGTCGTGAATCGACAGCGAGCCTTTGCCGGTTCCCGGCGGCACCAAGCAGTGCGCGGCGGTGCCGATCAAGTCGCGGCGTCCGGCCTTCTCGAGCGCCTCGCGCGCGAGGTCGTGGTGCGCCGGATCCCAATAGAGCAGCAGCGCCTTCTGCATGCGCTTGTCGCGCATCTCGCGCGCGGTGTAGACGGGCTCTCCGGTGAACGGATCCATGCCAGTGTAATACATGGCAGTCGCCATCGACATCGGCGTCGGGATGAAGTCCTGCACTTGGCGCGGGCGCATACCGTTCTTCTTCAAATAGAGCGCGAGATCGACCATCGACTTCAGCGTCGAGCCGGGGTGTCCGCTGATGTAATAGGGGACGAGCTGCTGGTCTTTGCCGGCGTCCTCGCTCGCGCAGTTGAACATCGCGGCGAAGCGATCGTAGCTCTCGACGCCGGGCTTCTTCATCTTGTCGAGGACGTCGTCGTCGACGTGCTCGGGGGCGACGGATAGCTGTCCGCCGGTGTGATGGCGCGCGAGCTGTTCGACGAACTCGGGGCTGCGCTCGGCGAGGTCGTAGCGCACGCCGCTCGCGATGAAGACCTTCTTGATGCCCTTCTCCGCGCGCACCTGCTTCAGCAAATCGACGAGCGGATCGTGATCGGTGACGAGGTTCTCGCAGATCCCGGGATGTACGCACGAGAGGCGCCGACACGCGGTCTCGATGCGCTCGTCCTTGCACTTCATCTGATACATGTTCGCGGTCGGCCCGCCGACGTCGCTGATCACGCCGTGAAAGCCCTCCATGCGGCGCAGCGAGCGCACCTCGCGCAGCACGCTCTCGGCCGAGCGCGACTGAATCACGCGGCCCTCGTGCTCGGTGATCGAGCAGAACGTGCAGCCGCCGAAACAGCCGCGCATCGTCACGATGCTGTGCTTCACCGTCTCGTAGGCCGGAATGCGCTCGGTGTACGACCAGTGCGGTAGGCGCGTGAACGGCAGATCGTAGAGGCCGTCCATGAACTCGGTCTCGAGCGGCTTCGCGGGCGGATTGAAGTAGACGGCCTGCGCCCCGTGCGGCTGCAGCAGCGGCCGGCCGTTGCCCGGATTGGTCTCGTATTGAAACGCGCGCGACATCTCGCGGAACGCGGCGAGCCCTGCCGGCGTGCTCTGGCTCACCTCTTCGTACGAGGGTAGGAACAACACCTTGCCGTCGTGCACGTATTGCGAGCGCGGCAGCTCTTCCCAATCACCTTTGTTGCGCACGTGCGCGGTGCCGCGGACGTCGCGCAGCGCGCTGATCTTTTCGCCCTTCGCGAGGCGGTCGGCGACCTCCCAGATCGGCCGCTCGGCCATGCCGAAGACGAGCAGATCGGCCTTGCTGTCGAGCAAGATCGCGCGCCGCACTTGCTCGGACCAATAGTCGAAGTGGGCGATGCGTCGCAGCGAAGCTTCGATCCCGCCGATCACCACTGGTACACCAGGAAACGCCTGTTTGACCAGATTCGAGTAGACCACCGTCGCGCGGTTCGGACGCTTGCCGGTG
>Ga0105048_10010372_pt1 | contig 14765 bp, 10 predicted proteins | sample MAT05_FD_78382 | JGI IMG/M metagenome (GOLD analysis project Ga0105048, IMG submission 78382) | Freshwater microbial communities from Lake Fryxell liftoff mats and glacier meltwater in Antarctica - MAT-05 | ecosystem: Environmental > Aquatic > Freshwater > Ice > Liftoff microbial mat | place... | reverse complement strand
GCGGTGGCGGCGGCGGCGAGGAAGGTGCGGCGGTTCATGGTTTGAGGGGATGAATTGGACCGTTCGGTGGATGATGCCCACGGGTCGGGACACGGGCCGTCAGGTCACGGGCCATGGCGGGCATCACGACTCTCCATGCTCGTTGAAGACGCGTCAGGCAAGCTTCGAGTCGTGGTTGGGGAGGGGCCATTCGCCGGAAGGTCTTCCTGGAGCCGAGGTCATTGAAGTTGGCTCATCGAAACGAGCGGGTTTCCACGAGAACGGATCGGGCCAAGATCCGAAGCCGCAAGTTCGATGCTCCATGGACGCTGTTTTTTCGGTCCGGGCCGATGCGGGTTCTTGGAATCGCGGATCGGGGTTCGGTAGGGTCCGCTGCATGTCCCCGCAGCTCCCAGCCTCCAACGGCCGTCGTCAGGCGATGACCCTCACGGCCGCGTTTCTCGGTTGGATGTTCGACGGCATGGAAATGGGGATTTTTCCGCTGGTGGCGCGTCCGGCGCTTCAGCACATGCAGGTGGTTTCTGCGATCGTCGACGAGGGATTTGTGCAGCATTGGATGGGGATTGTCACGGCGACCTTTTTGTTGGGGGCGGCGACCGGCGGATTGATCTTTGGATGGTTGGGGGATCGGATCGGGCGGGTGCGGGCGATGACGGGGAGCATCCTGTGTTACTCGCTTTTCACGGGACTGTGCTATTTCGCGGCGGAGCCCTGGCATTTGGCGGTGCTCCGGTTCATTGCGGCGCTGGGCATGGGAGGTGAGTGGGCGTTGGGTGTGGCGCTGGTGATGGAAAGCTGGCCGGAGTCGAAGCGGCCGTTGATGGCGGGATTGATTGGGGCGGCGGCGAACGTGGGTTACTGCCTGATCGCAGGGATCGGAATTGCGGTACACATCACGTCGGATTCCTGGCGGTGGGTGATGATGGTGGGGGCGGCACCGGCGGCGCTGACGTTTTTCATCCGGCTCTTTGTGCCGGAGTCGGAACGCTGGAAGGAGTCGGTGAAGCATGAGATCGCGCATCCGTTCCGGGACATTTTTTCGCCGATTCTTTTACCGCGCACGCTGCTGGCGATTGCGTTCGCGTCCATCCCGCTGATGGTGACCTGGGGGATTGTGCAGTGGATTCCGTTGTGGGCGGATCAGTTGACGGGGGGGAAGCGGCCGGAAGTGAAGGCATTCACCCAGTTGGCGCAGTCGGGAGGGGCGGTGGTGGGGAGTTTGGTGGCGCCGTTGCTGGGAATTTGGTTTGGGCGGCGCATCATCTATTGCGGGATGTGCCTCAGTGCGTTGGTGGTGTGCAGCGTGTTGTTCCGGGGATTGCACGAATACGGCGCACTGTTCCTGGGCATGGTGCTGCTGGTGGGCATGACGACAGCGGCCTTTTATGGGTGGCTGCCCCTCTACCTGCCCGAGTTGTTTCCCACCCGGGCGCGGGCGACCGGGCAGGGGTTGGCCTTCAACTTTGGACGGATTCTGGCGGCGATCGGAGCCTGGCAGATGCCGACGCTGATGGCGTGGTTCGACAAGAGCTATCCGAAGGCGGGGGCGACCCTCGTGCTGGTCTACCTGGTGGGGCTTGGCTTGATCTGGCTGGCGCCGGAGACCAAGGACAAGCCGTTGCCGGAGTAGCGTCTGCCTACATGTGGGCGATCAGGTTATCGCCGAACTCGCTGCACTTGATCTGGGTGGCACCTTCCATTTGTCGGGCGAAGTCGTAGGTGACCCGCTTGCTGCCGATGGCGCCGTCGAGGCCCTTGAGGATGAGGTCGGCGGCTTCGACCCAGCCGAGATGACGGAGCATCATTTCGCCGCTCAGGACGACGGAACCGGGGTTGACCATGTCTTTGCCGGCATATTTGGGGGCGGTGCCGTGAGTGGCCTCGAAGATCGCGTGGCCGGTGATGTAATTGATGTTGCCGCCGGGGGCGATGCCGATGCCTCCGACCTGCGCGGCGAGAGCGTCGCTTAGGTAGTCACCGTTCAGATTCAAGGTGGCGATGACATCGAAGTCTTCGGGGCGGGTGAGGACCTGCTGGAGGGTGATATCGGCGATGCTGTCCTTGATGACGAGGCCGGCGCCGGGCTTGCCTTCGGGGATCTTGCACCACGGACCGCCATCGATTTCGACGGCGCCGAAGAATTCCTTGGCAACCTGGTACCCCCAATCGCGGAAGCCGCCCTCGGTAAACTTCATGATGTTCCCCTTATGAACGAGGGTGACGGACTTGCGGTTGAACTTGATGGCGTAGCTGATCGCGCTGTGTATCAGGCGGACGCTGCCGGACCAGCTGACGGGTTTGAAGCCGATGCCGACCTTCACCGACGAGTCCATGTGGGGCGTGCCGACGCTCTTCCAGAAGTCTTCGGCGGCTTCGCGGGTGCCGAAGCGGATCTTTTTGAATTCCTTGGGAAACTCCTTGGCGAGGAAGTCGAGGACCTTTTGGGAATCGGGGGTCCCGGCGGCGTATTCGATGCCGGCGTAAATGTCCTCGGTGTTTTCGCGGAAGATTACCATTTCGACCTTCTCGGGCGCCTTCACCGGGCTGGGGACCCCGGCGAAGTACTGGACCGGACGAAGGCAGACGTAGAGGTCGAGCATTTGCCGGAGGGCGACGTTGAGCGAGCGGATACCACCGCCGACGGGGGTGGTGAGAGGGCCCTTGATGCCGACCAGGAATTCCTTGAACGCATCGACGGTTTCGTCAGGCAGCCAGGAATTGAACCGTTTGAAGCTTTCCTCGCCGGCATAGACCTCCATCCAGGAGACCTTGCGCTGGCCACCGTATGCCTTTTGGACCGCGGCATCGAAGACGCGAACGGAGGCCGCCCAAATGTCGGGGCCCGTACCGTCACCACGGATGAAGGGGATAATGGGCTGGTTCGGGACCTGGAGTTTGCCCTGGCTGATGGTGATCTTCTCGCCGGCGGGGACGGTGCAAGTAGTGTAAGCCATGATGGTCTGGGATCGGTCGTCGATGGTCCGGTCTCGGGATGTGGAATCCCGAAACGGGACGGCTGTTTTACCCCGGCGCTGGGCCGGGGCAAGCACGCGATGGATTCCTAGCGGGTCGGCGAGTAGTCCGTGGCGACCAAGAACGTGGATTTCACGCCGCCTTGGACGGTGAGCGAGCCGCCGGCGTCCTTTTCGGAGGCTTCGCGGGCGGTCTTCCAGCGGGGTTCCTGGCCGAAGGCGCCGAACGAGGCCTTGGCGGCGTCGGTGGAGGCATGGCCGAGGAGATACACGAGGCGGTTGTCGGCGCCGGGTTCGCCTGCGGACGGCGTCCAGTAGGCCCAATTCTGCATGCCGTGTTTGGCGAAGAGTTCGAGTGTGTGGTTGCGGAACCTGGCATTCAGGCGACCGAGATTGCCCGGGGACGCGGTGTAGTCGCGGAACTCAAACACGCGACGGGACTTGGTGGTGCCGGTTTGGACTTCGGGCGAGTAATCGGTGGCCGAGAGGAAGAGTTGTTCGACCTTCTGCACGAGGCTGCCGTTGGCTTCGGAAGCCTTGAAAGCCTCCTGCCAGGCCGGGTCGTCCATGAAGGCTTTCCAGGAGGCCTCGCGGGCGGCGCGGTTCGGGTAGGCGAGGAGGAAGAACAGGCGGGTGTCCTCGGTGTTTTGGAGGGGGACCCAGTAGCCGAGGCTCTTGATACTGTGTTTTTCGAAGAGGCTGAGGGTGTGGTTTCGGAAGCGTTGATGGAGATCGTCGAGTTTCCCGGGAGCCGTGTGGTAGATCCGGAGTTCGTAGCACTGGGTGTCGGCGGCGCGGAGGGTCGGGGATCCGAGGCCGAGGAAGGCGATGGCCCCGAGGAGTGTGAGGTAGAAGCGCGTGAGCATGGTCTCCATGCGACGAGGACCGATGGCCGGCGTCAACCCGATTTCTTGATTCATGCCGATTAACCGTGGGCTGGCACCGCCGGGCAGGGGATCGCATAGTCCCCGCGTGTCGGCACCTTCGATCGAAACCATCGGGCTGGTGGCGGGGAGTCGTGCCCTCCCGCTGATCTTTGCGCGCGAAGCCAGAAAACACGGCGTCCAGCGGATCATCGCTGTGGCGGCGGAAGGGGAGACAGACCGGACGATCGAGGAGGTCGCGGACGAAGTGGTTTGGCTGAGGGTCGGGCAGTTGGGGAAGATGATTCGTGCGTTCACCGAACGGGGGGTGAAGCAATGCGTGATGCTGGGTCTGATCCAGCCCAAGAACCTCTTCGATGTGCGACCGGACCTTCGCGGCATCGGCATGCTCATGCGATTGAAGGAGAAGAACGCCCACACGATCTTCGGGGCGATCGCCGATGAACTGGCCAAGGACGGCGTGGAACTCATTTCAGCGAAGCCATGGCTGGGCACGATCATGCCCGGTCACGGGTATCAGACGGGGCCGCGGCTGACGGCGGAACAGATCCAGGACGTGGCGTTCGGCTATCGGATGGCCAAGGAAGTTTCGCAATTGGAGATCGGCCAGTGCGTGGTGGTGAAGAAGGGGACTGTGCTGGCCGTGGAAGGATTTGAAGGCACCGACAAGTGCCTGACGCGGGGTGGAGAACTGGCAGGGCGCGACGGGGGAGCGGTTGCCGTGAAAGTGGCGAAAAAGAACCACGACATCCGGTTCGACATTCCCTGCGTTGGGCCGATGACCCTCGACGTGTGCGCGGCGCACGACATCCGGGTCTTGGCGATCGAGGCTGGGATGACGCTGATCCTGGACCGTGAGGACACCGAGGCGCTGGCCAAGCAGCTCCGGGTCACCCTGACCGCGACCGATGGGTCCTAGTCTCCGCGCCTCCATGGCCAAGAACAAAGGCCGTTTCCGGATTCACCTCACGGGAGCCAGGGCGTCGAGCAGTTGGGCGAAGATTTCTGGAGCCAGGGTTTCGGCGCGCACATCAGGGGGGAAACCCAGGTGTTGCCACGCCCGAGTAAGGCATTCGTCCGCTTGGTGACCGCGGAGGACGGTTCTGAGCTGTTTGCGGCGTTGGGAGAAGGCCCGCTTGACGAGGGAACGGAAGGCTGGAGCCCGGTCGGGAGTGATAAGGGGGATGTCGCGGCGATCGAGGCGGATGCAGGCGGACGCCACGTCCGGGGCTGGGAAGAAGCAGGACGCCGGAATTCGAAAACTGGGACCCGCTTGGTAGGCTTCCGAGAGAAGAACGGTCAGGAGGCCATACTCGGGCGACCCCGGCTGGGCGCGGATGCGATCGACGACCTCGGCTTGGAGGGTGGCGGTGAGAGATCGAGGGGGACGGGGGGCCTGGGCGAGATCAACGAGAATGGGGGATCCGACCGAGTAGGGGAGGTTGGCGACGAGTTTCCAGTCGGACCAATCGCGGGAGGATTCAGCGAGCCAATCGAGGGCATCGGCATGGATCAGTTCGAGACCGGGATGGGAACTCAGTCGGCGTCGCAGCAGCGGGATGAGGCGGTGATCCTTTTCGATGGCGAGGACTCGGGCGCCGGCGTGGAGCAAGGTTTCGGTGAGGGGGCCGAGGCCGGGGCCGATTTCGAGGACGGATTCGCCGGGTTGAACCTTGGCGAGGGCGACGATGCGCCGGAGTTGGTTTCCGTCGTGAAGAAAGTTCTGTCCCAACGACCGGGTCAACCGAAGGTTTTCGGTTGCGAGGAGGTTGCGCATCTCGCTGAGCGTCATGTTTCGGAATTGTTGCGATCCACCCCTTGCGTGGTCGTGGAATATGGAGATGGTAGGCGCGTGTTTTGGTCAACCACCCCTGGCCGAGTACACGCACTTATGAAAACAGCCAGACGTACATTGGCATTGGTCATCGAACTGCGGCCGATTCCGCCTGGACGGGGTGATTCCGAAGACAAGGCGGTTTCGCCGTTGCTGCGGTTGCTCGCGCACCGGACGGAGCGTCGTGGGTCTCGGATGCCGTTCAGCAAAACGAAATCTCCTTACCGAGCGCTTCGAGAGCACGATTCAGTTCCTTTTCTGGGATGGTAAGGGGTGGGGTGAGGCTGATCACTTCCCCGTGGTTACCCTCGGGGAGGAACACAAAACCCCGGGCAAGGAGGCGTTGAACCACGCGCAGGGCGGCTAGCCCGGCAGGCTGATCGTTGCTATCGCGCAGTTCCAGTCCGCCCATGAGCCCGATGGATCGGGTTTTGGCACGGTATTTGCCGTGTGGAACGGCGCGTGCGGCGCGTTGCAACCCCTCGGCAAGCCGAAGGCCAACCTCCGCGGCGCGCTCCGGAAGGTGGCGGAGCTGAATCTGGCGGATCTGGGCGAGTGCCATGGCGCATCCCACCGGGTGTCCCAGAAACGTGCTGGTGTGAATCGCTTCGCCTTCGCTCGCCGGCCAGGCGGAATCCATGACGTCCGCCCGGCCGACGCACGCGGAGAGAGGGAATCCGCCGGTGAGCGCTTTGCCCAGGCAGATGAGGTCCGGGCAGACCCGTGCGTGCTCGCAGGCGAACCAGGAACCCGTGCGGCCGAACCCGGTGTAGATCTCGTCGAGGATCAGCAGCGCCCCAAATTCCTGGGCGAGCCGGCGGAGGAGCGGGAGAAATCCCGGTGGAGGAATGATGATTCCGGCGCGCGCCTGAACCGGCTCGGCGAGAATCGCGCCGATGGGGTGTTGGCGGAGGAGTCGGCGCATCGCGGACTCCAGGTTCTCGAGCGTTGTGGCGTCCCGACCTCGGGCTTGCGCGGGAAACGGGACAAAGTGGCCGAAGGCGCGCAGTTGATTCTGGAAGGGAGCCCGGAAGAGTGCGCGGTGCGTTGCATTCAGCGCGCCGTAGCCCAGCCCGTGGTAGGCGTTTTCAAAGGCGATGATGTCCGGCTTCCCGGTGGCGAGTCGGGCGGTTTTGAGGGCGGCTTCAACGGCTTCAAACCCCGAGTTGGCGAACAGGACCTTGCCGTGGATGGGTGCATCGCCTGCGGTCCATCGTTCGAAGGTGCGCCGACTCAATTCGCGGGCGAGGCGGGCTTTGAGCTCATGGGGGTGGACGTCCCCCATCGCATGGAGCAGCGATGCCATTTGGGCCTGACCGGCGCGGACGACCGCTGGGTTGGCGTGGCCGGCGGCGGCGACTCCGAAAGCCGCGGTGAGGTCGAGGTACCTGCGGCCTTCGGCGTCGCGGACGTGACAGCCGCGGGCGCTCTTCCAGACGATGGGCCACGAGCCGTCCGGGGCGACGAACGTGACATTCCGGGATTCGTACCGTTGAAGCAGGTCGAGGGTCTGCGCGGTGTTCACGGGGATCGAACTCAGAATCAGAATCAGGATCAGACGCCGCGCTGTTCTGGCGGCCAGATGATCTTGTGCAATTGAGCCTGAAATCGGACCGGCAGGGTGTCGGCGACGATGGCTTCGACGAGTTCCTGCCGGGAGATGGGGGTTTGACCGGGAGGCACGGCCTTGAGGACGGGGTTCCTTTGCTCAGGAGCGAGCGGGTGAACCCAGGAAATGAGGAGGGTACAACGTCCGGCAAGTCGGTGCTGGGCGATCGTTTCCCGCACCCACGTGTAGTCTTCACGGGTGCCGACGACAAACTTCAACTCATCGGTCGGTCGGAGGTGGGGAAGGTTTTCCCAGCGATTGCGGGCGAGTTCACCGCTGGACGGGCACTTCAGGTCGACGATCCGGCGAACGCGGGGATCGATCGTGCTGATGTCGTGAGCGCCGCTGGTTTCGATGAGCACGGTGAAACCGCGGTCGCAGAGATGGGTCATCAGCGGGCGGGCATTGGGTTGGAGGAGGGGTTCGCCGCCGGTGAGTTCGACCAGGGGCATGCGATGTCCTTCGATCCGGGGAGCGGAGACGTACGGCGCGGCCAGACGTTCGACGGCATCGGAGACGGCGGCCAAGCCTGTTCGTTGGCCCTCGGTGAAGGCATAGGCGGTATCGCAGTAGGAGCACCGGAGATTGCAGCCGGTGAGGCGGACAAAGATGCACGGGAGGCCGGCAAAGGTGCTTTCACCTTGCAGGCTGAGATAGACTTCGTTGACGACCAGCGACTCGGACACGGGCCAATGCTAGCGTCGACAGTTGACGGGAGGAAGCCGCGTCGGGGCATAGTCTGGAACCGAGCCAAGCCATGAGACGGAAGATGAATCGGGCGAGCGCCAGGGGGTGGATCGGTTCGGGACACGGACCGTCGGGATCAGTGACGCGGCTGGGGGGTCTTCAATGAGCGGGGATTGTTTCCATAGGTCCAGGATTGGGCGTTGACGTCCTACCTGGCTTCATTAGCCTTTCTGAATCTTCCCAAAAGATTCGCATTTGTCCCACAGATGCGTTTAGCCGTCCGTCGCGTGGGGGCTCAGCCCGCGGACACCCCGGTATTCAGGGAGGATTGCTGTCGGCTCGTCGGATCCAGATCCATCAAGTCGAGGGCAATGGAGCAGCCAACCAACGAAGGACGCCCTCATGAAGAGATTGTTGTCGACGATGTTCGCGCTTGCGGTTGCCGGAAGTCAGGGAATGCCAGCGGCGCAGGCCGCCACGACCATTCAGGACCCCGGGAACGTGGTGGGTACCGGGACGAACGCTTGGTCGTATCTCGTCGTCGAAGGGGAGAGCTTCGAGACGAAGTCCAACGAGGATCCCGCGGTGGGTTATGCGAAGGTCGCCAACAATGACGCGGTGATGAGTTTCCTGGGGAATCCCGTCCTGGGCTCGGGCACGACGGCTTCCGGCAAAGGAGCGTTGTGGACGCAGACGGTGTTTTCGCAGCACGTCGACAAGGCGACGTACAAGGTGCAGTTCGCCAAAGCGGGGACCTACTACCTCTACATGCGGTTCACGATGTATGAGAACGGCGGGAACGAGGCGAATTACCTGAACGAGGACTCCTTCTTTGTGCCGCCGGATTTCGGCAAGGACCCTCAAACCGAGTGGCCGCTGAGCGATCGGGGCGGTTATGCGGAGGGTTGTTGCGCCAACGCCGGCTACCTTTACATCCAGGAACCCGGCAGCGACGAGCGGGTGAACCGTTCACTGGGTGATGAGGCGGGACGGGTCTACTGGGAGGGGAAGTTCCACTGGAACAAACTGGTTTCGAGCCAGTTTCTGAACGTGGAGACGCAGGGCGAACCCAACGTGCACTTTAAGTATGTCGTCACCGACGACATGGTGGGGAAGCCGTTGGATTGGACGATCTCGTATCGGGAAGGTGGAACGACGGTTGACCTTTTCCTGTTCAGCACGAGCCCGGACCTTGAGCTCAACTATCCGGAGGCTGAACTGGATCAGTTACTGGTTTCAGGCGGGGCGGAGTTGGCGATTCAGGATCCGACAGACGTGGTGGGCACCGGGACCAACGCATGGTCGTACCTGAAGCTGGAAGGAGAGGCCTTCAATGCAAAGTCCAACGAGGATCCCGCGGTGGGTTATGCCAAGGTTGCCAACAACGAAACCGTGCAGAGTTTTCTGGGAAATCCGGTGCTGGGAGCCGCAACGACGGCATCGGGGAACGGGGCGTTGTGGACCCAAACGGTGTTCTCCCAGCACGTCGACAAGGCGACCTACCACGTTCAATTCGCCACGCCTGGGACCTACTACGTCTACATGCGGTTCACGATGTACGAGAATGGCGGGAACGAGGCGAACTACCTGAACGAGGACTCCTTCTTTGTGCCGCCGGATTTCGGCAAGGACCCTCAAACCGAATGGCCGTTGAGCGATCGGGGCGGTTACGCGGAGGGTTGTTGCGCGAACGCCGGCTACCTTTACATCCAGGAACCCGGCAGCGACGAGCGGGTGAACCGCTCGCTCGGTGACGAAGCGGGACGAGCCTACTGGGAGGGGAAGTTCCACTGGAACAAACTGGTTTCGAGCCAGTTCCTGAATGTGGAGACGCAAGGCGAACCCAACGTGCACTTCAAGTATGTCGTCACCCAGGAAATGGTCGGGAAGCCGTTGGACTGGACGATCTCCTATCGGGAAGGCGGTACGACGGTTGATTTGTTCCTCTTCAGCACCAGCCCGGACTTGGAGTTGAACTATTCGGAGGCGGAACTGGATCAATTGCTGCTCGGTGGCGGCAGTTCCAATCCGTCGCTCGCGATCGGTCGGAGCGGTGCCCGGGTGACCTTGTCATGGCCGGTGTCCGTCGCCGGTTTCGCCCTGGAATCCGCGCCATCGGTTCCCGGGGGCGTCTGGACGGCCGTCGCGGATCCGGTGGTTGTGACTGGCAGCCAGAACACGGTCACCGTCGATGCCGGCCCCGCGAGTCGCTTTTTCCGACTGCGGAAGCCTTAGAGCCTGACTTTAAAGACAGGCTATTAGGCGGTTAGGTCACGATCTCGCGGATCACTTCTCCCGAGACGTCGGTGAGCCGAAAATCCCGGCCGGCGTGGCGGTACGTGAGGCGTTCGTGATCGAAGCCCATGCAGTGGAGCATCGTCGCGTGAAGGTCGTGAACGCTGGTGCGGTTCTCAATGGCGCGGAACCCGAAGTCGTCGGTGGCGCCGTAGGTCCTGCCCCCGCGGATGCCGCCCCCCGCCATCCAGACGCTGAAGCCCCAATGGTTATGATCGCGGCCGAGCTTAGATTTTCCCTCGGCTCCCAACTCCACGGAAGGGGTGCGACCGAATTCACCGCCCCAGAGGATGAGGGTGTCCTCGAAGAGACCGCGTTGCTTCAGGTCGGCGATGAGGGCGGCGATGGGGCCGTCGATTTCGGAGGCGTTCTTGCGGATATTGGACTCGATGTTGTCGTGGTGGTCCCACGGTTGACCGGCGCCATGCCAGAGTTGGACCACCCGGACGCCGCGTTCGAGCAGGCGGCGGGCGATCAGCGTTTGGCGGCCATGGACGTGGTCGCCGTACATGGCGCGGATATGTTCCGGTTCGCGCCCTAGATCGAAAGCGTCGGTTGCCTCCAATTGCATGCGGAAGGCGAGTTCGAAGGATTCAAGGCGGGCTTCGAGGCGATTGTCTCCGCCGCGGGCGCTTTGGTGGTCGAGGTTGAGTTCCCGGAGCAGGTCCAATTGGCGCCGCTGCATGGCGGCGGTGGCGTGGGGGCTGCGGATGTTCTCGATGAGCTTGTCGACCTCGCGGAACTGGGGATCGACGAAGGTGCCTTGGAAAACCCCGGGAAGGAAACCGGCCTGCCAGTTCTCGGAATCTTTGATCGGCAGGCCACCGGGGCACATGGCGACGAAGCCGGGGAGATTCTGGTTGTCGGCGCCCAAGCCATAGAGCACCCACGCGCCCAGGCTGGGGCGGGCTTGGACGCTGTCGCCGCAGTTCATGAGCATGAGAGACGGCTCGTGATTGGGCACCTGAGCGTACATCGAGCGGATGACCGCGATGTCATCCGCGTGGGCGGCGGTTTTGGCGAAAAGATCGCTGATTTCGAGGCCGCTTTGGCCATAGCGGGAGAAGGGGAATGGCGAAGGAAAGGCGACCCCCGTTTTGCGCTCGGTACGGAGGTTTTCGCTGGGCAGGAGTTTGCCGGCGAACCGGGTGAGGGCGGGTTTGGGGTCGAAGGTATCGACGTGGGAGGGGCCGCCGTTGAGGAAGAAGTGGATGATACGCTTGGCCTTCGGGGCGAAGTGCGGCGGGCGCATCACGAGAGGCGAGTCGGACGGCGCTGGGGAGCCTGCCAGGGCGGGCAAGGCGAGGGCGGCCATGCCCATGCCGCAGCGTTGAAGAAAATCGCGGCGGGTGAACGGTGGGCGGAAGAGGTGGGTCATGGGGTCAGTCGGTGAAAGCGAATTCGTTGGAGAGCAGGAGCACCTGGGCATACTGCTGCCAGGGCTCGAGCCGGACCGGATGGGGCTTGGGTCCCGTAAAATCTTCCCTGCCATTCCAGGTCCCGTCGTCGCCAGCAACGACAGGCGCCCACAGGAATTGGTCCGAGTTCAGGACGGATCCAATATCGACGATGAAATCGAGGGTGTCCCCGGCCTGCAATTCAACGGCGTCGAGGGTGACCTCGACTTTGGAATGATGGGCGGTCACGGCCTTCAGTTCGCCGTGGCGGCTGGAGACGACGAAGGCGCGGACGCCATCCCCCGCTTCCGGATCGTGCTGGAGGGTTCCTGTGATCTTGACAGTCACCTCGGCGGGGGCGGTCCAGCGTCGGATGCAGGCGTGGGTTGGGGTGTTGCCAGGATGGCCGCCTGTGGCGGTGAGCTGAGCCCAACCGGTGTCGCCGCCGGGCCAGGCTTCCGATCCCTGCCAGGCCAGGCCGGTGAAGTGCGGGAGGGCGGTGAACGACTTTGTTTGCCGGGCGATGGCATCGAACTCGCCGGTGCCATAGCTCCACGGCGTCACGCGGACGGGTTCGGGCGGTGGCGGTGCGTTTTCGGCGGCGGCCTCGATGAATGCGAAGGCGATCTCCGTTTCGTGGGGTGTGGGTTCGCGTTGGTAGACAGACCTGTAGAGGGCTTGAACGCGGGCTGGCGCCAGAGCGTGGGTGGCGGTGGCGGTGACGGCGAGGGCGATAGCGCGTGACGCGGCGAAGCGACCGTTCAAGAAGAACAGGGCTTGCTGGGGAACCGTGGTTTCATGGCGGACCGCGACGTGAATGTCGGGATTGGCGAAGTCAAAAGTCCGGAACGTTCCGGGAAGAAACTGGCGATCAACGGTGGAGTAGAGGGTGCGTCGAAGGTTGGTGGGATCGAGCAGTTCCTTGGCGCGCCCGCCGACCGAGCGGTCGAGTTGTCCGCTGGCGGCGAGCATGGCGTCCCGGAGTTGCTCGAAGTCGAGGCGCCGCATGGGAAACCCATGGCCCTGCTGGTAGGTGGCGCTGGAGACGATCAGGCGGTGCATGGCCTTGACGCTCCAACCCTCGGCGATGAATCGGCATGCGAGCCAATCCAGCAGCTCCGGGTGACTCGGGGCTTCGGCGCGCAAACCAAAGTCGCTGGGGGTGGGAACGAGCCCCTTGCCGAAGTGATGCTGCCAAATTCGGTTGACCATGACCCGGGCGGCGAGCGGATTGGCGGGGTCGACGATCGCCCGGGCAAGTTCCAGCCGACCGCTGCCCTTCTGGAAGGGCTGCCGGTTTTCCTTCGACAAAACCCCCAGGAACTGGCGGTGAACAGGCTCACCCAGGCGGGAGGGACTTCCCCGTTGAAATACGCGCGGGTTCGGTTCCTGGGTGCGGTCCGTGAGAATGAGCGCCGCAGGCATTCCCAGTTCCATGAGGTGGCGGTCGACGTCGCCCTGGAGTTTCCAGAGTTCCTCGGTGACCGGAGTAGGGAAGAACGTCTCGGTGTTCACGATCCCGGTGTCGGGGACAAGGGCGGGGGATTCGGGATTGGCGAGAAATGCAAGAAGACCGGCGGCACCGGGAAGGTCGGGTTGCTTCTCGGCTTTCGTGAACACGTCGCCGTAACGGCTCGCAACATCTCGCATGGAATCGGGTGACGTGGCGAAGGCTTCCACGACGAGCGGATTCAATTGAGTCTGGGCAAGGACGGGCGCGAGGACCGCTTGGGCGTGATTGGTGAACGAGGATGCATCGAGGGCCGCCAAAGCGTGCCATGGCCCGAAGACGGGATGCGCGGTGCTGCGGTGGGTCAGCAGGTAGTCGCGCCAGCGGCGGACGGACGTGGGGATGATGTCGTCGGCGCTGAGCAGTTGGTCGAAGCCTTCCTCGGGGTATTGGTGCAGTTCGAGTTGGGCGGTGAGGTAATCGGCGATGCGGGTTTTCAGGCGCGTGTTCGCGGCGTCCCGGTGTTTGGCGTAGCCGTCGGCGAAGGCCTTTCGGCGTTTGGCGAGTTCGGCGTCCTTGGAGGGTTGCAGCGGGACGAGTTGGACGTCGACGCCATGGAAGACGCCGTACAACGAGTAGTAATCCTGGATCGGAATGGGGTCGTACTTGTGGTCGTGGCATCGGGCACATTGGACGGTGAGCCCAAGGGTGCCGCGGGTCACGACGTCGATGCGGTCGTCGATGATGTCGTGGGTGACCCCGAGGAATCGCCGGCCGCCGGTGATGAATCCCATGGCGGCGAGGTCGGGCGAATCGGCCGGCACCAGTTGATCGCCGGCGATCTGGAGGAGGAGAAAGCGGTCGTAAGGGATGTCGTTGTTGAACGCCTGGACGACCCAGTCGCGGTAGGTGGAAGCGTGAACGAAACGTCGCTCCTCGCGGCCGTACACGTAGCCCTTGGTATCGGAGTAGCGCGCCACGTCGAGCCAGTGTCGGCCCCAGCGTTCGCCGTAGTGAGGGCTGTCGAGCAGACGCTGAGCGAGTCGGTAGACGGCGGACGGATCGAGGGCCTGGGTTGACGAGCCGCCGGGGTGGGCTTCGGCGGCGAAGTGTTGGACCTCTTCGAACGTCGGCGGGAGGCCTGTCAGGCTGGCGGAGACCCGGCGAACGAAGGTGCGCGGGTCGGCGGGTGGAGCGGGTTGCAGCCCTTCGGCTTCGAGGCGGGCGAGAATGAAGCGATCGATGTCGTTGCGGGGCCAGCCGGTGTTTGTGACGGCAGGTGGGGTGACGGGCTTCGGGGTTTGGTAGGCCCAATGGAGATGGGCGTTCGGCGGGGGTTCGAGGGCTGGGGAGGCGAGGGGGAGCAGCAAGAAGAGGGTGAAGAGTCCCCAGACAAATGCGAGGGCCTGTCGGGGCCGGCGTCGGAGGGCGGGCACGACGGAGTGTGCCCTTCCGGGGAATGGGTAGTTCATGGGGAGGCAAGTTTTCCAAAGAATGGACACGCATTGGGACCGTGAACCGGGGAGGGGAGCCCTCACCCCGACCCTCTCCCACCTTCGCTTTGCTGCGGAGGGAGAGGGAGGAAGAGATGGACGGTTCATGGAGAGCGACCTGTTGAAAAATGAACTGCTCACGGG
>Ga0105048_10010370_pt1 | contig 14766 bp, 11 predicted proteins | sample MAT05_FD_78382 | JGI IMG/M metagenome (GOLD analysis project Ga0105048, IMG submission 78382) | Freshwater microbial communities from Lake Fryxell liftoff mats and glacier meltwater in Antarctica - MAT-05 | ecosystem: Environmental > Aquatic > Freshwater > Ice > Liftoff microbial mat | place... | reverse complement strand
TCTGCTCCTGCAAATCCGCCTCGACGCCGGGGTCGAGCGGCTCGCCCGGGTTCGCGATGATGTACGTGTTCGCACCGTCCGACGAGAGGTCCTCGACGACGCGGCCGAGGTCGTCGTGCACGAACTGCGCGCCGAGCACGAGGTCCCAGCCCACGTCCACTTCGACGCCGGCGACGATGTGGTTGGTGAACTGGCCCTTGAGCGACGGCGAGATGACGCCGAACGAGCCGCCGTTGATCGAGGCGGCGGGATCCTCGGCGATCGGCAGGAAGTCGCAGCTGGTCGGCACGATCTTGCCGCCGACCGTGGTCTGGCACGGCTGGCCGTCCGGGTTCTCGTCCTGGCTGAAGATGCCCTCGCCGGTGAACTGGCGGTCGTTGATGTCGAGCGGCACGGCCTCGTAGAACCGACCGTACGACGCGAACACCTTCGACAGACCCTTCTGGGTCCAGTCGTACGTGAAGCCCACGCGCGGGGCGATGTTGGTCAAGGTGATGGCGTTCTCGCCCTTCACGTCCTTGATCTGCTCGAACTCCATGCGGCCGCCGAGGTCGAGGGTGAAGCCGGCGAAGAACGAGGGCTGCCACGAGTCGCGGAGATAGATGGACTCACGCCACGTCTCGGTCGTCGGCGCGAAGCCTTCCGGCGTGTAGCGCGGCACGCCGTTCTCGTCCTGGGTTCCGAACTGCTGGAGGTTCGCCGCGCCGTTCGCGTCGAGCTCGATCACGCCGAGACCGGTGTACGAGCGCGCGTCGGTGTACGTGTTGAGCTCGAAGTCGCCGCCGAGCTTGAACTCGTGGTTACCGGCCAGCTCGACGAAGAGCGTGGTGCCAATGCCCGTCACGAAGCGATTGCTGGTGAGGTTCTGGGTGAGGCCCGCGACCCAGCCGCCGTAGCGGTAGTCGCGCACGGGGCACGGGTTGAAGGTGCGGCCCGAGGCGTCGGTGGTGATCCGGCAGGCGCCGATGCTCTCGAAGTCACCGAGCGACTTCTCGGCAAGGTCGATCACCAGCGTCGTCTTCTCGCGCGGATCGTTGGTGTAGTCCTCTGAGTGGAAGCCAGCCTTCACCTCGACCTGCAGCTTTCGATCGAGCATCTTCGACGTGTACGTGCCGAGGATGTCGTGCACCCAGATGTTCTCGACCCATGGCAGGATCGCCGGATCGGCGTTGAACGTGCCGGTCAGCGAGTTCGGGTCGTTGGGATTGTCGATGACGCCGTTGAACGTCGACGGCGCGCCGAGATACTGCACCGTGAGGGTGTTGTCGTCGTTGATGCGGAGATCGAGGCGACCCATGTAGTTGATGAGCCAGCTATTGCTGAAGTACGACTTGTCGAGGCCCAGGTTGTCCGTCTTGAAGGCGCCGGCGGGGCAGAGCTCGGTCCCCGCGAGATAGTCCGGGCACTCCTGCGCCGTATCGATGTCGCCGAGGTAACGGGCGCCGACCGCGGCGTCGGCGATGTTGGCCGCGCTGCGGGCCTGGATGATGCGCGTGTGGCGCTCCTTGCTGTACTGCGGCGCGACACCGGCGAAGAACCAGAGGCGATCCTTGATGATCGGGCCGCCGAAGGTGAAGCCGAAGTCGAGCTCGCGGAACGAGCGCTCGGAGCGCCGCGCGAGGGCCTCGCCGAGGCGGCCGACGGCCCGGGCCTCCAGCTGGAACGGCGTATAGTTCATGAACAGCTCGCCGGCGAACTCGTTCGAGCCTGACTTGGTGACGATGTTGACGAGGCCGCCGGTGGCGCGGCCGAACTCTGCCTGGTAGCCGCCGGTGATGATCTGCGTCTCCGAGATGAACTCGAGCGACAAGGACGTGCCGACGAGGCCGTACGCGCCGTTCGTCGTGTTGAGGCCGTCGATCATGTAGGAGTTCTCGGGGCCGGTGGCGCCGTTGAACGAGAAGCCGACGTCGTCGGTGGTCGCGCCGGGCGCGTTGGTGAGGACCGACTCGTAGGTTCGGCCGCGGACCGGCGTGCGGCGGACGATCTCTTCGTCGATCACCGTCTTCTGGGCGCTGCTGCCGACGTCGACCGTCGGGGCGCGCTCCACGATGTCGACCGTGTTGGCGGAGGCCTTGTCGGTCGAAAGCTCGATCGTCACGTTGAGCGTGTCGCCCGAGGAGAGCTTCACGCCGGGCTGCTCCTGCACGATGTCGGCGAAGTAGAAGCGCACCAGGTACTCACCGGGAGGGAGCTCGGTGATGATGTAGCTGCCGTTCTCGTCGGTGAACTCGGTCTGCTCGCCCTGCAGCGCCGGCGAGGTCACCGTGACGGTGACGCCAGCGAGGCCGTTGCCGTTGGCCTTGTCGAGCACGCGACCTCGGATACGGCCCTTGCTGGACTGCGCGGAGGCGTCGAGCGCGATCCCGGCCGTCAGACCGAGGAGCGCCATGAGGGCGAGGCTGAAGAGACGTTGGGGCATCGAATTACGCATGTTTCACTCGCACTCGGTCGGAAGCGTCAGGCCGGAGATGGGGTTGGCCCCCTCGGCGTCGGTGGAGGTGACGGTGAAGGCCCCCGACAGAGGGCTGCCGAACGGATCGGCCGCCACTGCGCCGTGGTCGGGCCCCGCCGCAGTCGCCACTCCGGACAGGTCGAACGTGTAGTCACCCTCTTCCCACTCGATGACCTCGCCGGTCGACGAGGTCGGCACCACGTTGAGCTGCGTGGTGCTGCCCTCGCAGGTGCCGTCGACGAAGATGGCGACCAGCACGCCCATGCCGTCCTTTTGCACGGCGCTCGAGCTGGTGATGACGGTCGTGGCGGTGACCACCGCGGCCTGGAAGAAGAAGGAGAGCGCGTCGGTGTTGGTGATCTCCACCGGATCGCCGGCCTCGAGGCCCTCGGGCGCCGTGCCGTTGAGCGGGAACGCCGCCTCGGTGGTGAAGTCGTAGGGCCCGATCGCGCCGGCCGCGTTGCCGTCCTTCGACTTCACCTGCGCGCCGTCGACGGTGATCGTGTAGCGGGTGCTCGCGTTGAGCGACGACAGCGGCTTGAGCACGATGGCCGGGCCCGCGGGCTCGAGGAAAGGCAAGGCGGTCCGGAGGATCACGCCGGTCGAGTCATAGTAGGCCAGGACCGGCAAGTCGCCCGAGGCGTCGGAGAGCTTCACGATGGTCTGGCCGCCTGCGCGCAGCGCCGCGTCGATGTCTCCCTGGAGCAGCTTGTTGAACACGATGCGGATCTGGTTGCCCGTGTTCGGCCCGTCGTAGTTGCGGGGCAAGGGCCCCGGCTCGCCGACGAAGGGCGGGTTGATCGAGGGATGGAGCGGATCCGGACAGGTCCCCACGCGCTCGAGCTCCGGCTTCGACATCTCGGTCTCGGGGTAGGTGCAGAAGTCGGGCGCCGACGGGTCGGCCGCGCCGAGCTCGGCCGGGCAGGGATCGGTCTGCGAGCAGGTTTGCAGCGGCTCGTCCGCGAGCAGAATGTCGGTCACCACCGCGCGAAACGCGATGCGCGTCTCGTCCTGCACGAAGATGCCTTCGACGGTCGGCGCGCCCGGCGGATCTTCGGGCCTCCCGACGTCGATGCTGTCGCAGGCAGCGAAAAATGTGAGCGAGAAGACCGACGCGGTCAGGGCTCGATTCATGACGGCGTAGCCTTCGCAAACTATCGCGGGCATGTAAAGCCGGAATCAGGAAGAAGTCATGATTCCAAGAACTTTGGCGCCTGCGCCCCGGCAGTCGTCCATCAGCTTCACGACCTCGGCGTAATTGGCCTGGTCGTGGATATCGAAGAAAATCACCTTTTCACGCCGAGAACGCAAGATAGTAGCGATCTTCTCGGCCACTGCGTCGCGTGCGATCGGTTCCTTGTTGATGGCCACCTCGCCCAGCGCGTTGATGCCTACGACCAGCTGATCCGACACGGTGGTCTGAACCTCCACGTCGACCTTGTCCGGGACAGCGACGTCCATCTTCTTCAAAAGTACCGGCGTCATGACCATGAAGATGATGAGCAGCACCAGCACCACGTCGACCAGCGGGGTGATGTTGATGTCGGCGCGGACGCGCCCCTTACCGCCGGATCCCGAGAAAGCCATCGCTCACTCCCTCTTCGGCTCGTCGGTGGCGAGGGCCACCGAGTTGGCGCCGGCCTGGTGGAGCTGCTCGAGCACCACCTTCACGTCGCCGTAGGTCAGCGTCTTGTCGCCGCGCACGTGGATATCGGTGCCTTTTCCCGTGCGCTGACGCTCCTCGAGGAGCTGCTTCACGGCGCCCGAGACCTGCTCCTCCTCGAGCGGCGTGGACTCGAGATAGACCTTCTTGTCGGCGCTGATGCTGACCAGGATCTGCTGGCCGGTGTCCTGCGTCTTGTCGTGGTGCACGGTCTCCGGGAGATCGACCTTCACTCCGCGCGAGAGCATCGGGGTCACCACCATGAAGATGATGAGCAGCACCAGCACCACGTCGACCAGCGGGGTCACGTTGATCTCGCTGCGCACCGACGTCGGGGCCGGCGCGTGCGTCCGCACCGAGCGGCGCTTCTTCCGTGGGCCGAAGCTCACTTCACCCGGCCTTCCTTGAGGACGAAGCTCACCAGCTCGGACGACACGTCGTTCATGTCGACCACGAAGTCATCCACGCGGTTGGTGAAATAGTTGTAGAGCATGACCGCCGGGATCGCGACGAGCAGACCGAAGGCGGTCACGACCAGCGCCTCCGCGATGCCGGCCGACACCGACGCGAGGCCGCCCTGCCCGCTCTCTGCCATCGAGTGGAACGCGTTGATGATGCCGACGACCGTGCCGAAGAGGCCGACGAACGGCGCCGCCGAGGCGATCGAGGCCAGCGCGCCCAGGCCGCGGCGGAGATCGGCGATCTCGCGCTCCTTCACCCGCTCGAGCGCGCGGTTCACCGCTTCCACGATGTCGAAGTCACCCACGTCGTCGGGACCCACGTTCTTGAGCGCGGTGGTGCCCTCCACGTACTCGTTGAGGCCCGCCGCCACCACCCGCGCGATCGGCGGCTGCGGCGCGTCGCTGGCGAGCTGCAGCGCACCGTTCACGTTCCGCTGCTTGAGCAGCCCCGCCAGGCCGCGAATGAAGGTGATCGAGCGACCGCGGGCGCGCACGAAGGTCACCAGCCGATCGCCGGTGATGTACAGCGAGTACATCGACATGATCGCCAGGATGAAGACGACCGTCTTGGCGAGGCCGCCCATCGCGTGCCACATGTCTACGAAGCTCATACTGGCCATTGGTTAGACTCCCTTTCAGTCGATGTAGCTGAAGTTGAAAATATAAGGCCCGCAGATCGGGATCGGTTGTGGCTTGAACTTCCATTGGAGGATCGCGGGAAGCACGAAGTCCGCGAACCCAGGGAGGCCGGAGAGGATGCGCGTGGCGCCGCGATCGACGTTGCCCTGCTGATCGATGCAGATGAGCACGTTGATGGTGACCTTCTTGCCGCGGTGGAGGTTCTTGATGTTGGCGGGCGACGCTGGATTGTCGCCGGAGAGCTTCTCGCCCTTGAGGACGTGCGGGGGCACGTTCTTGGGCTTCGCCGGCGCAGGGGAGTCGACCTGACCGCCGATCACGCCGCCCACCACGCCACCGACGACACCGCCCGCCACGCCGCCGACCTGGCCGCCGACCTGGCCGCCCTCGACCTCGGGCTCGTCCGACTCGGCCTCGGTCGGCTCCGGGATCGGCTTCACCTCGGTCGGCTGCACCAGCTGATCGGGCTTCTTGATCGGATCTTTCTTCGGCTTCGGCTCGCTCTTCTTCGCGCCACCGGGGGGAGGCGGCGGCGGAGGCGGAGGCGGAGGCGCGCTGAAGAAGGAGACCGTCAGGGGCGGCGGCTCGACCTCCTCGACGGTGATGAACGACCAGATGATCAGCCCCGCCACCGCCAGCGCGTGCGCGCCGAGCGAGCCGATGAACACCACCCGGCGCCGGGTGGCGGTCCTTTTGAGCGCGGGCTCGGCGTCGAGGAAGCGGTCGAACAACTCATCCTCCCTTCGGGGGCGGCGTCACCGGCGCCGCGGTGCGCGCCTTCTCGGTGGCCAGCGCCCGCAGGCGATCGGCCTCGGCGATGTCCGCGGCGCGCGCGTCCTCGCAGGCCTTCAGCACGGCCAGCTCGGCGTCGGTGTTGACGATGATCGGGGCAGCGGACGCGGTCGGGATGGCGGTGTCGGTGGACGTCGCGCAGTGGCCGAGCGCGCGCTCGCGGTGCAGCAGATTGGCGAAAGTGTAGGGCTCGGGCACCTCGGGCGCGAGATCGATCGAGCGGGTCAGCGCCGCGATCCCCTCGTCGGCCATCGCCAGCCGCTTGTCGCCGGTGATCTCGGGGTGGCGGTGCAAGTGATCCCAGACCAGCGTGCCGAGGCACTGGTGCGCGGCGGGATCTTTCGGCGTCGCTTCCGCGCGCTTCTTGCACCATTTCTGGGCGAGATCGACGTCGCCGCGCTTCGCTGCGATCTGCCCGAGCAGCGCCATCGCCTCGCTGGAGGGCGGCGTCTTGGCCAGGTCGGCCGCGAAATAGCTCTCGGCGTCCGCGTAGCGCAGCGTGTCCACGAACGACTGTAACAGATAGTCACGCCCCCGCGGGTCGTCCGATTTCAGCGTCTGATAAGTACGAAACGCCTCGATCGCGCACGCGCCGTACTTCTCGCGCTCTTCCTTCACGCCGGCCTTGAAGAGCTGCAAGCACGTGAAGCCGCGGTTGAGGTGCAAGGTCGCCATGTCCGGCTCGCCAGCGATCGCGAGGTCGAAATGGCCCAGCGCGTCCTCGTACTTACCGGCGCGATAGCGCTCGACGCCCTCCTGCGCGGTACGTCGCGCAGACAGCGCATCACACCCGCTGATCGCCAGCACGATAAATAGGGCGCTCCTGCGCATCCGCGCGGACCATATTAACCGCTCGCACGAATGGCAAGAGATACTCATTCGCAAGGCACTCGATCGGCGACCCAGGGGCGAAAATCCGGCGTCACGTAGAGCGCCTGGCAGTCGGGCGTCTCGGCCAGGTAAATCTGCTGCGACCCATCGAGCGAAAGTCCGAACGGGGACTCGCGGGTCGCGCCTCCGAAAGAGATGGTCTCGGGTGGGCCGAAGGTCAGCGGATCGAGGCTGAGGATCTCGGAGATCCGCGCGTCGCGGATCTTGTCCGGACCGCGCATCGATCGCTCCTCGTTCACCCGTTCGCGCATGTAGATGATGTGCCGCTGATCGCAGCTCAGGGTGAAGTGCTTGATCTGGGTGAACTCGATGTCGAGGGACACCGGCTCCAGCTTCACGAAGTCGAGATCCGCCGGGTTGCTCGTCTTCCGCCGCGCGACGCTCGCTAAAAAGATGGTCCGCTCGACGAAGATCAGCGTGCGATAGTCGGGCAGGAGCGTGGCGTGCTCCTTCTCGTCGGCGTCGTTCATGTTCTCGCGATCCATGCCGTCGTTCAGGTTCGAGAGCGACGTCACGAACCCCGACCGCGGCAGCGACCAGGGCTCCGCCAGGCTCGGACGCGAGGCGTGATAGATGTCGTCGTCCCAGAAGCTCGCGTCGAACAGCGAGCTGTACGCGAACAGCTCGAGACCATCGCGACGCGCCTTGATCCCGGAGGTCCAGCCCCTGCGGTGCTCCTCGACCGGCGGCACGACCGGGATGATCTCCAGCGTGCGCAGATCGGGCGCGTTCGCGGCGCGCATCTTCATCCGCGCCACCTGCGTGAAGTTGGCTCCGGCCACCGGGACGAGGCGATCGGTGCTGAAGTAGACGAAGGTCTCGCCGTTCTCGACCGTGAACGAGGCAGGCGCGTCGAACATGCGCGGCGGTGGAACAGCGCTCCGATCATCGAACTCCACCGCGCGGCGCAGCGGGCCGTAGCAGATGCGCGGCCGCGGCGGACCCGGCAAGGGGCATGTCGACGGGAGACTCAGGGCGCCCGCGCCGATCTCCCCGGTCGGACACGCCACGTGGATGCTCAGATCCAGCAGCGCCGGCGGGATCAGCGGCAGCGCGCGCCACGTGGCTTCGGTGTCGTTCACGGTGATCTCGGTGCCGCGCGCACGGAGCGGCGGCGGCAGCTCGAGGAGCGGCGGATCACCACCGACGTCGTGCGCCCCGACCGGGACGTCGGCGTCGAGCCCCAGCTCGAGCACGGTGACCACCAGGTCCTCACCCTCGGTGATCTCCGAGAAAGGCAGCGTGTCGAGCTGGGTGTCGGGCCCCGCGACCCAGAGCCGGGTCGGGGTCTCGTCGCGGGCGCCGACCACGATCACACGCGTGCCCGCGTACGGCGGCACCTCGATCGGGATCATCGCCGCCGGCCCGCAGCCGGCCAGCAGCGCGCAGATGAGCCCAGGGCGCATTCCCCGACTCTATCGCCTCAGGCCGACAATCACACTACGTTGTGCGCGTGCGGTTCGTCCTCGCGTTCTTGAAGATGATCCTGCGTGTGCTCACGCGCCCGCTCGCGCTGCTCGGGCGGCGTCGCGCGGCCGGGCCTTCGGGCTGGATCGAGCTGGTGATCGAGGGCGAAGTCCGGGAGCTGCCGCCCGCGCGCGGCTCGCTGCTGAAGCGCTTGATGCGATCGCGCGACGAATCCCCCAAGGTCATCCTCTCGGCCCTCGATAGATTTGCGCGAGAGGTGGTGTCCGATCCACGGACGAAAGGCGTGCTGGTGCGGCTTGGGCCGTTCGGCGGCGGCTGGGCGAGCGCCATGCGCATCCACCGCGCGCTCCGCTCGGTCAAGGCGTCGGGCCGCCACGTGGTCGTCCACATCACGCAGGTCGCGGGGAACAAGGAGTACGCGGTGGCGACCGCCGGCTCGCGGATCAGCTGCGTCCCCACTGGCATCCTCGCCGCCGTGGGGACCTCCGCGAACACCTTGTTTCTCGGCGAGGCGCTGGCCCGCGTCGGCGTGAAGGTCGAGGTCGCGTCGGCCGGGCGCTACAAGTCCGCCCCCGACGCGCTGACCAAGAGCGCTCGCACCGAGCCCGATCGCGAGCAGGCGGAGGCGCTCGTCACGGCGTTCGACGGCGCGCTGATCGACGTGATCGTGGAAGGTCGAAAGCTCCCGATCGAGGACGCGAAGAAGGGCATCGACTCGATGCCGCTCACCGGCGCGCACGCGATCAGCCGCGGCTTCACCGACGGCACCGCGCACGACGAGGATCTGCCCGAGCAGATCCAGGCTCTGGACAAGCTGGAAGATCCGCCCGAGCTCGTCGCCGCCGGTGACTATCTCGGCGCGCGCGTCCTCCCGCCGCTCCTCCGCGGCCCGCGCAAGCACATCGGCATCGTCGAGGTGCACGGCGCGATCGTCGATCGCCAGACCCCGTACCTCGGGATGCTCGACGCCGCCGCGGTGGAGAAGTCGGTGGTCAGCGACCTGCGCGCCGCGCTTGCCAATCGCCGCGTCGGCGCGGTGGTGCTGCACGTCAACTCGCGCGGCGGGAGCGTCATCGCGTCGGATGCTATCTGGTCAGCGGTGAAGCGCTTGAACGCCGAAAAGCCGGTGATCGCTTGTTTCGCCGACGTCGCTGCGAGCGGCGGATACTATGTCGCTTGCGGCGCGCGGGCGATCGTCGCCTCACCGCTCACGGTCACCGGCAGCATCGGCGTGTTCGGCATGCTCCCCACCTGGCCGGGGATCACGGCGAAGCTGCACGTGCACCCCGACGCGATCGAGCACCGGCTGCACGCCTCGATGGCCGATCCGTGGCGCGAGCGCACCGAAGAGGAGCGCGCCCATGCCCAGGTCGAGGTCGAGGGCATGTATCACGCGTTCATCACGCTGGTCGGGCAGGCGCGGAACAAGACGATCGCCGAGGTCGACGCGATCGCCCAGGGCCGCGTCTGGACCGGCGCCGACGCCCACGCGCGCGGCCTGGTCGACGGGCTCGGCGGCATCGACGAGGCGCTCGAGCGCTGTCGGGCCGCCACGAAGGATCGGATGGGCGAGTATCCAGTGCTGATCCGTGCGAAGAAGCCTCACCCCCGCCCCGAGCCTCCCAAGGCCTCGACGGCCGCCCTTCTGGAGCTGCTCGGCCCCTCGCAGATGGTCCTGGAAGCGCTGGCTGTTCGGGCTTCCGCCCCCTGGGCGAGCGGCTGGGTCTGGTCGCCGCTTGACAGCAGGGCCTGAGATCGGTGAAATGTAGGACATAGTGGGAGCCGTCCTCGCCGACGTGCCCGCGGAGCTGGCCCTCGATTTCGTGCGGGGCGCCATCGTCGCGGGACGTGCCCGTTCGCCGAAGCTCGAGAGCGGCGCGCTCACGTTCGCCGTCGAGCGCGCGACCGGCCTCACCGACTACTTCACGCTCTTCATCACCCCAGACGAGGTCACGCTGAAGCCGAGCGCCGCGCCGTACACGTGGGCCGGCCCCCTGGTGACCGTATTTCTGCGCGAGGACGCGCTCTCTTCGCTCCTGCACGGCGGCGGGCTCGAAGGCGCGGATGTCATGGGCGACACCCAGCTCCTCGGCAACGTCGCCCTCGCCCTCAGCGGCGGCTACGACCCACTCACCATCCGGTTGCCGAAGCGATGACGTCGATCAACCCACGCCTCGCGCGCGTCGTGCGCGATCTGGTCGACGTCTCGCGGAGGTCGGGCGACCTGCCCGTGCTGAGCGCGAAGGCCTCGGAGGCGCTCCAGACCCAGGTCCTCGACAAGTTCGCCGGCGGTGACTACGAGGGCGGCCTCGCGGCGCTGCTCGGGCTGACCACCAACCCGCGCTCGAAGAAGTCGGTGAAGGATCTCGCGGCGTCGGCGCTGATCGCGCTGGGCATCGACGTCGCTCAGGCCAAGGAGACGCTGAGCGCCGCGCTCACCAGCCTGGCCAAGGGTGGCGAGACGATCCCCACCCAGCCGATCCCGGACCTGCGCGCCTCACCGATCCGCGCTTCGTTTCGCGGCATCGGCTTCGATCTCGACCAGCACACCCAGCTCACGCTGAAGAAACACGCCCATGAGATGGCTCGCCTCGAGGCGAGCCTCACGGAGGCGCTCGGCGCACCGGATCGCACCGCCGGGCTGCGCGCGCTCGAGAGCAAGCTCGACCTCGCCAAGACGCCCGACACGATCTTGATGGGCATGCTCACCGCGCACCGCGAGGACGAGAAGTGGAGCGACGTGGAGCGGCTCTATCTCGCGTCGCCCGCGGCGTTCCGCGAGATCCCGTCGGCGAAGCGCGAGCACGCGCTGGCGCTGGCGCAGCTCGGCAAGAACCGCGAGGCGCGCGACGTGCTTGCGGAGCTCGTCACCAGCGGTGATCGCAGCAACGTCACGCTCGGCGTGTACGGGCGCATCCTCAAGGATCGCTACGATCGCGCCAAGACCGAAGGCGATCCGAAGGCCTCGCACTTTCTCGAGCTCTCGCTGAAGGCCTACAAGATGGGCTTCCGCGCCGAGTACGGCGAGCTCTATCCCGGCGTCGCACTCCCGGTGCTGCTCGAGGAGAAAGGCACGCCGGATGCGCTCGCGGAGTCCAAGGCGATCGCGTCGGTGGTGCTCTACAACGCCGAGCGCCGCAGCCGCTTCGGGGAGAAGAACTACTGGGACTCCGCCGCGGCGCTCGAGATGTCCTGCGTGCTGGGCGATCCGGCCGCCGTCGGCAAGTGGCTGAAGGAGACGGTCGAGTCGACCTCTGAGCCCTGGATGCGCGCCGGAACCGCGAAGAACCTCGAGCGGCTGGCGCGTACGCGCGGCGATGCGGCGGGACCCGAGCTCCTCGACGCGATCGCGACGCTGAAGTCGATCCCGGCGACCGCCCGACCGCGCGTGCCGCGCACGCTCTCGGCGGCGCGCTTCGACGCCCCCAACCCCAAAGAGCAGCTGATGGCGGCGATCACCGAGCAGAGCTACCGCGTCGGTGGCCGCAGCTCGAAGTGGCTCTCCGGCAACTATGCTTATTCCGGCATCGCGCACGACATGCGCATCACGCCGAGCGACGTCACGTACTTCGGCCGCATCATGAAGTCGGCGGGCATCGACAAGATCGCGAAGCCCCTCGACGCGATCAAGGCCATGGACGAGCTGATCCGGAAGCACTTCGGCACGGACAACCTCGAGGATCTGCACAGCGGCCCGCACCAGCGCTACGACCGGGTCATGCCCGGCCTGGCGCGCTTCATGGCCGCGAGCCGCGAGAACTCCCAGACCAACGTGTCGGCCGACTGGATCAACGGCCTCGCCGACTGCCGCCAGCACGCGCCCGCGAAGCTGATGCTCTGGGAGGCGTGGAAGCGCCAGCGCAGCCACGTCCTCCTCGAGCGCCTCAGCGACGCGGCGACGGTCGGCGACGCCCCCAAGGTCGCGCTGCTGAAGAAGGCGATGGACGAGCTCACGTCGTGGGAGATGCGCATCCTCGACGCGCGCGTGGTCGATTCCGGCGAGGACAAGCTCCGCGAGGAGCACACCATGACCATCCTGGTGAAGCGCGGGGCCGCCACCGAGGGCGGGCCGTTCTCGCTCGCCGAGGAGGTCCGCGCCGCCGACGCGTTCTATCACCACGTCTATCCGTTCGGCGAAGGCGTGCTGAAGGCCGAGCTCGACGGCAAGAAGCTGAAGCTCACGCCCGAAGGATCGAACGTGGTCCTCGAGCCTGCACCCTACAGCGCGGATCGCGCGGCCAAGAGCCTCGATTTCGGCCAGCTCCTGTTCCGCGGCCAGACCGTGGCCACGCCGGGCTGGGAGCGCGAGGTCCCCGTCGAGGGCCTCGATCTGAAGAAGCTCCACGACTACGTCGACGCGCAGGCGCTGGCGGCGATCGCGGCCGCCGAAGCCGCGCTGAAGCCCAAGAGCTTGATCGACGCCTGAAGTGGAGCTCGGTCACGTCGACAGCGCCGAGGGCCTCGACCTCTCCCTGCCCGCCGATGATCCGATCACGACCTCCGTTCTGAGCACGGATCCGTTCCCGACCCATGTCCGCGTCGGTCTCCCGATCTGGAACAAGAAGGAGTGGGTGGGCGGGATCTATCCGCCGGGCACGCCGCCCGGAAACTATCTCCAACCCTACGGCCGCATCTACGACACGGTCGAGGTCAACTCGACCTTCTATCACCCACCCGCGCCCGACGCGATCGCCGGCTGGGCCGAGTCGGTGCCCGATGATTTTAGTTTTCTTCCCAAGGTCTGGCGACAGATCAGCCACGTCCCCGACGCCACGACCGCCGACGTCGCGCGCTTCGTCGAGTGCGTGAGCGCGTTCGGCGATCGCCTCGGCCCGTGCTTCCTGCAGCTGCCCCCGCACGCCGACCTGACCTGGAAGCGACCGCTGGCCCGCCTCCTGGATCTGCTCGCCCCCGAGGTCGAGCTCGCGCTGGAGCTGCGCCACCCCGCCTGGTTCTCGGACACCACGACCCGCCGCCGCCTCTTTGCACACCTCGCCGAGCGCCGCATCGGCCTGGTCATCACCGACACCGCCGGCCGCCGCGATCTCGTGCACATGGGCGTGAGCGCCGAGTTCACGCTCATCCGCTTCAAGGGCCAGGGGTTCGGCCCCCTCGATGTCGCGCGCGCGGACGACTGGGTGACGCGGCTGGCCTCGTGGAGCGCCCGCGGATTGAAGCGCGCTTACTTCATTGCGCACGAACGAACCGACCATGAGCGCGAGGGCGCCCCGATCGCGCGCAGGATCGGCGAGGGCCTGCGCGCGCGCGGCATCCCGGTGGCGCGCGCCATGACGCTCCCGGTCGACCCGCAGCTCGGCCTGCTCTGAGGACATACGAAAGGCAGGGTGATTGACTACCTTCGTCGGCTTGCGGACAGTGCCCGGCGATGCGCCCTCTGCTGCCGAAAACGACCGTCGGAACCGATGCCACCAACCTGCTGCGGCAGAGCGGGCCGCCGACCAACATCGAGACGCGGCCCACCGAGAAGCTGCGCCAGCCTCCCGCGCCGCAGACCACCGCGGACAAGCGGAGCAACGTCGGCAACGTCGACACCGCCGGCATCCCCAGCACGCTGGTCGAGTTCTTCCAGAAGAACGACTTCAGCAGCGTGCTGACGGCGCTGTCGCAGGGCGGGCACGTCGCCATGTCGCGCGACTATCACGTCGGCGGCGGCCCCGACGCGCTGCCGGTGCGCGTCGACATGCGCCTCGCGGACGCGATCGGCGGCCTCTCGAAGGCCCAGCTGCAGGCGCTGCGCAAGGTCGTGACCGGCGCGCTTCCGACCGATGTTCGCAAGGCCGTGCAGCGCCACCCCGCCTCCGAAGGTCCGGCGACGGCCGAGAAGGTGATGGCGCTGATCAGCGGTGAGGCGAGCGCGCTCGCGGGCGCGAAGTTCTCGCCGGCCGCGAAGACCGCGGCCACTGCGATCGTCGACGCCAACAGCACCGCCATCGACAAGGCCGATCGCGAGCTCTGGATCGGACGCCTCGCGCTGGCCCAGGCCACCGGCGGCGATCCGCTCTCCGAGCGCACCGATCAGCTCCTGCCGCTGTTCGAGGCCCTGAAGCGCGGACATCTCTCGATGTCGTGGGAGAATCGCGGGCTCGGCTCGGCGCTCCTCGAGGCCACCGTCGGGGTCCAGGAGCGCGTCGTCGGCAGCTCGATCTCCAAGGTGAAGGACGCGCGGGCGAAGTTCGAGGCCAACCCCACCGATCCCGCCTTGCGACCGGCCTACGACAAGTCCGTCGAGGACGCGGTCGCCGCCATGAAGCAGGTGGCGACGCCCGATCCGCCGCGCAGCTACGGAGGCTGGACGCTCGCGTACGTCCAGCCGCTCCTCGCCGAGGTCAACTTCAGTCACGAGGTGAAGATCCTGCGCAATGAGCTCGGCCGGAGCCCGCCGAGCATTTTGCGCGTGCGTGATCCGGAGATGGCCG
>Ga0105048_10010369_pt1 | contig 14767 bp, 13 predicted proteins | sample MAT05_FD_78382 | JGI IMG/M metagenome (GOLD analysis project Ga0105048, IMG submission 78382) | Freshwater microbial communities from Lake Fryxell liftoff mats and glacier meltwater in Antarctica - MAT-05 | ecosystem: Environmental > Aquatic > Freshwater > Ice > Liftoff microbial mat | place... | reverse complement strand
AGTCTGCCAAATTTGGAGTATGGGTAGGCTCCGTAAAAGCCTGTGGCGTAGAAGCTTGGTATGTTTTGATTCTATTCAACTAATCTCGCAAGTTTTATATTAAGGAGCTTCTCATGAAAAAAAATGTTATTAGTCTCGCAATCGCTTCCTGTTTTGTATTTGGCGCTTCGTTAGCGCAGGCGCAAGCAATTTCGGCGCCTAAGCCGGCATTTGAGCAAGATAAAGCGACCCCTTTTACAGGTAAAGGTCTGAACACCCCATGGAATTGCTGCAAACAGTATATTGGTCAGGAAGGTGAGCGTAATCAGCCTGGAAAAATAAATCCACCTGGAGAAAAAGTAAACCTTGCTCAATCTCAATCTTTTAAAATAGATCCTGGCTACAAAAATGATAGTGGAAATACCATGCCATTTTTCAGACGGTCAGATTCAGTAACTGCAAATGACGAACATACTGACAGCAAAAAATACGGTGCTGGAAAAGATGCTGCAACCACAGGTAATGCACAGGGAAGTGGTGATACATTAGGCCAAAACCATTTTACGGCTAATTCAGGTTACAAACAGTGGGTAAATAACTAAATATTACGCAATTAATAAAAATGATAAGGCCAGCTTAAAGCTGGCCTTATCATTTGTGCAGAATGCAGTGTTGCTAAAGGCAATTCTGAACAAGTCACTCAGGGTTTACTGTTGATTTACCTGTGTCATCAATGAGCTACCTGCAGGCAGGTAGATTTTCACCAGTGCCAAGGCCGAAGGTTTAGCAGGAGATATTGGCTAAACCACAGTAACGCCTTTCATAATATCCTTCATTCATTTTATTACCGCAAAGATGGGGCAGTGTCAGGCTCTGATCTTTTGTTGGTTCCGGTTTTTGCTGCGGCGCGCTGCATGGACTTCATTGCCAAACTTACGAATGAAAAAGTTGCTAAAATCGTGAGTATCAGGCAGTTTTCTGCGGGCTAGATCTTCCTGGCTGGCATAAGAGTTGTACCAGCGTTTTACGATATCGCTTGGCGATCTTGCACTCAAAACCCTCCCTTTTTATTGAGCTATTCAAGCTGACTAAGGATTGTTGATTCATGTTTAACGGCCGATAACTGAAGAAAATCCCTTTCTATTCTAGCGGTTGCCACCTTCATTTTTGCAATACCATTATCACTGGATGGCGGCAGCGTCACGCGGCAGGCTGTAGTGAAGCGTGGGTTGAAATTTTCTAAATTAAAAAACACATCCTAAAGTTTTCAGTTGTGCAGCCGTTACAAGTAGCTGTAAGAAATATATTTTTTACGCGGCGTAACGCCACATGATCTCTCATGGAACAATCTGAAATAGGTGAAATGAAGATATACGAAGTAGTGGGGTGATGTCTTTTGAAACTAAAAAATTTAGATTCCAACTTAACTGATGGAGCTATGAACCTTAATCATTGCGCTGCATTGACAATTAAGCGATTCAGTTTGAATTATTAAAAATAATACAAACTAATTGTTACTGCGGAATAAATAGTTACTTTTCTTATTAAATAAGGCATGTGGCAAATCATGAAAAATATTTCTATATCAAAAAAATTGATACTGTTATTGGCTCTGCCGCTTATTGGGCTGATTATTTTCTCGGCTATTAATGCTCAACAAAGCTATGGGGAGTGGAGAAGTCTGACGCAAACCGAAGCATTGATGAACGTCGCTGTTGCTATTGGTGACGCTACGCATAACCTGCAAATTGAACGTGGCGCTACGGCCGGTTTTGTTCAGTCTAAAGGAGAGCGATTTGGAAATGATCTGCCGGGATATCGCGCTGAAACGGATCAGAAAATAGGGGTGCTCAAGAGCAGCTATTCCCACCTGAATATGGCCAGTATGCCCACTTCCCTTCGCACTACGATGGATGCCGCAGTGAGCAAACTGGATGGTCTTAAAGATAATCGCGATGCAGCTTCGCAGTTCAGAATCACCGCGCCAGAAGCTGCCGGTTATTACACCAAGACCGTCGCTACTCTGCTTGAAATAATGCCGGTGATCACCGAGCAGGCCAGTGATTTGCGAGTAGCCAAACAAATGACGGCATACCTTGCTTTTCTTTACGCTAAGGAACGTTCCGGACAGGAGCGCGCGCTAATGGTGCCAGTATTTACAGCCAACAAAATTGAACCGGCGCAGTATCGGACTTTTATAGGTCACATCTCTGCGCAGCTGACGCATCTGGATACTTTTATTAATTACGCGACCGATGAGGCTCGTGCACTTTACAAAAGCAAGATGTCGGGTTCATCTGTGGATGAAGTGGAAGCTATGCGCAAGGTCGTGATAGAAAAAGTGGCTGTGGGTGATTTTGGTATTGAACCAACCAAGTGGTTTAGCAGTATTACTTCCAAGATAAATAGCATGAAAGAAGTTGAGAATCTGCTTGCTGAGCGCATACGAGCATCCTCTGCTGCTGCTGCTGCGAGTGCCCGCACGGCTTTTATGGCCAGTGCGATACTCGGCTTGTTGGCCATCCTGGTGACCGTGATGGCGGGAATGTTTATCGTCAGAAGTATTGTTTCCGAACTGCACTCTTTGCGGGAAACTATTGCCCTTATTCAGAGCGACAATAATCTTACGCACCGTATCGTGGAGGAAGGCGAGAATGAAATTGCAGAGACTGGTAATTCCTTTAATCTTCTGATTGGTAGTATGCAGGTAATTATTAAGAATGTTATCGAAAGTTCTAAGCAGGTTCGCCAGAGTACTACCCAGCTTTCTGTAGCCTCTTTGAAAATTACTCACAGTTCGCAGTCGCAGAATGAAGCAGCGGCTTCCACAGCGGCTGCGGTAGAGCAGATGACGGTGAGTATTTCGGAAGTGGCGGCGACTGCTGCAGATGTGCATAAGCTTTCCGAGCAAAGTCTGCAACAAACCCAGAAAGGTAATCAAAGCGCAGAAGTGATGATCCTCGAAATCGCGAGCATTGAAAAAGCGGTGAATCAGATTGCAGCATCGGTCGGTGATTTCGTGCAAAGTGCGCGGACAATTGCCAGTATGACTCAACAGGTTAAGGATATTGCCGATCAAACCAATCTGTTGGCGTTGAATGCTGCGATTGAAGCGGCACGTGCGGGCGAACAAGGACGAGGTTTTGCTGTGGTGGCGGACGAAGTTCGCAAGCTGGCTGAAAAATCTGCGCAATCGGCCCGTGAAATCGACAAGGTAACCAGCACGCTGGATGTGCAATCCGGCAATGTAGAAAAAGCCATTGAGCATGGCTTGCAGTCCTTGAAGTCTACCCAGCAGCAAATTAACACTGTCTCCAGCATGCTGGTTCAGGCGGGCGCTTCGGTAACAGATGTCAGCACTGGAGTGAGTAATATTGCTGCATCGGTGGATGAGCAAAGCAAGGGCAGCCATGAAATTGCTCGTCATGTCGAAAATATTGCGCAAATGGCGGAAGAGAACTATGCGGCGATCGAGCATGTTGGGCAGGATATATTACGGTTGGAGAAGTTAGCTGGAGATATGGAATCCGCTGTAGCCCACTTTAAGGTGTAATTACTAAAACAATAATGCCGCGTGCTCTCGGCACATCGTCCAATCTGTAAACCTTTCCCTTCTGCGGTGAGAGTGAATACGAGGAACGAAGTGATAGGGAGAGGGGCTTACAGTAACGGGGTTAGTCATGTCTGAATTGCTTAAAAATATTGATGGTCGCACCAAGCTGGCAGGTACCAACAAGCTGGAAATTCTGATGTTCACGCTTGGCTTGGACAATCGCACCGGACGTTGCGAAATATTCGGTATCAATGTGTTCAAGGTGCGTGAGGTGATGCGTGTACCGGCTATCACTCATGCGCCAGAAATGCCCGGTTCGGTGGAAGGGATGGTAAGTCTGCGCGGAGTGCTGGTGCCAGTGATCGACCTGGCAAAATACACTGGGGTGCAGACTGATATTAAGCCGGGAATTATGGTGGTTACTGAATACAATGGCCACACTCAGGGCTTTTTGGTCGAGGCAGTGGATACCATTCTGCGTCTCGATTGGTCCGCTATGAGGGTGCCACCAGATATGCTTAATGCTCAAATGGGAGGATTAGTGACTGCCGTCACAGAGTTGCCAGATGGGCGGTTGGTGATGATGATGGACGTTGAAAAAGTGTTGGCTGAAACTGGGCATTTTAATGATGATCTTGCATTGAAGGCTGTCAAGCCCTTGGGTATATCTGATCGCACGGTGTTTTTTGCCGATGATTCCGCAGTGGCGCGTAAGCAGATTATTGGCGCGCTAGAGGCGATGCAGGTGAATCATCTTTCTGCCATTAATGGCAGAAAGGCGTGGGATGAATTGCAGAGGATTGCCAATTACGCTGAAACGGCGGGGATACCAGTGAGTGATATGGTGCAGGTCATCCTCACCGACGTAGAAATGCCGGAAATGGATGGTTACATGCTTACGCGCATGATCAAGGAAGATAAGCGCTTTGCTAACATCCCGGTATTGATGCATTCGTCGCTCTCCAGCGAGTCTAATCAGCAGCTTGGCAAGGCAGTCGGCGTGGATGAATATGTACCCAAATTTGAACCGCAGAAGCTTTCGCAGACACTTGCGCGCCTGCTGACCAAAAACAGAAAGGACTGATCATGTCGATTGCCGAATATCAATCACAAGCAGATAACACGTCTATGTCGCAGAGCACGGGTAGCTTGTTCGATACCGTGGATGCCCGAACTAGTTTGGCCGGCTCCAATAAGATGGAGATACTGCTGTTCTCGCTGGGCACTCCGGAGACGTTTGGTATAAATGTATTCAAGGTCAAGGAGGTGTGCCGTGCGATGGCGATCACCAAGACCCCCAATATGCCGGCTGGTGTGGACGGCATTGTGTCACTGCGAGGGCATATTCTTCCCGTACTGACCTTGGCTAAATTCATGGGACTCGATGGAACAACGTCGAGTGTGCAAAACACTATGATGGTGGCCGAATATAGCTGTCATATTCTCGGTTTTAAAGTGCATGACGTAGATCGAATTATTCGGGTTGACTGGGATAAAGTACGTCCTGCAGATGATATGTTTTCAGGCAATAAGGACATGATTACTGCAATTACTGAGTTGCCAGATGGCAAGCTCGTTTCGATATTGGATGTCGAGCAGGTTCTTGCCAGCGCATTTGGTGAGGATGTAGTGGGTAGTGTGGACAAGGTCGAAAATGGCCATGAATTGTGTATCTTTTTCGTGGATGACTCGGCAGTAGCGCGTAAGAAAATAACCGAAGTACTGGATAAAATGGGTGTCAAAAATTTGCATGCGAACAACGGGCTGGAAGGATGGGAGCGCTTGAAGGGGTTGGCAGATACCGCGCAGAGTAGTGGTATCAGTCTGCATGATCAGATTCAAGTGGTGCTTGTAGATGCGGAAATGCCGGTGATGGATGGTTACGTGCTGACTCAACATATCAAGGCGGACAAGCGTTTCGATGGTATCCCGGTGGTTATGCATTCGTCGTTATCATCCGATGCCAACCGCGATATGGGAAAGCGGGTTGGGGTAGATTATTACGTGCCAAAGTTTGATGTAGCGATATTGAGCAATACATTGCGGCCTTTGCTGACCTGATATATCTGAATATTGTTAACGGGATAAGGAATAAGAGTCAAAGATAGAAAAGACGTAACACAGCGAATGGTTTTACATTCCTACCTGTCCATCGTTCCCCTTAGAACTAAAAGCAACTGGAGGTATATCGTGGTAGATGCAAATATGAAATTTTTGGTAGTGGACGACTTTTCCACAATGCGGCGTATTGTGCGTAACCTACTCAAGGAGCTTGGTTTCGTTAATGTGCAAGAGGCAGAAGATGGTGTCGATGCGTTAAAAAAGTTACATAGTGAGAGTTTTAATTTTGTGGTGTCTGATTGGAATATGCCTAATATGACCGGCATTGAACTGCTTAGAGCAATCCGTGCTGATGCAACACTGAAACACTTGCCAGTATTGATGGTGACCGCTGAGGCCAAGCGCGAGAACATTATTGAGGCGGCACAAGCAGGTGCAAGTGGATATGTTGTTAAGCCTTTTACTGCTGCCACGCTAGATGAAAAACTGAAGAAAATTTTCCTGACCATGCAAAAGTGAGTGATGCCATGACTAAGAAAGCAGTTGCAGGACAAGATTCAGATGATTTGGAAGCTTTGTTTGACAGCATTGCTTCGGCAAGTGATGGCCGTGAAGGAGAGGCTGTCAATATTACTTCGCCTTCGGGTAGTAAGGAGTTAAACCAGAGTGTTGATGCGGGTACTCCATCGGACAATGTAGTAAACAAACTAGGACAAATGACGCGCAAGTTTCATGACACCCTGCATGAACTTGGCTATGACAAGGATCTCGAGAAAGTCGCATCTTTTATTCCTGATGCTCGTGATCGCCTAGGTTATGTCGTTACCATGACAGAAAAAGCCGCTGAACGGGTGCTGAATGCCACTGAGGCTGCGCAGCCTATTATGACAAAGCTTGAGGCCGACTCTCAGCTACTGGCACGGGAATGGCAGCTGCTTTTTGATAAACAACTTGATATTGAGAAGTTCAAGAGTTTGGTAACGCAAACCCGTGCTTTTTTGACTGAGGTGCCCAAACAAGCAAAGGCTACTAATGCCTTCTTGACGGAAATCATGATGGCACAAGACTTTCAGGACTTGACTGGACAGGTCATCAAAAAAATTGTGGATGTGACACAAAAAATGGAAAAGCAACTTGTGGAGTTGCTGGTTGAGTGCTCTCCACCTATGGCTAACCCGGATGCTCATGCCGGGTTGCTGAATGGCCCGGTGATAAACGCGTCAGGGCGAACCGATGTGGTAACCAATCAGAATCAAGTAGATGACTTGCTAGAAAGCATGGGGTTCTAAAATGAATGATTTTGCGGGCATGGAAGAATTAATGCAGGACTTTCTGACGGAAGCCTCAGAATTGCTGTCTGACGTCGACAGTAAACTGATTGACTTAGAAAAACAGCCACATGATCGCGATCTGCTTAATATCATCTTTCGTGGCTTTCACACCATTAAGGGCGGCGCCGGATTTTTGAATGCAACGGAGCTGGTTACGTTGTGCCATCTCACAGAAAATCTGTTTGACAATCTGCGCAACGGTGAGTTAGTTCTGAATGCAGATCTTATGGACGCGATTTTTGCAGCGACAGGAGAGGTCAGGCAGATGTTTGACGCATTAGCACAATACAGGCAGCCAGCAGCCGCTCCGTCTCACTTGATTTCCGCACTGCACGCCGCCTTGAATGGAGAGGCGGTTGTGGCTCAGACTGTCGCACCGCAGGTGGTTGTGGTCGAATCTGCGGTTGATAATGGTCCATCTGCATCAGTGGCTAGTCCAGAATGGGATGTTCTGTATCAGGCCTTGGTGGGTACTTCACCCGTTCAAGTTCAGGCCGGATCCGATGCTGTGTTAGCTTCTCCTTCGCCAGCTGCAACACAGACACCATCGCCGCCTGCAGGTAACGTGGAAATTTCACCGCCAGAAGCTCGTTCGTTTGGCCGACGTGGCAACGATATTCCAGGCAATAAAGCTCCAGCTGCCGGGCGCCGCGAAAATGAGGCGGGCAAGGACAATACAATTCGTGTTGATACTGACCGGCTGGATCAAGTGCTCAACCTTTCCGGTGAAATTGGATTGACCAAAAATCGCCTGACCCATTTACGCACTGACATTCTGCAAGGGCGATCTGACGCGGCCACATTGCTTGCATTAGATGAGTCGGTCAGTCAGCTCGATATGCTGGTGGTAAATTTGCAAAATGCAGTGATGAAGACGCGTATGCAACCTATCGGCCGCCTTTTTAATAAATATCCTCGTTTGGCGCGCGATTTGGCGCGTCAGCTCGGTAAGGATGTTGAGTTGGTGTTGTCCGGTGAAGAAACCGAGATCGATAAAACCATGATTGAGGATCTTAACGATCCGTTAGTGCACTTGATTCGCAATGCAGTGGATCACGGCGTGGAAAGTTCGGAGCAGCGCGCAGCGGTGGGTAAAGCAGCGAAGAGCTTAGTGCATTTAAGTGCTCAACAGGAGGGAGATCACATCATCATTAGGATAACTGATGATGGTAAGGGCATGCGTCCTGAGGTGATCCGCAACAAGGCAATTGAGAAGGGCATAATAAATGCGGAAGCTGTGAGTAGTCTGGACGATGAACAAAGCTTAGGTTTGATTTTGCTCCCGGGGTTTTCAACTAAAGATGAGATTTCCAGTGTGTCCGGTCGTGGTGTCGGCATGGATGTGGTGAAAACCAACATTGAGAAGTTGAGTGGCACTATCGGTATTACATCGGTGCCAGGCAAGGGTAGTGAATTCACCATTTCATTGCCACTCACGTTAGCGATCTTGCCAGTACTGCTGTTACGCCTGTGTAATCAATCATTTGCTGTGCCATTGTCGTTGGTGCGGGAGATTTTATCGGTTCCACCGAATGATCTGCAACAGATAGCTGGTAAAGCCACCATGGTGGTGCGCGGTGAGGTACTACCGGTGCTTTCATTGGCCAGTCTGATTGGCTGGGAACAGACTGACAAACCTGAAGTGGGTGTGCTGATGCAGATCGAAAAAAACAGTTTCATCCTCTCGGCAGATGGCTTTGCCGGGCATGATGATGTGGTGATTAAATCATTGGACACTTTCCGGCCAAAGGGTGTGGCGGGCGTGACGATGTCCAGCGAGGGTGAAATTATCTTAATCTTGGATATCAAAGAATTGCTTGGGGAGCTATGCAGATGAGGCTGGAGATAGTGGATCTGGTCAAACAATCGCTGTGAATTAGTTCGTCTGATGGGCTTGTTTATTGCCAGAAGTTAACTGGCTAGCTTATGAAATTTTTCTGGCGTTATTTAACGGCTGAAATTTTAAATATAAGGCATGGAAATTATGTAAATTTACCCCCATGTTAACTATCTGGTTACCCTGTATTCGCAGGGCTAAAAGCACGGGAATTACTTATCCAGCCAGATAAATGTTCCCATCCTCCCCGTTACACTATCGCGCCGATACGAAAAGAAATTTGCGCTGTCTGAATAGGTACACAGGCCACCGCCGTATATACGTGTAACACCCAATGCATTCAGGCGCAGACTTGCAAGTTGATAGATGTCGGCGAACCATTTTCCGGATGTGTCAAGCACGAAGGCAGCAGCGGCTTGCGGATCCTTGGCAATAAACTCTGCACGCACTTCATCGCCCACTTCAAAAGCTTGTACACCTATTGCAGGTCCAAGCCAGGCCATGAGCGTATTAGGAGGCACGCCCATGGCACGCACGGTGTGTTCAATGACCCCATCGCACAAACCACGCCATCCTGCGTGTACTGCGCTGATTACGCTGCCTTTATCATTGCACAGCAATACAGGTAGGCAATCCGCCGTCATTACTACACACACTGCGCCGGGGTGTGTAGATACACATGCATCAGCCTCGGGCCAACATTCGGCCTGTGTCGCATCAGTTACTACCACACCATGCACTTGCTTAAGCCACACCGGCTCGCTTGGCAGCATTGGTTCCAATAGCATGCAATTGCGCGCTACGGCTAAAGGCGCATCGCCTACGTTGCTGCTGAGATTGAGACTGTTATAGGGAGCAGCACTTATCCCTCCGTTGCGAGTAGTTTGTAACGTCCTGATATTTTTTGGGGCCGGCCAGTCCGGGATAATGCAGTGCTCAAGCAGGTTCATTTAATGTGCTCCTGATGTTTTTTAGCAGCTGTGTTATGTCGTTTGGCATGGGGGCTTGCCATTCCAACCATTCGCCCGTTATCGGATGTTCCAGCCCAAGTTGAGTCGCGTGCAATGCTTGGCGTGGGAAAACGGCCAAAATGGGGCGTAATTGTGGCGCGCATTTCTGTGCCCCCTTGATATATACAGAGTCGCCAACCAGCGGATGGCGACTATAGGCAAGGTGAACGCGGATCTGATGGGTGCGTCCGGTTTCCAATTTGCAGCGAAGCAGGGTGCAGCCAGGGAAACGCTCCGCTATGGTGTAATGCGTGGTTGCGGGTTTGCCGTCTTCCACTACTGCCATCTTCGTACGTAGCGTAGGATGGCGGCCTATAGGTACATTTACCGTACCGGCACGTAACACTTCGCCATATACCAGCGCATAATATTCGCGTTGCACGCTGCGTGCCTGCAATTGGCGCACCAGCGCCGTCTGCGCGGTAAGTGTTTTTGCAACGACCAGCAATCCGCTGGTATCCTTGTCCAGCCTGTGTACAATGCCGGCGCGCGGTATTTCTGAAAGTTGCGGCGAATGATGGAGCAAGGCATTGAGCAAAGTGCCATTCCAATTTCCGCTACCGGGGTGCACCACCAGTCCTGCCAGTTTGTTGATAATGATTATGCTGGCATCTTCAAACAAGATGTTTAGCTCGATATCCTCAGCCTGATAAGGTTGTTCGGCAGGATTCGATTGAAGTATGACTTCTATCTCTTCGCCGCCCCATACTTTTTGTTTGGAAGTGGTTGCCGCGCCATCCAGTTTAACCTGCTGCTGCGTAATCCAGTCTTGCAGACGGCTGCGAGAATACTCCGGCAGCAGCTTGGCTAATACCTGATCAAGGCGCATCCCCGCGCATTCGTCGGGGACTTTGAGCGAAAGTGGGGTAGTCTTCAATGTAAGCGGGTTAGGTGCAGAAAGGTTTGCGGTATAATTGGACAACATTTTTTTGGATTCTGCCATGCGCTATAGTTTAACGATAATTCTGCTGCTCATGCTAACTGCGTGCAATATTTTCTCTCCGAAGGATGAGAAATCCGCTTCCGCGATAGCGGATTCCGCCGAGGGAATCTACGCACAGGCCACAGAACAGATGAATAGTGCCAATTACCCTGGCGCCATAAAACTATTCGAGACCTTGCAATCCCGATACCCTTACGGCCGGTATGCACAGCAGTCACAGATGGAGATTGCATATGCATACTACAAGCAAAGTGAACCTGAATCAGCACTTTCTGCAGTGGAGCGCTTTATTAAGCAGTACCCGAACAGTCCGCACGTGGATTATGCCTATTACTTGAAAGGATTGGTCAATTTCGATGAAGATCTTGGTCTGTTTGGCGAGGGATTTCAGCCAGACGTATCCGAGCGTAATCCCAAGGGGCCGCGCGAGGCTTTTGATGCATTTAAGGATCTGGTTACACGTTTTCCTAACAGCAAATATGCAGCCGATTCAAAATTACGCATGCAATACTTAGTTAATGCGCTGGCGCGTCATGAAACGCAAGTCGCGAGTTATTATTTGCGCCGCGGAGCCTATGTGGCCGCTGTTAACCGTGCTAATGGCGTTCTCATTGATTTTCCTCAGACTCCGGCTACACGCGAGGCTCTGCAAATTATAGTACAGGCCTATGATGCGCTGGGACTGAAAGATTTACGCGACGATTCACAGCGCGTGTTAGACAAGAACTTTGCGAAAGATGGTGTTAAGCCAACCGTCAATACCCGCCAGTGGTGGAAATTTTGGCAAAGTTGAACATTGGCTCTAGCATTTACATAGGTCAGGGAAGGCATCGTTAAACTGCGCGACCTTCTTCAAACTTAGAGGGCGGAGTCCTACCAAGCTTAGTATTAGTAACAGACTCTAAAAAACTTAAAAAATATGGCACGCGAAGAACCGGCATTCAAAATCAAAATTGCCAATCTCTCTTTATTTGTACTCTATGTCAATACAACCGACATGGATCAATTAAAAAAACAGTTGGATATGCGTTTTAATAAAACGCAGGATTTTTTCTCCAATACGCCTGTGGCCCTTGATCTCTCTGCTATCGCAAATTTCAACATTTCGCCAGATTTTACTGGCCTTATGTCATTTATGCTGGATCATGGCATGCGTGCCACTGGTGTTGTTGGGGGTTCCACTGAACAGCGTGAAGCGGCCGTACAGTCAGGCTTGGGACTCTTTCCTGACACGATTCTCAGGCCCGCATTAAAGTCGGCATCGATTCCCACGACAACTCCAGGCATTACCCTTAATGCAGAAGATAATCAGCCTGAACTGCCAGGATTGGCGATAGAAACTGGAGCGGGCGAACCCAATAACAGCCGCACCCTTGATTCAGATACCCAACTTCAAAATCCAGTTTCTCCAGTACTACCCACTTTCCGTCCGACCATGATAATCAACAAACCAGTTCGTACTGGTCAGAGAATCTATGCCGAAGGGGCTAATCTGGTTGTACTGGGCGTTGTCAATGCAGGCGCCGAACTGATTGCGGACGGAGATATTCACATTTACGCTCCATTGCGCGGTCGTGCGATCGCGGGTGCTCAAGGCAACGAGAGCGCGCGTATTTTCATGCATAGCCTGGAGGCAGAATTGATTTCCATTGCGGGCTGTTTCAAGGTATTTGAGAACGGTATTCCCGAAAATTTGCGCGGCAAACCCGTTCAGGTGCATCTGGATTGCTCTGATTTGATTATCCAGCCCTTACTGAGCTAAAGGAATTTTTTAGCTTCCTTATTTACGGGTAAAATATACCTAATTTTATTCAGGAATATAAACGTGTCTAAAGTTATTGTAGTTACTTCAGGGAAAGGTGGTGTAGGTAAAACCACAACCAGCGCTAGTTTCTCCAGCGGTCTTGCCCTACGGGGAAACAAAACGGTTGTCATCGATTTCGATGTGGGTTTGCGCAACCTGGATCTCATCATGGGCTGCGAACGGCGTGTGGTGTATGACATCATCAACGTCATCAATGGCGAAGTGTCCCTTAAGCAGGCACTCATCAAAGATAAGAATTGCGACAACCTGTTCATTCTCCCCGCATCTCAGACTCGAGACAAAGATGCACTCAACCTAGAAGGTGTTGAGCGTATTCTTAACGAGCTAAAAGAAAGTTTTGATTTTATCGTATGTGACTCTCCGGCGGGTATTGAGTCAGGCGCATTCACCGCAATGTATTTTGCAGATGAAGCTTTGATCGTAACTAATCCGGAAGTTTCGTCGGTGCGGGATTCGGATCGCATTCTCGGAATTCTTGCAGCCAAATCCAAACGCGCGGTGGATGGCCTCGATCCCGTGAAAGAACACTTGCTGGTGACTCGCTACGATCCCAAGCGGGTAGAGGCGGGGGAAATGTTGTCGGTTACTGACATCCAGGAAATTTTACGTATTCCGTTGATTGGTGTGATTCCGGAATCGGAATCAGTACTCCAAGCCTCTAATGCTGGCACCCCAGCCATCCATCTAGATAAGAGCGACGTAGCTGAAGCCTACCGAGATGTAGTGGGACGTTTCATGGGCGATGAAGGATTGCCGATGCGTTTCGTTACCGCAGAAAAAAAGAGCTTCTTTAAACGATTGCTGGGAGGCCGCTGAGATGTCCATGATTGCTGGCTTAATCAGCTACCTGCGCGGCAACGAAAAAAAAACTGCTGTCGTCGCTAAAGAACGTTTACAGATTATTCTCGCCCACGAACGTGCCGGAAGAGGCGCCTCCACTCCAGATTATCTACCTGCACTCCAAGAAGAACTTATGGTTGTGATTGCAAAATACATTCATATAGATCGTGAATCTATCAATGTTCAATTAGAGAAGCACGGCGAATATGATGTACTTGAACTTAACATTACATTGCCGGACAAAATGCGCAACAACCGATGAGTATTCCCTAGGTGCTTACGCTGGGCCAGCAGTAAAGCACGTACCTGATTGATCAAGAAATTCAACAAGTTAATTGGGGTGAGTTTGCAGAAGCTGATAGTAAATAACCTTTGGCAAAGCTGGAGGTTATTGGGTAAGTTTCTCAAAGATACCTGCTGAAGTCTATGTGTTAATTCACTGAGGTAAACCCCCGGCTCTGCCGGGGGACTCACTAAGGTTTGACCTATACGACGGTCGGAGTGAATCTCCGAGTCTTGACCAAAAGCGGAAGGGCATCTGATGTCAGATCATGTACATATATGTCTGAGCATACCGCCGAAGTACGCGGTCTCGAACGTGGTCGGATACATCAAAGGCAAGAGTGCAATCACCATAGCAAGGAAGTAAGGAGGTCGAGCGAGGAATTTCACTGGAGAGGCATTCTGGGCAAGAGGCTACTTCGTATCGACAGTCCCCCTGTGTCAGGCTACGGCTCGAATGCTCCAGCTTACCCCGGCGATTCTTCTTGTGGCGCTTTTGATTTGCGCGTTTGATCAACACCAGACGGCATGGTAGAGGATGATTTCGCACATAGTTGAATTGCCCGAGTGACCTCGCTTTTGCTGTGGCAAATGGATAGAGTGTTTTGCAGCCAGCCCACGTATCAACCTCTGCCGGACTGACCATGTCGCGGTTACGAATACGACCAATCCAATACCAGCCCATGCGGTTGACCAATCTGAACCACGCACCACGAAAACCGGCATCGGTAATCAGAATGGGTACACAGCCTTTCGGCAGCATGGTGGCGAGTTGCGTAAGAAACGTCTGATGTACGCGCGGTGAGGTTGCCTGCGGCTGCGGGTACAGCTGCTCATACAGGGTTATGCTACGGCCTTCAATAGCAACCGAAGCGCGCAACAATTGCCATTGTCGATCAGGCGTTAAATCCGACCAGTCGATGACGATCAGCGGCATAGATATTCCGTTCAAGCACTGCCGGACCAGTGCCTCGTACAACTTGGATATTTCAGTGTGCAGCAAGTCGTTGCCGAGCAGCCGGTCAATGCGTTTGATGTTGTGCTTGACGGCGACCGAGCCAGTCAGCCCGTGCCCCATATCGCTTAACGTCAGCCGACTGCCCTTT
>Ga0105048_10010368_pt1 | contig 14767 bp, 10 predicted proteins | sample MAT05_FD_78382 | JGI IMG/M metagenome (GOLD analysis project Ga0105048, IMG submission 78382) | Freshwater microbial communities from Lake Fryxell liftoff mats and glacier meltwater in Antarctica - MAT-05 | ecosystem: Environmental > Aquatic > Freshwater > Ice > Liftoff microbial mat | place... | reverse complement strand
GTGAGCTCGTTGCGGGTGAGCGTGCCCGTCTTGTCTGACGCGATCACGTCCGTTGACCCCAGTGTCTCGACCGCGGGGAGAAAACGGATGATCGCTCCGCGCTTCGCCATCCGGGAGACCCCGACGCTCATCGCGACGGTGAGCACGATGGGGAGTCCCTCGGGAATGGATGCCACGGCGAGGGCCACCGAGGTGCGCAGCATGTCTGACGGCGAGTTGCCGAGCAGGAGGCCCACCACGAACACGATGGCGACGCCGGCGAGAACGACGATGCCGATCCGGCGCTCGAGGGCGTCGGTGAGCACCTGCATCGGGGTCTTCGCAGAGGGGCCCTGAACAAGGCGGTTGATCTCGCCCAGTTCGGTGTGGTTGCCGGTGGCCACGACTACCCCACGGCCGCGCCCCGAGGTGACGAAGGTGCCGCTGAAGAGGATGTTGCTGCGGTCACTGGCCGTCGCGTTCCGCGGTACCGGGTGTGTGGTCTTGGTGGCGGCCAGCGACTCGCCGGTGAGCATCGATTCGTCGACCTGCAGCGCGTTCGCCTCGAGCAGTCGCACGTCAGCGGGCACGCGTTCGCCGCTCTCGAGCAGCACGACGTCGCCGGGTACGACGAGCGGGGCCGAGATCACCTGCTCGCGGCCGTCGCGCAGCACACGGCAGGATGGGGTCGACAGGGACTGCAGCGCGCGCACGTCGGACTCCGCCTTGCGCTCCTGCCAGAACCCGAGAGCGGCGTTAATGCTGAGGATGAGGAAGATCGCGCCGGCGTCAACAAAGTGGCGCTGCACGAGCGTGACCAGACCCGCCACGAGCAGGATCGCAACCATCGGGCTGATGAACTGGCGAAGAAGCACAGCCCACCAGGGTGTCACGCCGACAAGATCCAGCACGTTGTGGCCGGTCTCGTTGAGCCTTCGGTCGGCCTCCTCGGCGCTTAACCCGGCTATGGAGGTGGAGAGTGCATCCAGCACGTCCCGAGAGTCGGATGCGTGCCAGACCGGAGCAGGGTCGGTGGAGCCCGCCGGGTGAGAGGTCGGTCCGGTCATGGAGTCCCTTCGGCGGGAAATAGCCGCCGTGTCCATGCTAGTTTTCCGCCTCGGCCGACCTCAGAGGCGATGGTCCCCGGTGGTGGCGCAGGGGCCCCGGCGGGTAGCTAGCGCCCGGCCTCGACTATTTGCTCGATCTGCCCGGGCGTCGTCTCATCCTGCAGCGAGGTGGTGTCGCCGAGGGGCCGCCCGTCAACGATGTCGCCGAGCAGTCGCCGCATGATCTTGCCCGAGCGGGTCTTCGGCAGGTCGGGCACGATGAACACGTCGCGGGGTTTGGCGACCGGTCCGATCTGGTCGGCGATGTGCGCCCGCAGCAGCGGCGCGAGCTCAGCGCGGAGGGCGAGCCACGCCGCCGGGTCTCGCGGGTCTGCCGGCGCGACAGCGGGGATCGCGAACGCGGCGATGGCCTCTCCCGTCGTCGGGTCGGCGACGCCGACGACGCCTGCCTCGCCGACCGCCGGATGGGAGACGAGGGCGGATTCGATCTCGATCGTCGACAGACGGTGCCCGGCGACGTTGATCACGTCGTCGACGCGACCGAGCAGCCAGATGTCGCCGTCGTCGTCATACTTGGCGCCGTCGCCGGAGAAGAAGTAGCCCTGCTCGGCGAACCTCGCCCAGTAGGAGTCGCGGTAGCGCTCCGGGTTTCCCCATACGGTGCGCGCCATTCCCGGCCAGGTGCCCTCGATGACGAGATAGCCCCCTGATCCGAGCGGCACCTCGTCGCCCGCGTCGTTGACGACACGGGTCGAGAGCCCCGGCAGGGCGCGCAGCGCCGAGCCCGGCTTGAGGGTCGAGACGCCCGGCAGGGGAGCCATGACCGCCGCTCCGGTCTCGGACTGCCACCAGGTGTCGACGATCGGCGCGGTGCCGGCCCCGATATTGTCGCGGAACCAGACCCACGCCTCGGGGTTGATCGCCTCGCCGACCGAGCCGAGCAGGCGGATGCTCGACAGGTCGAACTCCGCGGGCAGGCCGTCCTGGAACCAGGTCATGAAGGTGCGGATGAGGGTCGGTGCCGTGTAGTACGTGGTGACGCCATAGCGCTCGATGATCTCGAAGTGCCGGCCGGGATGCGGCGTGTTGGGGGTGCCCTCATAGATGACCGAGGTGGTGCCGTTGGACAGCGGTCCGTAGTGCACGTAGCTGTGCGCGGTGACCCAGGCGAGGTCGGCCGTGCACCAGTGCACGTCGTCGTCCTTCGCATCGAAGACAGCCCAGTGGCTCCATGACGCGTGGGTCAGGTAGCCGCCGCTCGAGTGCACGAGGCCCTTCGGCGTGCCGGTCGTGCCCGACGTGTAGATGATGAACAGGGGAGTCTCGGCGTCGAAGAACTCCGCCTCATGGGTATCGGGAGCGAGGTCGACGCTCTCGTGCCACCAGACATCCCTGCCCGGCGTCCACGGCACGTCGGGCGTCGCGTCGCCGGTGCGGCGGACGACGAGAACGTGCTCGATGGATGCGACGCCGTCGACGGCCGTGTCGGCGGCGGACTTCACCGCGACGGCCGCCCCGCGCCGGTACTGGCCGTCGGTCGTGACAAGGAGCTTCGCGCCGGTGTCCTCGATGCGGAACCGCAGCGCTTCGGCCGAGAAGCCGCCGAAGACGAGCGAGTGCACAGCGCCGACGCGTGCAATGGCCAAGGTGATGATGATGGTCTCCGGGATGACCGGGAGGTAGAGCACGACCCGGTCGCCCTGCACGATGCCGAGGTCGGTGAGAGTGTTCGCCGCCTTCGCGACCTCACGCTCGAGTTCGGCGTAGGTGATCGTGCGGCGGTCGCCCGGCTCTCCCTCAAAGTGGAAGGCCACTTTGCCACCGCGGCCCGCAGCGACGTGCCGGTCGACGCAGTTCACCGCGACATTGAGCCGACCGCCGGCGAACCACTCGGCGCGGGGGATCGACAAGGTGCCGTCGGCCTGGGGCAGTGCGGGCTCCCAGCTGTGGTCGGTGTGCCACGGTTCGGCCCAGTCGAGGCGCTTCGCCTGCTCGGACCAGAACGCCACGGGGTCGGCCGCGGCGAGGTCCCACCACGTGCCGTCGACGTTGGCGTGGGCGGCGAAGGCGGCCGGCGCCGGGTAGCGGCGGTTCTCGGTGAGGAGGTTGCGGATGGAGCCGTCGTTCTCGCTCACGCGGGGATCCGGGAGTGCGAGCCCAGCCGGTGCCACGTGCGGTTGTGGTAGACGAGCGGCGCGGGCTCGGGGCTATCGGCGTCGGTGGGCACGTTGCCGCCCTCCGACACGTTGGACTGCAGGGCGTGGACCGCGATGACCGTGGAGGTTCCCGCATCCATCCGGCTGATGATCCTGCCCCGGATCCAGACGGGGGCTGCGTGGAACACCGGCTCCCCGGTCACCAGTCGGGACCACTCGGGGGCCTGGGCGAAGCGGTCGATCCCGCTCGTCGCGCCGAGCTGGGCGAGTTCGAGCTGACCGGCCTCGAGTAGGTGGACGACGACCGTGTCCGAGGAGGTGATCGTCGCCGAACTCGACGACTGCGCTGATACCGAGAAGACGAGAAGTGGTGGCTCGGCGCTGACCGAGATCACCGAGGTCGCGGTGAGGGCGACCGGCCCGGAGCCGTCGTCGGCGGTGATAAGGGACACCCCGGCGGCGTGGTTGCGGAAGGCGGCTTTGAAGTCCCCCGACGACAGCGAGTCCGCGAAGTGTGCGGCTGTGGCTGGAGCCTGCACCTTGGCCGTCTGGCTGTGGATCGTCACGAGCTGTCCCCTCGATGAGTCGGTCGCGGCGCTGTCCGCGTGGTGTCGTGTGGTGACCAAAGGATGTCCCGTGGGCGGCCGTCGGCGCAAAGCCTGTTACCCCGCGTGACACTCCGCCGCTGCATCCGCACCGCACGATAGCATTCAAGGGATCCTCGGGAAAGTCCACGGAGTGCCACGAAAGGCCCAGAATGTTGCTTGATTTCGCGTCGCAAACCCTCACCACTGCCCTCACCATCACGGCCGTCGCCCTTGTGGTCCTTGCCGTGCTGTTCACGCTCGTGCGGAGCATCAAGGTAGCGAAGCCCGATGAGGCGATCATCGTCACCTCGCGCCAACGCACCCTCAAGCCGGGCGACGCGCAGACCGAGAACGCGGGCCAGCGGGTCGTCTTCGGCTCGCGGGTCTTCGTCAAGCCGATCGTGGAGGCCCACTTCAAGCTGAGCCTGCGAAGCCGCCAGCTGAATGTGCAGGCGACGGCCCAGACCAGGGACGCGATCACCATCAAGGTCAACGCGGTCGCCGTCGTCAAGGTCGGCGGCTCCGAGTCGATGGTGCGCGCGGCGGCCCAGCGATTCCTCAACCAGCAGGACCAGATCGAGTCGTCGACCGAAGAGGTGCTGAGCGGCTCCGTCCGGTCCATCGTCGGACAGCTCACCGTGACTGAGATCATCACCAACCGCTCCGCACTGCAGGGTCAGGTGCTCGAGGCCGTGCGCGAATCGCTCGACGTGCAGGGCCTCGAGATCGACACCCTGCAGATCAAGGAGATCGACGACGACCACGGCTACATCCGCGACCTCGGACGCGGCGAGGCTGCGCGGGTCAAACAGGTCGCCGAGATCGCCGAGTCGGTGTCGCGTCAAGCGTCGGAGGAGGCCCGGATCGGCGCCGACCAGGCCGTCGCGGAGCAGCAGCGCAAGCTCGACCTGCGCAACGCCGAGATCCAGAAGGAGACAGACAAGGCCAGGGCCGAGGCTGCAGCGGCCAAGCCCCTCGCTGAGGCGATCGCCCAGCAGGAGGTCATCTCCCAGCAGGAGGTGACCGCAAGCAAGCGGGTTGGGCTGCGCAAGCAGGAGCTCGACGCCGAGATCCGTGCGGTCGCGGATGCCGAGGCCTACGCGGTCGAGAAGAACGCCGAAGCATCCGCCGCCGCGAGCGTCGCCGCCGCTAATGCCGACCGCGACCGGCGAAAGTCCGCAGCGGAGGCTGTCGAGGCCGAGGGCGTCGCCGAGAAGAACCGCCGAATCGCCGCAGCGCAGGCGCTGCAGGCCGAGGGCGAGGCTGAGGCCAATTCGATCCGGGTGAAGGGATCCGCCGAGGCCGAGGCGACCAGGGCCCGCGCGGATGCCCTCGACGAGCGGGCAGAGGACCTTCTCCGCCAGCAGATCATCAGCCAGCTTCCCGAGATCGTGCGTGCCGCCTCCGAGCCCCTCTCGGCGATCGGCACTATGACCATTATCGCGACGGACGGGAGCGGAACCGAGCAGGTCGGGCAGAGCGTCGCGAGCCAGCTCGCCACCTCGACACAGATCATCAGGGATCTGGTCGGTATTGACCTCTCCGAGATCATCACCGGTCGGTCGACAGGCAGCGCCGTGGGCAAGGCGATCGGAGAGAACCTCACGTTGGAAGGCGTGCGCGTTTCGGCCCCCAGTGAATCATCAGGCAACACACCGGTTCAGAGTGTTTAGTGGGGAGACTTGTCGCCTGTCCCACGGACATGCGCTCACACCAGCCGCAGAGAGGTACACGACCGTGGCAACTCATACAGCCCTCGACAGGATGCGTGACGCCGGCTCCATTCTTGAAGGAATCCGCACCGCGGACGATCTGACCGTGGCCGCCAGTCGCGATGGTGGCACGCGAGCGGTCCGGCTGCTCGCGCAGGCCGCGAACGACACGAGCGACCAGCTCACCGCCATCGCCGCAGTACACTCGATCGCCCAGGTCTTCGATGAGTCGGCGGATGAGGTGCTGATCGCCTTGCTCTCTCACGATGAGCTGTTCCTGCGGGAGCATGCGGCGTGGGCGTTCGGGGCTCGCCTCCCGCGCTTCGACGCGATCGCCGGCCTCGCCGCGATGGTCATCGCCGGCGGATTCTCGGGCATGCTCGCCCAGCGCACCCTCGGGCAGTGGGGAAGTTCCGCTCCGGAACACGTCGGGCTGTCCCTTGAGGGGGCCGTCCTCGGCGTCGCCGACGCCAGCGCCAGGGCGCGCCTCATCGAGACCATCGGGCTCATCCCCGGCCGCATTCCCGAACGTCTCCTCCGGCGCATCGCCGCCGACGCCGCCGAGGCCACCGAGGTGCGCTCGGCCGCGATCGCCGGCCTCGGCGATCGCGACCCCAACGACGCGGTCACCCGCGTGGTCACGGGCCTTGCCAGCGGCCCCGGTGAACTCGCCGACGTCGCCAGGCTTGCCCTGCTCGACCTGACGGCGGGCGTGAACCCCCGCGCTCCATGGAGTCAGGGCCTCACGATCGCCCAGCTGTTCCTGCACGCCGACATCGACCGTGGTCTATCTCAGGTCGGAGCGGGCGACAACGGGGGGATCGCGACGCTCCTCGTGCGGCTCGGCGACGCCCTCGTGGCTGGTGACCCGAGCTCCGACGCCCTGGCCGCGCTCGATCGTGACGAGCAGGTGAGCCGGGTGCTGACCCTGTCCCGCGGAAGCTCCGCCGATGCGCTCGCCTGCCTCTCCGAAGTCGGATCGACCCTGTCGGGGCACGCCTTCGCCTCGGTGCCGTTCCACGGTGAGCCGGTGCAGCTCGCCGACGCGTGGCCACGTCGGATCGCCGCGCAGCGCGGCATCCGGCGCGTACTGCGCGCCGCGGGCACCGTCAACGCCATCCACCTCAGGATGGCCGACATCGGCACCCTCGCGGCCACGACCGTTGCGCGGGAACTCGAGATCCCGGTGGTTTTCACCGTCGCTCCCGACCCGCACGGCGCCATCCACTCGCTCGAGGAGAGCGGAACCCTCACTCGGGCGAACTTTGGCATGCTCGACGAGCGCGAGCACTTCTGGTTCCGTGCCCGACTCGTGCAGCGTCTCGCCGCCGACGCCGCCCACACGGTATTGTTCCCGCGGGCCGACCTCGGCCGCACGATGCGCGACCTCGTCGGCATCGATATCACCGCCCACCCCGAGCGGCACTCGGTTGTCGCTGAGGGCATCGACATCGGTGTCATCGCGTCGGCCTGCGCCGACGCTCGCGCGGCGGCCGGGCAAACCGGAGACGAGGCGCCCGCCGCCGGGACCGCCTTCGAGATGCTCGATGCGCTGCTCTCCAGCCTCCCCGAATCCCGCCGGACGCTCCCACTCGCGATTACGGTCGGCCGCCTCCACAAGGTGAAGGGCATGGCCAGCCTTGTGGAGACCTGGGCGACGGACGAGGTGCTGCGAGAACGTTGCAATCTGCTGATCATCGGCGGTGATCTCGAGAATCCCTCCGCCGACGAACGCGAGCAACTCGACCGAATCAGAGCAGCCGTACCCGGCGGCGACGCCGGGGCGAGCGGGCTGATCCTCGCGGGGCATCGACCCAATGACATCGCCGCGCGCTGGCTCGCCGCCGCCAGGTTCGGCCGGCCCGGTCTCGCGGCACCGCACGGTGTGTATGTCTGCGCGAGCATGAAGGAAGAGTTCGGAATTGCCCTGCTCGAGGCCATGGCGACGGGACTGCCCGTCGTGGCTCCGGCCGCGGGCGGGCCCGCTACCTACGTCGAGCACGGAGTCACCGGATTCCTCGTCGACACGGGTGACCGAACAGCTCTCGCCGCCGGGATCTCCGACGCTCTTGACGCCGCCGTCGGACCATTCGGCCCAGAGAATGCCGAGCGGGCGATCGACATGGTCGCCGGTACCTTCACCATCCAGGGTATGGCTTCGACGCTTGCAACCGTCTACCGCGACGTCGCGGGTGCGAACGAGGTTATCGACTGGGCGTTGAGCACCTCGTGACCCTGCTGATCATCAGCCCCGACTACGCGTCCCACCTCTACCCGCTCGCCACACTCGGAACAGCGTGGCAGGCCGCGGGGGAGCGGGTGGTCGTTGCGACTGGACCGGCGACAGCCACGATCGTCGAATCGTTCGGGTTCGAGCGGGTGCACCTCCAGCTCGGCCGCGGCTCCAACCCCGGAGTCATCCGTGCCGAGGATCAACCCACAGGCGAGGACGATGCCCTGCGCGGCTTCTTCGACGCTACCCGCGTCGGGATGGTCGAGACGCTTGCCTTCCAGGCATCTGCCCGCAGCGACGACCTGCTGTGGAACCCCGTCGCCGTCGCTCGCGACGTGCAGCGGATCGTGGCTGAGGTGCGCCCCGACCAGGTGATCGTCGACCACCTGGCGTTCAGCGCCAGGCTCGCGCTCACGAGCGCCGGAATCGCCCACGCCGACGTCGTGCTCGGACATCCGTCCGCGTTGCCGGTCGGAGAGGAGGTCTACGGCTATCCGCCGGCCTGGCCGCGCGCCTTCGACCCGTCCCCGGATGATCTCGAGTCGCTGCGTCGGCTCTGCGAGCGGGTGCGCGACGATTTCACCGCGCAGTGGAATGAGGCTCTGCGCCAACTCGACCCTGATGCCGCCCCCAGCCGCGATGCCTTCGCCGAGAGCGGCGACCTCCTCCTGCTCAACTACCCCGAGGAACTCCACGATCCGGCCCGCAGTGAGCTCCTGCCGCCGCACGCGTTCCTCGGATCGGCCGTGCGCACCGAGGCGCCCGACACGGAAGTGGAACGCTGGCTCGCCGAAAGCGACATCCCCATCGTCTACGTCAGCTTCGGCAGCTTCCTCTCGGTGCGGGGCGACGTGCTCGCGCGCGTCACCGAGGCCCTGCGCGGGCTCGACGTGCGAGTCGCGCTCGCGACAGGATCGACACACGCCGACGAGCTCGGCACCATCCCGGACAACTGGCTCGTGCGGGGCTTCCTCCCACAGGTGCGTCTACTCGAACACTCAGCCCTCGCCGTCTCACACGGGGGGAACAACTCGGTCACCGAATCGATGACTGCGGGAGTCCCGATGCTGCTGTTGCCCTTCTCGACAGACCAGTTCGCGGGCGCCGCCGCGATCGCTGCGGTCGGATTCGGCGAAGCGCTCGACCCGAACGGGGCCTCGGCCTCGGAGCTGCGCGCGGCCGCCGAGCGGATCCTCTCCGCATACGGCACACACCGTCCGGCTCTGGCGAAACTCGGCGAGTCGCTCGCGGGCGGCACTGGCCCGCGGCGTGCCCGCGAGGCTCTGCTCGCAGCCATCCCGATCGGGTGAGCCCGATTCTTGTGGGATAGAATCGAGCCTTGCCCCGGGAGCCTCGCGCGCTAGTGGTCGGATTGCCATCACCCGGCCGCGTGGGCCGCGGCGGAGGAGGGGCGGATGCGCAAAGCCTTTGGAGTCGCCAGACTCGCCGCTGGAGTGCTCGGCATTCTGGTGCTCGCGCTGCACCTCGACTACAGCCTCGGATCCGGCGCGTGGGCCCTGCCAAATTTCTTCAGCTACTTCACGATGCAGAGCGCGATCGGCGCTGTGATCCTCTGGATGATGGGTGGTGTGATCGCGGTGCGGAGGTCCGCGGACCCTCGCTGGCTCCTCACCGCGAGGATGCTCATGACGACGTATCAGGTCGTCTCCGGTGTCGTCTACACGATCATCGTGGCGCAGGCCGTCGCCAGGGGAGTGTCGATCCAGGTCCCGTGGACGAGTCAGGTGCTGCACTACTGGATGCCTGCGTACGCCCTCGTGGACTGGTTGCTTGCGCCCCGACGGTCGACCATCCGCTGGACCTCGCTCCGGGCCGTCCTCGCTTTTCCCGTCGCCTGGGGGGCGTTTACGATGGTGCGTGGGGCCATGGTCGGGTGGTACCCGTACTTCTTCCTCGACCCCTACCAAGTGAGCGGGCCAGCCGAGTTCGCGGCCTACGGCGCCATCGTGCTCTCGTTCATCGAACTCGTCGCGGCACTGCTGGTTCTTGCCAGCCGGTACCTCCCCAGACCCGGCCGCCCGCCCGGGCTCGACCTTGACAGGTCGCGGAGGCGCAGATCAGGCCGAGGAGAACGGCTCGAGACTCACCCTGGCCCGCAGGATGACCTCCTCGTCGTCCAGCTCGGCAAGGGCAGCAGCCCTGTCGGCGCCGACAAACCCGACGAGGATCGGTGATCCGGTCACCGGTTCGAGGTTGACCCACCTGGCAATGTCGAGGTCGCCGCCGACCACGGTCCAGTGCACGGCGTCGGTGTTCCAGAACGCCTCATCGAATCGCAGCCAGATACTGTCGACCGTGCCCACCTCGAGACCGATCATTGCGATCGTGTGGCTGAGCGGCAGCTGCGGCTCGAACTTGATGTCCCGGCTCTTGAGTACTCCGAGCGGAACGGTGATGACCACGCGGTCGGCCTGGAGCGACTCTCCCGTCGCGAACCGGATGCTCACGCCCTCGTCGCCGTAGGACACCTCGGAGACGACATTGCTCGTCCAGACCGCGACGGAATCGAGGGCATCGCTCACGAGTTTCTGGAACCCGCCGAGCACGGTCGTGTCGGTCGTCCTGGCTGCATCGGCGAACCCGAAGCGCACCGACAGCTCGTCGGGGTCCGCGCCGAAACAGATCGCGACGTCGTTGCGGAGGTAGCTTTGCAGCCAATCGGCGTCACCGACCAGTGCGTCCTCCGGCCGCTCGACCAGCGGAACCAGATCGAGCGCGCTCGCCAGCGTCACGTCGCCGGGGAGCGCTGTGGCTGCGACAATCGCGCCGGCGACGATGTCGGCGCCGACAGTCGACTCCTCGAGTTCGACTCCGTCGGGGGTGCGGATGGCTTTGGTGGGGTCGAGCTCCCGCGTCTCGATATCCAGTCGCGACAGCTCGGCGACGATCTCGGGTGAGGTCGCGGAGTCGAACCGCGCCGCGCCGAGCTCGACCGGCACGGCCCAGTCATCCGACGCCACGGTCTTGATGCGCCCTCCGATGCGCTCGCTCGCCTCAAGCACCGTCACCTCGAACCCGGCATCGACGAGCGATCTGGCAGCGGCGGCGCCGGCGGCACCGGCTCCGATAATGGCAATCCGCTCGGTCGGATCCGCCACGGCGATGATCTCCTCGGCCGCGCGCTGTCCCGAGTTCCAGGCGCCGGCGACCGTTCCCGGTAGCGCCGTAGAGGTCGCCTCACCGGCGAAGAACACCCGGTCGGCGACCGGACGGGCCAGGGAGTCGCGCTGGTCGGGATTCGAGCCGACGCCGAGATAGCTGAATGCTCCGAGGGCGAAGGGTTCGGTTGACCACGACGAGCGCACCATGCCAGCGGGCGCGGGAATCGGGATGTCGTCGGGGGTCGTGGTCGGCGTCGGACGCGGTTCCGGTTCGGGCCTGGTGCACCCACTCACCGCGACGAGGGTGAGGCCCGTTGCCGCGCCGAAGATGAAGCTGCGTCGCTGCACGAGCGCCTCCCTTCGGCCTGGCATGTAGGTCATGCCTCCCGGTCACCCAATTGTCTCTCACCTTGACGGTTCCGTGTCGTGCGCGAGGCGTGGAGCTGGACCGGCCCGTTTCCCATCAAATCAAGGGGCGCACTCGCCGCGAGACAACTGATAACCTCAACTTCTACTATGACCGGGAACCCGAACCCCTTCACTGCGCAGACGGTCGCCAGCGTGCCTGCGTTCGGGTTCGGCGCGAGCTCGAATCGCCGCGAGGGGCGGGAATGAGGCGCCGCCCGCTCGTCATCACAATCATTGTCCTCGCGGTCGCCGCTGTGATCACCGTGATCGTGATCGCGATCATCGGTCCCTCCGGTTCCGGAGACCGGGACGCGTCGACATCGACCTCCAACAGGGGCTCCGAGGTTCCGGAATCCGGCGAGGCATCGCCTGAGCCGCTTCCGCTGCCGGACGACGAAGGGTCGCTCGTCGCGGCCCCGCTGCCGGAGCCGGGATCCGCCGAGGGGGAGGTCGTCGAGGGATTCCCGCGCGACGTCATCCCCGTCGCCCCCGACTCGGAGATCGAAAATACCTCGCTCGCGGTCGAGGGCGATCGGGTACAGGCCGGGCTCTCCGCCAGTTCCACAACTACCGCCGACGCCGTTATCGAGCACTACCGGGCCGCATTCACCGCGCTCGGCCTCACCGAACGCGAGACGGATGCGGTGCCAGGCTCGACGGCGCTCGTCTTCACCCGCGGGCCAGACAACATCACCCTGACCGTTGCGGAACGTGCCGATGGCACCGTTTACACGGTCGTGGGCGTGTTCACCGCGAAGTGACGGGGAAGGCCGCGTGTACATTTCACTGAGGAGCACACCCGACGACATGCGCCCCCAGGGCCCCGGCACCGGTGCCAAGGTCTCATCGATCGTGATCACCCTCGGCATTGTGAGCATGCTCACGGACATCTCCTCCGAGTCGGTGTCGGCAATCCTGCCGCTGTACATCACGGGAGTCATCGGGCTATCGACCATCGCCTACGGCTTCCTCGACGGCATCTATCAGGGCATCAGCGCCTTCGTGCGCATTGCGGCCGGCTGGGCATCGGACCGGGGCGGACAACCGAAGTGGGTGGCATTCTTCGGGTACGGCCTGTCGGCGATCGCGCGGGTCGGGTTGCTTTTCGCAAGCGGATTCGCCGCGCTCACCGCGGTCATCACCGTCGATCGGCTCGGGAAGGGCATCCGTACGGCCCCGCGCGACGCGCTCATCAGCGCGTCATCGGATGCAGGCAACCTCGGCCGATCATTCGGAACCCACCGCATGCTCGACACGGTCGGCGCCGCGCTGGGGCCGCTGCTCGCGTTCGTGATCCTTTTCCTCATCCCCGACGGCTACAGCACCGTGTTCGTCGTCTCGCTCGCCTTCGCTCTTCTCGGTGTGGCACTCCTCGGAATCGTTGTGCCGAACATCCGCCCCGCCGAGAGGCCCGCGGAGACACAACCCGCGGAGACACAACCCGCGGCGCCACGGTTCCGGTGGAAGCAGCTCACCGATCCGCGGCTGAGGCGGCTCCTCGTCGCAGCGGGGCTCCTCGGGCTTTTCACGATCGGCGACGGCTTTATCTACCTCCTGCTCCAGACCAGGGGAGCGTTCGCCACCCAATGGTTCCCGCTGCTCTACGTCGGCACGAATCTCACCTTCCTCGCCCTCGCGATCCCATTCGGGCGTCTCGCCGACAGGGTCGGTCGCGCGCGCATTTTCGTTGTCGGGCACCTCGCTCTGCTCGCCGCGTACGTCGTCGCGGCGCTGCCCGTTAACGGCGCTCCGCTCACCATCGCCTGCCTGCTGCTGCTCGGCGTGTTCTATGCCGCGACCGACGGCATCCTCGCCGCACTCGCCTCCCAGTTCACACCGCCGGAGGCGAGAGCCACCGGCATCGCCGCAGCCCAGACCGTCGTCGCCCTCTCGCGTCTCGTCGCCTCGACCACGTTCGGGCTGCTCTGGTTCCTGTACGGCAGCCAGGCCGCCGTCATCGGGGTCGCCGTGGCCCTTGCAATCGTCATCCCCGTCGTGGCAGTGCTGCTGCGCGGGCCAGCGCGAGTGAGGGACGACGCGTGACGGGCCGGTCCAGGTGGTGGCTGCTCTCCGCTATCGCAGCCCTGGTCGTGACCGCCGCTACGGTCTTCGGGGTGGGCGAGTGGCGAAGTTACCAGGCGCTCCAGGCGGCACCGAGCTCCGTCGACGTCGCCACCGGGCCCTCCCTCAGCGGCCCCCGCGTGATTTTTCGAAACACGGCGGTCGGGGACGACTACGGCCGTGTGGCCGCTGTTCCACTGGACGACCCCGGAGCACCCCGCGCCGTCTCCGATCTCGAGTGCGACAGGGTCGACGCGACGTCGGAGCGCACGGTCTGCCTGAGAACGGTCCGGGGTGTCATCACCACCTTCGAGGCAACGGTGTACCGTGCCGATGGCACGCACGAGAGCAGCTGGCCGCTCCCGGGCATCCCGAGCCGCACCCGGCTCTCCGAGAGCTCTCGCCTCGTCGCAACCACTGCGTTCGTCACTGGCCACAGCTATGTGGCGGTCGGTTTCTCAACCGAAACAGTCGTGACAGACACCGTCGCGGGGACCAGCGCCAACATCCAGGAATTCGAATTCACGGTCGACGGGCGCCGCGTGACGAGTCCCGACCGCAACATGTGGGGCGTCACCTTCGCGGCCGACGACAACACGTTCTTCGCGACAGCAACATCGGGAGGACGGACTTGGCTCGTCGAGGGGGATCTCGCCGCACGCACGCTCGTTGCGATCAAGGAGGGTGCGGAGTGCCCCTCTCTCTCACCGGACGGGAGTCGTCTCGCATACAAGAAAGACCTCGATCCCGGCGCGGATGCCCGGTGGGCAATCGCCGTTTTCGACCTCGCGACCGGTGACGAGATCGTTCTCCCTGGGGATCAGAGCATCGATGACCAGGTGGAATGGCTCGACGACGGCACAGTGCTCTACGGGCTTCCCCGCATTGACGCGGTCGGTGACAACGACATCTGGGCGGTCGCGGCGAACGGCACCAGCGATCCTGTTGTGTTCATCGAACGTGCCATGTCTCCAGCCGTCGTTCGCGAGGGATGATCGGTGACTGGGGCCCGGATGCAACCGGACCGCAACTCTGGCCAGCGGCTCACCGCTCGCGCGGGGCGGTGGTGGGTTGCGGCGGCAGTGGCGTTCGTGATTATGGTGGTCGGAATCAGCGGCTGGAACATCGCCTCTCGTTTCCCAGACGCTGGAGAGGCGGGTCAACGCGCGACCGAGCCGACCGAGCCCATTCCCCCGCAGGTGTGGCCGGATGAATCGAACACGGGTGTGCCGGAGGGCACTGTGCTCAAGCGGTACGACGGACCGTTCACGGTTACTACCGCGGGAACCGTCATCGACGGCTACGAGATCAGTGGGACGCTCATCATCAGCGCGCCGGATGTCACGATCAAGAATTCGCGCATCACGGGTCGGATCGACACGGGTGATTCGAACCGGAATCCGCGCACCATGATTCAGCGGGTGGAGATTATTGGGCCGTAT
>Ga0105048_10010367_pt1 | contig 14767 bp, 9 predicted proteins | sample MAT05_FD_78382 | JGI IMG/M metagenome (GOLD analysis project Ga0105048, IMG submission 78382) | Freshwater microbial communities from Lake Fryxell liftoff mats and glacier meltwater in Antarctica - MAT-05 | ecosystem: Environmental > Aquatic > Freshwater > Ice > Liftoff microbial mat | place... | reverse complement strand
GAGGCAGAGCCGCTCCGCGTCTTCGACACCACGACCGGGATCGCACGCTCGATACCCTCGTTCCTCCCCCAGGTGAAGCTGCTGGGGTGGCGTGACGAAATGCCGGTGTACTGGGGGAGACCGCTCTTCTCGGCGGGCGAAATGGGCGTCTACTTCGTCGGCGAGCGCGCAGTGATGGCGCGCTATGAGGAGACGATGCGTCTCTCGCCGGATGGCCATCGTGTGGCGCTTCGCAAGGGCGCGTGGTCCCGCGACGGGCAGGCTCTTACCCGGCGCGACGCCCCCGCCGACATCATGCTGCTCTCATTGGATACGGGGGCCATGAGCGAGCTGAAGGTCAATCTCGCGAGCGCGGAGCTCGTCGGCTGGCTCGACGACGATCACGTCGTCGCCGTCGGCGAGCTGACCCCCGCTGATTACGACACGCTCTGGATCCTCGACGCCAACACGGGTGAGACCGTCGCTTCCGTACCGCTCTATCTCGGGCTTCGGCTCACGAACATTGCAGGGCCACCGCAAGGGCCATGGCTCGTCGGTCGCGCGGGTGCGGTCCTCGAGGCGTGGGCCGCCGACGGCACGACGCTGTGGGAAGAACACCCCTCGAGGCTCGAGCTCGACAACAACGAGGCGCGGCGGTGGACGATCGTCGACGGTCAGGTCGTCGGGATCGATCCGCGCGGACGATGGTGGCGGCACCCGGTGCCGTGGGAGGTGGTGCCATGATCCGTTCGATGCGTCCGGTCATCGTGACCGCAGCGCGCAGCCGCTGGCCGTTGCCGCTCATCACGTTCGCCGTTGCTTTGTCCCTCCGCGCAATGAGCTCCGGCCCAGTCGAGTGGCGCTCGAGCGAGATGCACGCGGTGGCCGCCGCGATCCTCTATGGCGCGCTGATTCCGGTGCTCGTGATTGCGCTCGCCTCCGCGTGGCTCCGCGGTGACGACGGGCCGTGGTCGTGGGCGCTCGCTCGCCCGGTGACACGCACGCGCTGGCTCCGGACGACGCTGCTGATCGACGTCGTCACGGTACTCGCATGCATCGCGCTCGCTCGTATCGTGATCGGGCCGCTGCCCTACAACTGGATTCCGGTGTGGCCGGGCGAGAGCGGACGAGGTCTGGGCTACGCGGCGCTACTCGTCGCGGTCTACAGCGCCGCGGCGTTCGGCGGTGCTCGGGGTGGCAGTGCGATCGGCGGATCTCTCTGCGTCGTCGCACTCGCGGCATACGCGATGGTGCTCGGCGCTTGTGCTGCGATCTCCGAGATGACCGCCGTCGACGTGTTGATCGAAGCACGCTGGTTCGTCTCCGATGGATGGTGGTGGCCGCTTGCTGCGCGGGACTCCATCGGGAGCCTGCCAACGCTGCCGAGCATGAGCTTCATCGCGTGCTTCGCGATCATCGCGATTCGCAGAACCGCGCTCGATCTCCCTCAGCGCCCGCGTGTCCGCGCGCTCGCCGGTCTCGCGGCAGTCGCGATTTCCATCGCCGTCGTCGCCCCGTGGCTGCTGATCATCGCTGTATTTTGGTGGTTCCGCTGAGCCGGCGCTTCCGCACCATCGCCAGCCGCACGAAACTGCGCTGCGCGTCAGGACGCCGCTCAGCGCAGCGCCTTCGCCAGCTCTTCGCTGCGTCGCCTCGCCCCGCGGCTCGCCGGGCGCGACATCAGATCCGGCACGAGCTTCTTCGCGCGCGCGAGCGACTCTTCGTCGCCGAGCTCGATGAGCACCGCGAGCAGCTCTTGCTCGAGCAATCCGCGCTCGGCGAGATCGGCGAATGCTTCGTCGGCAATCGCGACGAGCAACGTGTCGCGCGCATCGTGCAGGCGCGGCGGGCCCATCGCCTCGTACGCCTTCGCGACTGCGAGATGCGACGCGGCCTCGCGCGGCGCGAGTTGGCGTAGCAGTCGGGCGTGGTGCAGCGCGAGCGATGGCTGACGTGCGACGAGCGCGAGCGCATGGCGCTGCCGGAGCGGCTCGGGATCGTCGGGGAACGCCCGCGCGCGTGCTGCAGCCATCGCATCGGCGTGCTGCGGCGCGACCGGTGCGAGCGCGTCGACGAGCAGTCGCCACGGCCGCGCGTCGTCGGGTGTGAGCTCGGCGAGCGACTCGGGGCGCGGATACTCGCGCAACAGCCATGCGAGCAGTGTCTCGCTCGGTGGATCGTGCAGGCGTGCGAGACCCCGTGCGAGGGCGGCATCACCTTGCTCGACCTCGCCGATCTGTCGCAGCGCGACGCCTTGGATCAGCCACGGATCGACGCTGCCCGGGCGCAGCCGCACTGCGGCGTCGGACCGGGTGATCGCAGTGTTCCACTCGCCGCGTCGCGCGGCCTCGCGCGCGAGCAGGCCGTGCAGGCGCCCGTCGAGCGGCCGACGCACGAGCTCGGCCGTCGCATCGAGATTGCCGGCGATCACCTTCGCGTTGTTGTCCTCGCGCAGCAGCTGACTGCCCGGTCGCGAGAGGATCGCGAGCACGAACGCACCGAGCAGCACGAGGCCACCGATGACGCCGGCGCGGCGCGACGCGAACGAACGCGTCGGCCCCGGTGACAACGCCCCGGCGAGCGCAACTGCAGGTGCGGCGACGCCGAGGAAGTCGAACGCGAAGTCGACCGTGTTCTGCAGCGCGACTGCGAACAATCCGAGCAGCACGATGCGTCGCGCGCTCGCATCCGATCCGCCGGTGCCGCGGATCATCGCGACGCACCACCACGCTGCAGTGCCGAACAGGATCGCGCCACCGAACCACGGGCCCCACTCGACGATCATCGCCGCCGGTGCGCACTCGAGGTGGGTCGCGATGACGTGCGTCGGATCGGAGCGAAGCGCAGGGAACAGATCGATGAACGCGCCGCGGCCGATGCCGAGCGTCGGCGACAGCGCCAGCAGCCCGAGCGCCTCCCGGGCCGCGGTGATCTTGTGATCGGTCTCGCCCATCGATTGCGCGACCGAAGACAACGTCGCGAGCTCGCGCCACGCACCGTGCTGTGCAACGAGCAGGAACAGACACACCGCGCCGACCAGCACCATGATGCGCGCGGGCGACAGGCGCTCCGCACGGCGTCGCCGCGCCCGACGTCCTGCGCCTTGGCGACGCAGGGCCAACCATGCGGCGAGCGGGCCGAGCACCAAGAACGCGACGAGCGCCCCGCGTGACAGCGACAGCACGAGCGCCGGGATCTGCAGCGTCACGCCGGCCATCGCGGCGAGGAATCGATCGCCATAGCGATCCACGCGGCCGGGATCCGCGGTGACGAGCCCGTGCGCGTGTTGATCCGCCGCGATCGCGATGCCCGAGAAGATCCCGAGCAGCAACAGCCCCGACTGATGGTTCGGGTTCACGAACGTGCCGAGTAAGGCAGGGACCTGCGAACGATCGATGTCGCGCGCGGCGTACCAGCCGTAGATCGAGTCGAGCCCGAGCGCCTCGTGGGCGAAGCCGACGAGCGCGACGACGCTGCCGAGCACGGCGACGAAGCCGGCAGTCACGCGCCACGAGAGCTGACTCGCGGCGATGAACAACGCGGTCAACGCGGCGAGGCGCGCGGCCTCGAGGCCGGTGTCACCGGGAACGATCGACAGCCCCGCACGCATGACCGCGTCGGTGCCGACCATCGCGTCGTTCACGAGCGTCGTGAGCCCGGGGGCGAAGCCTTCGCGCATGCCACCGAGCGGCAGCCACTGCACGAACGTGATGCCGGCCGCGAGCACGCCGAGCCCGGCCCAGATCGGTACGCGCAGGCCGGCGCGCGAGCGCCAACACAGCCGTACCCACAGCGCGAGAACGATCGCGACAAAGCCGATGACGGTCAGCGGATGCACGCCACCGAAGACGAGCGGCGGCATCGTGATCGCGGCACCGAGCAGGATGCGGGACCACGGCGTCGTCTTCGTGCGCCGCGTGGCCCGCGGATCCTTCGGCTCGGCGGGCTCGTCGTCAGGCCCACCGCCGTCGGCATCGTCGATCGCTGGTCCGTCGATCACGCGGGCCAACCCTCAGACAACTTCGCCTTCGGCCTCGTTCGCGCGGTACGTGTAGTACGACGAGTTGTACGCGTAGCGCTCCTGGCGAGCGTCGACCTCGTTGAGCACGACGCCGAGCAGGTTCGTGTCGCCCTTCGCAAGCTGCGTGAGCGCGCGATGGACCTCGCCGCGCGTCGTTGCTTCGCAGCGCGTCACCAGCACGACGCCGTCGACCTCGCGCGCGATGATCAGCGGATCGGTGACCGGCAGCACCGGCGGCGTATCCACGATCACCATGTCGAAGCGATCGCGAAGCTCGGACAGCACGCGGCGGAACGCGGGCGTGTCGAGCAGCTCGGCCGGGTTCGCCGGCAGCGCGCCGCACGGGATGATCTTCAGCGAGGTCGGCGCGTCGTCGGGCGCGTCGAGAATCACGTCGTCCATCGACGCCATGCCGGACAGCAGCGCGGCGAGGCCCGCACCCTCCTTCTCGCGCGGCGACGGGAACACCTGGTGGATCCGCGGCCGTCGCATGTCGGCGTCGATCAGCACGACGCGCTTGCTCGCCTGGCAGAACGACAACGCGAGGTTCATCGCCGTGGAGCTCTTGCCCTCGGACGAGTTCGGCGACGTGACCATCAACGTGCGCAGCGCATCGGTGCCCTGCGCGAACGCGAGCGAGGTACGGATGCCGCGACAGCGCTCGGCCATCAGCGACTGCGGATACAGGTGCGAGTACAGATCGCGTTGGCGACGCTGCGCACGCGCATTCGCGACGCCGAGGCGAGTGTCGGGCGCGAGCAGCGGGAGCTGACCGAGCACCGGCACGCCGAACGGCACGAGCGCGCGCTCGAGGTCGAGCACACCGCGGATACGATGGTCGCGGAAGTCGACGGCGACGGCGAGCAACGAGCCGAGCGACAGCCCGGCGACGAGCGCAATCGCGAACATCAGGCCTTTGCGCGGGAAGACCGGGACTGTCGGCAGCGTCGCGCGGTCGAGCACCTCGATGCCCTCGGCCTCGACGCGGTTCGTCATCGCGATCTCGGTGTCGCGACGTGCGATGAGCAGGTAGTTCTCTTCGGCAGTTCGAGCGGCGCGCTCGAGCTCCCGATACTCGCGCTCGTGCGAGCCGAGCTTCGTCGCCCGCGACGTCTCGCCGCCGAGCTTGCGCTTGAGGTCGTGCTCGGTCGCGGCCGCCGCGGCGACGTCGGCCTGCAGCGACTCGAGCAGATCCTTGCCCTCGCGCTCGAGCTTGCTGCGCGCGAGCTCGAGCTTGCGCTTCGCCTTGCGGTGCTCCTCGTGCTTGGGCCCGTACTCCTCGTCGACCTGCGTGAACGCGGCCTCGGCCTCGAGCTCCTGCTGACGCATCGCCTCGAACAGCGCCTGCTTGTCCTCGGAGAGCAGCGTCGACGCGGAGACGTTGCCCGACGCGTGCAGGCGCTCGGCCTGCTCGAGCAGTCGTTGGCGCGCGATGAGCTCGGCCTCGGCCTGCTTCGCGCGGCCCGACCAGATCATCACGTCCTGATTGATGACGTCCTGGCGATCCGACAAGGTCGCGGCGGCGATGCCGTACTTGTCCTTGAATTCCTGCAGCGCCTTCTCTGCGCTCTGCACCGCCGCGTAGGCCTGGCGACGCTCCTCGGCGATGTCCTTTTTCGCATCGATACCGACGTCGTCGCGGCTCGAGCTCATGTGCTCGAGGTACGCATCGGCGATCGCGTTCGCGATCTCGCGGGCGACCTCGGGGTCGGGATACTCCGACGAGATTTCCATGACGCGCGAGTTACGGACCTCGTCGATCGCGACGAGCTCGCGCAACCGCTCGACCGGATCGATTGTTGCGGTGACGGCGACGCGCTCGGCCTCCGACTCGATGCCGTCGATGCCGAGGAACACCGGATCGCTCGCGAGCCCGAGCTTGGTCAGCGCGCGCTCGGTCACCGCACGGCTGTGCATGATGGTGCGCTGCGTCTGGTAGTACTCCTTGTAGCCGACGAGCCGCGACTCGCCTTCGTCGGCGACGCCCTTCACCTTGTCGAGCACCTGCGGCCCGGACATGTGCAGCACGACCGTCGCGCTCGCGCGCCACCGCGGCTGCATCATCGTGAGCGCGAGCGCGGCCGAGGCGATCGCGAGCACGCAGGTCACCATCACGACGAGCCACCGACGCCGGAGGATCGCGCCGACCCGCATCACCTGAGCGATCGCATCGCTGTGCGGTGCGTCGTCGGGCCCTTGCGGCGGACCCTGATGGGTGGGGGCGTTCACGGGGGCGTTGCCAAAGCTTGTCAAAGGTCGCTCTCGCAGGCCAATCAGCGTCTCGGCGCGGGCCTCTCGTCGCGGATCGACGACGTGGCAACGCCTGCTCGGGCCATGGCGGCAGGCGGCGGATTCCGTGAGCGGCGGCGGCGGGGGCGGCGATCGGGGCGATCGGGGCGGGTTCTTGCGGCTGCGCGGGTGCGCAGGTGTGCTCTAAGGAGAGGAGGGATCGAGGCGCTGCTCGAGGTGCTCGACCCGGCGGCGCAGATCGCCGACCTCGTCGCCGAGGCGCTGGTCACGTTCGCTGAGCTCCTTCACGTAGCGAACGACAAAGCGCTGCTGCTCGGCCGTCTCGCCCATCGTCGACTCGAGGCCCTCGAGGCGAAAGACGACTTGGTCGAGGCGCGCGTTGGTTTGGCGGGCTTCGTCGCGGATCTCGCGGAGCATCTCGATGGCTTCGGGGTCCATGACGCGTCCTTGCAGGGTAGCACCACCGTCGGCCGCCGCTCACGCGTGTTGCAGTCAGGTGTGTTGGTCGAACAGCGTCGGCAGGAAGTGCTCGAGGTTGCCGACCTCTTCGACGTTGTGGGTGAGCCACGCGTGGCCCATCTGATCGGAGAGCAGTGTGATGGATGTGGATGAAGCCGCCTTGCGCACGTAGGTGATCGCGACGTGATCACGCGGGTGCCGTGCGCGGTAGCGGTTGATCGAGGTGCTCCCGATCTCGACCTCGCCGTCCATGTGGTTGAACCACCACACGAGCATCTGTGGCGTGACGTCGTGCAGGATGTCGTGGACGATCGACCAGCGCCCGCGTCCGTCGGAGAGGTGCTCGGTCGACGTCTCCGCCGACTCGACCGGCTTCATCGTCCACGGGATCTCGATCCCTGAGCCTTGAATTTCCAGAATTCGGCGACGCGACGAGTACGCCGTCGCACCGCGAGCATCACGATCGCAATCCACCACGAGGTACCGTGCGTCGATCCGCACCCGCACCCCGCCGCCTCGGCGCCCAGGCCGAAGCCCGGTGGTAACGCCTGCGGACCCGCGGCACCCTCGCCGTCGTCGCCCGCCGATCCGTCGTCATCGTCATCATCGTCGTCATCGTCGCCCGGATCACTCCCGCCGCCATCACCACTCGGATCGCTCCCGCCGTCGTCGTCGCTCGGATCACTCCCGCCATCACCACTCGGATCCCCATCCCCCGATACCTCGATCGTGATCGTCGAGCTGTGTCCCGCGTTGTCGTCGAGATCCACCGCGAGCGCCTCGAGCTCGTGCGCACCGCTGCCGAGCATCACGTCGAATTCGTACGGCTCACTCGCATCACTCCCGGCCTCGACACCATCCACGACCAACGTGACCTCCGCGATCCCGACGTTGTCCTGCGCATCGACGACGACGCGCACCTGGGCATCGCTCTCACCCGGGGCGATCGCAACCTGCTGTCCATCGGCCGGCGACGTGATCGCGACCGTCGGGGCCTCACCGTCCCCACCACCATACGGCGCTCCGCACGTCGCTCCCGATCCGACCAGCGGCCCTGGCTCGCACCCCGAGCCCCAATCACCCGCGCCCGCGTCGATCTCCGCCGGAAATCCCGTGCACGCCGCGCTCGGATTCCACGTGCCGTCCGCATCGTGACAAGGCGTGACGTCGACACCGGACGCCGACTCCACCCACTGCACACCGTTGTGCATCATCGCGGAGAAACCATCGGTGCCGCACGGCGTGTACACGTACGAGGCGATCCCGAACGCGCGCCAGCTCCCGTCGAATCCGTCTTCCTCGCGCAGCTGCACGAACGTCGGCCCACCGGAGTCGCCGAAGCACACCGTCGTGCCGTTGCCACCGATGTTCGCGTCGTCGTTGCCGTCGGTGTAGTTGAACGTCGTCAGCGCCTTGTGCTTCACGCCGTACACACCCTGCTCGGTCTCGCCGAATCCGACGATCCACACCTCGCGACCCGGCTGCAGTACCTCGGTCTCGCAGCCCATCAGCGGCGGTGTGAACGGCACCTCGGTCACGGGCTCGGCGAGTCTGCAGTACGCAACGTCGACGCCGTAGCCGATGCCGGCCCAGTTCGGATTCACCTCGCAGCCCGCGGTGCCGACCGAGAATCCCTGACCGTCGGTGTCGTTGCCGAAGAACACCGAGCCGTAGTTGCTGCCGCAGTGCGCCGCGTAGATGATGAGCTCGGGATGCACGAGCGTCGCCGTGCACGAGCCGAGCGACACGGCGGTCGGGAACTCGCAGGTGCCGGCCTGCTCGCCGTTGTAGATGTGCGAAGGCGGCGGCGACTCGCTCGCGATCTCATCGCCGCGTGCGGCGGTCGGCCACGCGAGCAAGAGCAGTGTCGCGATGGTGATGCAGTGAATCCCCTGTTGCACGTCCACGATGCTCGCATCGTGGGATAGGGCCTTCGAGATGCGGTGCGCTTGGCAAGTTGCCTGTGCAACTCGTGCGAACGATCGGGTCCGGCCGGACCTCCACGATGCCTCCCTCGAGCACCGGGGTGCGCGATCCGACGAGTTGCCTAGCCATGCACCGGGTCTTCGCCGGGGTGACGCGCTGAAAACGCTTGCCAACGCGTCGTGAGCCGGGCTTGTCTCCGGGCATGCGCAGCGTTCCCCGCATCGTGCTCGCCCTGCTCTCGCTCTCGCTCGCGTGTCAGCCCGATCGGACCACGACGCCGCCGACCGCGACCGCGCCGACGCCGGTTGGGTCCGAGACTCCCGCCACCGACGACTTCAAGGTTCAGACCGAGCAGTTCGCCGACATCCGCGTGCTGCGTTATCGCGTGCCGGGTTTCGCCGAGCTGCCGCTGCAGCACAAACAGCTCGTCTACTACCTCTACCGCGCTGCGCTCGCGGGCCGCGACATCATCTGGGATCAGAACTACCGCAACAACCTGCTCGTGCGCCGTACGCTCGAGGCGGTCTATCGCACCGAGGCGACGCACGCGATGCCCGGCTGGGACGCGGTCGCCGTCTACACGAAGCGGGTGTGGTTCAGCAACGGCATCCATCACCACTACTCGATGAAGAAGATCGCGCCCGCGTTCACCGCCGAGCAGCTCGCGGCGATGGTGAACGCGGTGGATCCGAAGGCGCTGCCGCTGGGCGACGGCGAGGACGCGACGAAGCTACTCGCGAAGCTCGGGCCGATTCTGTTCGACCCGAACGTCGACGCGAAGCGCGTCAACCTCGACCCGAAGGATGATCTCATCGCGACCTCGGCGACGAACTACTACGAGGGCGTCACCCAGAAGCAGGTCGAGAACTTCTACAAGCGCAAGATCAAGAAGTCCGACAAGCGCCCGATCTCGCTCGGCCTCAACAGCAAGCTTGTGAAGAAGAAGGGCAAGCTCACCGAGCAGGTGTGGAAGGTCGGCGGCATGTACAGCCCGGCCATCACCGAGATCGTGAAGTGGCTGAAGCTCGCGAGCACCGTCGCCGAGAACGACAAGCAGAAGCTCGCGCTCGACAAGCTCGCGCAGTACTACGAGACCGGTGATCTCGAGACGTTCGACGAGTACTCGGTCGCGTGGGTCGCCGACACCGACTCGCGCGTCGACGTGGTCAACGGCTTCATCGAGGTCTACGGCGATCCGCTCGGCTACCGCGGCGCGTGGGAGGCCGTCGTGTCGATCAAGGACATGGAGGCGAGCAAGCGCATCGCCGCGATCGGAGCGCAGGCGCAGTGGTTCGAGGACAATGCGCCGCTGCTTCCGAAGCACAAGAAGCCGAACGTCACCGGCATCTCCGCGAAGGTGATCACGGTCGTCGTCGAGGCCGGCGATTCGGCCCCGCCGACGCCGATCGGCATCAACCTGCCGAATGCGAACTGGGTGCGGGCCGAGCACGGCAGCAAGTCGGTGAATCTCGGCAACATCGTCACCGCGAACGAGATCGCGAAGAAGACCAGCGGCGTGCTCGAGGAGTTCGCGGCGTCGACCGAAGAGGTCGAGCGCGCGCGCAAGTGGGCCGACCTCGCCGACGCGCTGCACACCGACATGCACGAGGTGATCGGTCACGCTTCGGGGCAGATCGAGCCTGGCATCGGTCAGCCGAACGAGACCCTGAAGAACTACTCGAACACGCTCGAGGAGGCGCGCGCCGATCTCGTCGCGCTCTACTACATCATCGATCCGAAGCTGGTCGAGATCGGCGTGATGCCCGACGTCGCCGCCGGCAAGGCCGCGTACGACAACTACATCCGCAACGGCTTGATGGTGCAGCTCGCGCGGCTCGAGCCCGGCGACGACATCGAGGAGGCACACATGCGCAACCGCCAGATGATCGCCGCGTGGGCGCTCGACAAGGGCAAGGCCGACAAGGTCATCGAGCGCGTCGACAAGGACGGCAAGACCTACTTCGTCGTGCGCGACTACGACAAATTGCGCAAGCTGTTCGGCGATCTGCTCGCCGAGGTGCAGCGCATCAAGAGCCAGGGTGACTTCGCGGCCGGCAAGGCGCTCGTCGAGACCTACGGCGTGAAGGTCGATCCCGCGCTGCACGCCCAGGTGCTCGCGCGCTATAAGGGGCTCGGCATCGCGCCGTACGTCGGGTTCATCCAGCCGAAGCTCGTGCCGGTGATGAACGGGGAGGCGATCACCGACGTGAAGGTCGAGTATCCCGACGACTTCGCGAAGCAGATGCTCGAGTACGCGGAGACTGCCTCGCTGTTGCCGACGGTGAACTGATCACCGCTCGAGCTGGAGCACGTACTGGTACGGCAGTGTGTCGCTGACCGTGCTGCGGGCGCGCAAGCCCGCGGCCGCCGCGTCGTGGACGACCGTATCGACGGCGAGCCGATGCTTGCGCGGCGGGCCCGGGCCGTCCTCGGGCGCATCGGGCTCGAAGTCGACGACGACGATGCGACCACCAAGGGCGAGCTGACCCGCGAGCGTCGTGAAGAATGCACCGCGATCCTCGATGTGATGCAGCACGTCGACGCGCAGGATCACGTGCGCGCGCTCGGGTAGCTTCGGGTCGGTCGCCTCGCCGTGGACCGCGACGACGTTCGCGAGCCCGGCCTTCGCCGCACGCTCGCGAAGGTAGCGGACCATGTCCGGCTCGACATCCGACGCGAAGGCGCGTGATCGACATCGACATCGTGACGCGCCGAGCATCGATGCCACACCCGCTACGGTCAAGCTCCCCCACGCGCGCTCGTGATAGGTTCGACGCGCTCCGATCGTGACCGAGCGCAGCGCACCCGGCGATTCGACGATTACCGTGCGTGATGCCGCGACGCGTGGCGATCCGCTGCCCGACGTGCGCGCGGGCCTGATCTCCGAGCGGCTCGCGGCCGGGCGCGTGCGTGCGGCAGTGCTCGGCGAGCCCGAGCCGCCGCCGCTGCTCGACCGCTATCGCCTGAGCTCGGTGCTCGGCGCCGGCGCGATGGGCCAGGTCTGGCGCGCGCACGATCCGAGGCTGTCGCGCGACGTCGCGATCAAGCTCATCGCGGGACATGCGGTGTCGCAGGTGCTGCTCGATCGACTCGGCCGCGAGGCGCGGGCGATGGCGAAGCTGTCCGATCCGCACGTGGTCGGCGTGTTCGACGTCGGTACCTACGACCTCGCCGCGGAGCAACGCGGGGTGTTCATCGTGATGGAGCTCGTCGAAGGCACGACGCTCGCGCAGTGGATGACCACGCCACGAGCGCCGACGGCGGTCATCGATGCGTTCGTGCAGGCCGGCCTCGGCCTCGCGGCGGCGCACGACGCCGGGCTCGTGCATCGCGACTTCAAGCCGGCGAACGTGCTGGTCGGCACCGATGGTCGCATCCGCGTCGGTGACTTCGGGCTCGCGCGTCGCGGCAGCGAGGACCAGGTGGCTCATCGCGATCTCGTTGTCGATATGATCGCGCACGAGCTGATCGATACCGTGGCGGGCTCGCTGACCGAGTCGGGTATCGTGCTAGGCACCCCGCTGTACATGGCGCCGGAGCAGCATCGCGGCGAGCTCGCGGATGCGCGCAGCGACCAGTATTCGTTCTGCGTTGCGCTCTACGAGGCACTCGCCGGTGCGCGTGCGTTCTCGGGCGACATGCAGGCGATCCATGCCGCGAAGCTCGCGCGCAAGCTGCAGCCGCCGGCGCCCAATCGTCCTATACCCGAGCGCCTGCTCGCCGTCGTCCTGCGTGGTCTCGCGCCGCAGCCGAGCGAGCGCTGGCCGTCGATGCGCGCACTGGTGGCCGAGCTGCGCGCAAGTGGAGGTCGACGCCGCGGGCTGGCGCAGGTGGGCGCGGCCGCGGTCGCGGTCATCGCTGGGGCGGTGATCTTCGGTCCGTCCGCCGACACGCGCGAGTGCCTCGAGCTCGGGCGTATCGAGAACGTGTGGGGCGATGTCCAGCGTCGCGCGCTGCGCAGCACGCTCACCGACACCGGCACTGCGGAGTCGGCCGCGCGGGCGATCGGAGCGATCGATGCCAACGCCGAGGCACTGCGCGTCGAGCTCGTCGCGCGTTGTGATGCCTCGGCGGCCGGTGCCTGCCTACGCGATGCGACGACCCAGCTCGTCACGACGCTCGAGATCCTCGCGAGTGATGATCGTGCCGCCACAGCGGCGCTCGCGACGGTGCACGGACTGTCCGATCCGCGTGTGTGCGCGGACGCAAGCGGTGCCGCGCCGCCGGAGCTCGCGGCGATGCGCGATGCCACCGCAACCGCGCTCGCGCTGTCGAACGCGGGACAGCTCGATCGCGCTGTCGCGACCGCCGTCGGTGCCCGCGAGCAGGCGCGCACGCTCGGGCCGATCGCTGCCCCGCTGGCCGCACGACTGTCCTATCGCATCGCAGCGATGCGCGATGATCTCGGGCTGGACTCGCTCGCGGCCACCGACTTCGAGGACGCGCACTTCGTCGCGATGAATCTCGACGACGATGCGCTCGCGGCGTCGGCGGCAATCCGCCTCGCGCTGCTGTTCACCCAGGCCGCCGACTACGGTGATGCCGACCGCTGGCGTCGGCACGCCCGCGCGACGTCGGCGCGCGCGAGCTTCGGGTCGTGCGACGGTCTCGAGTACGGCATGTACGAGGCGTCGATCGACGGTCTGCGCGACGATCTCGACGCGGGTCTGCAGCGCCTGACCGAGGTCGTCGCCCAGTGTTCCCCGGACACCTGCGAACGCCTGTGTATCATTGCGAAGAACAATCTCGCCGAGCTGCTCGAAGAGAGCGCGCGCCCCGGGGAAGCGTTGCCACTGCGCCGCGACGTGCTCGCGGGGCAGGGCGACCTCCACGGCGCCGAGTCGAATCAGGTCGCGCTCGCCCGGCTCGGTCTCGCCGAGACTCTGCTCGCGACGGGTGATCCGACCGAGGCACTCGCGATCTTGGAGCCCACGATACCGAAGATCGAGTCACTGCTCGGGCGTGGGCATCCCTCGCTTGCGCGCGGGATGGTGCTGCAGGCGCAGGCGCGCAGCAACACGGGCGACCCCACCGGGGCGGTTGCGGCGGCCCGCGAAGCGCTCGAGCTCGGCGAGCAGTTCTTCGACGGTAACACGCGCCGGCGTGATTCGATTCGCGGCACGCTCGCGAACGCACTCGGCGACGTCGGCGACTTCGAGGGTGCGCTGCGGCTGTACGATCTGATCCTCGCCGATCCGACCGCGGCGAGCTCGTCGCGCGTTGTCTCGCAGATCGGTCGCGGCTATACGCGCATGCAGTCCGGCGACATCGACGGGGCGGTCGCGGACGCCGTCGAAGCCCGCGCGGGACTACCGGAGAGGTTGGTCGAGATGATCGAGCTGACCTTCGCGAACGAGGCCGAGGCGTATCTCACGGCCCGGCGCTGTGCGGATTCGGATCGCGTGCTCACGGACGGCATCGCATGGGCCCGTCGCGCCGGGCTCGACGACGCGCGCCTGCGGCTGACCCAGTCGCGCGCGTCGCTCGCGGCGGGGTGTCTGCCGTGACGAGGTCGACACCCCGAGCGCCATCGGGTATGGGGATCCCGCTCATCATGGACACCCCGCGCGATCTGTTCGGCTACCGGCGCTTCTGGGCGCACCGCTTCGGCATCGCGCCGGTGCTGCCGACCACGCGCGCCGAGATGGACGAGCTCGGCTGGGACAGCTGCGACATCATCATCGTCACCGGTGACGCGTACGTCGATCATCCGAGCTTCGGGATGGCGCTCGTCGGGCGACTGCTCGAGGCGCAGGGCTTCCGCGTCGGCATCCTCGCGCAGCCGCAGTGGCACGACGTCGACGTGTTCCGCTCGCTCGGCCGGCCCAACCTGTTCTTCGGGGTCACCGGCGGCAACATGGACTCGATGGTCAACCGGTATACGAGCGACCGGAAGATCCGCAGCGACGACGCGTACACGCCCGGCGGTGTCGCCGGGCTGCGGCCCGATCGATCCGTGATCGTGTACGCGGGTCGCTGTCGCGAGGCGTTCGACGACGTGCCGCTCGTCATCGGCGGCATCGAGGCGAGCCTGCGTCGCATCGCGCACTACGACTACTGGTCCGACGTCGTGCGTCGATCGGTGCTGCTCGATGCGAAGGCCGACCTGCTCGTCTATGGCAACGCCGAGCG
>Ga0105048_10010365_pt1 | contig 14769 bp, 13 predicted proteins | sample MAT05_FD_78382 | JGI IMG/M metagenome (GOLD analysis project Ga0105048, IMG submission 78382) | Freshwater microbial communities from Lake Fryxell liftoff mats and glacier meltwater in Antarctica - MAT-05 | ecosystem: Environmental > Aquatic > Freshwater > Ice > Liftoff microbial mat | place... | reverse complement strand
TACTACAAATCGGGTCGGGGTTCTATAAAGAAAAATGACATTATTAGACAATATTTAGCTCGTTGAGCCCATACCCTTCCCTAAATGGGAAGGGCGTTGGTTCGAATCCATCTCCCGCTACCAGACGAAACCATTCAGATTTGCTAAAAGGTTTTTTTATTTTCCATCAAGCCGAAAAGCTCATTTGAGCGTGAAAAGACAAATAAAAAATGTGTATTCGCTTTTTTGCGATACTGGTTTCCTTTGAGTTCCAGCCCAACTTCGAACCAGCGCACGCTAATCTTTCTCCCGCTACCAAAGACAAAGGAAACTGATTTTTAGGACGCCGTTTTTCTTTTTCCTCCCCTAAAACCCGCGCTAAATAAGCACTTAAATCGAAAATGCCGCTCAATGTTTTAGTTAGATATTGGATTTCGCAAAACAGTCCCCATCAAATTGTAATTTTGATAATGAAGTTGGAAAATATTAACTTTAAAAGTATATTTTTTGCAGCTACAATCAAAAATATCAAACCTTCTATTATCAGCTTTTTTCTGGTTATTTCTCAACAGTTATTTAAGCGCTCAAAGCATACAAACTTATACAGGTAGTTTTCCGGTTCCGCCGCATAACAAAAATATGCTCTTTTATTTACAAAGAACGGTGGATGTCAATACCGTGATTTATGAAATAAATTATATGGCAAACGGAGAGATCAATAAAACTAAACCTGTCAAAGTTTATTGGATAGATTATGCCAATGCAGGGAAAATATCTCCGCTTACTTACGTCCAGAATAAATTTGCTTACGGCATTGCCTATCAGAAAATGGATGGACATGAGTTAATATTTAAGATGAACATTGTATCGTTCAAAAAAATTACTTTGTATTTGAAGCGGGGAACGGATGGTTTTTACCAAACCTACATCGAAATGAATGGCAAACAGTGTGTTCTAACCAACATACTTGTAAATATTATCGGCGGAACTTACATGCGGCCACACATATCAACGATAGAACTTTTCGGAAAAGAAATTCGAAGCGGCGATAAAATAACTGAAATAATTAAACCCTAAGATTTATCAAATGTAAAAACTTTTGGTTTTTATTTGTTCAACACTGCTTCGATCGCCGCGCGGAGAAAAAGCTATGACGCTTTTTTGCCAAGTGCTCGGCATTTTAATTTCGTTTAATTGTTTTCTAGGATTGTAAAATCCGAATCAAATCATTGTTGATATAAAACACTTCGCGACCATCTTCTTGTGCAGATAATACACCAAGCTTGATTAAATCCTTCATGTATTTTGTAAGTGTTGTCCTGCTTCTTGCACCAGTTATTTCACCAACTAATTTTTGTTTTATGTATGGCTGCGAAAATAAAGCCTGGTTTAATTCCAAACTATACCATTTAAGTTTTTTATGCGAGTACGTATAGGTGGCTTCCATTTGCAAAATGATATCATCTATTTTTTGGTTGGTGTTTTGCGCGGTGTTTTCGACGCCATTCAGAATATAAAGCAGCCAGGGTTTCCATGCTTGCCTTTGGGTAACACCGGAAAGCAAATGGTAATAATCCTCTTTATTCTTTAAAATATATTTACTCAAATAAAGCACCGGATGAGAAAGAAGCTTTGCGTCAACAAGGTACAATAAATTCAAAATCCTCCCAGTCCTTCCGTTTCCATCGGTAAAAGGGTGAATAGCCTCAAATTGATAATGAGCAATAGCCATTTTAAGCAGGGGATCAAACCGATGATCTTTATTTAAAAAGTTAAACAAATTTTTAATTTTATTTTCTACAAGACCTGCTCCACGTGGTGGTGTGTAAACAACTTCCCCCGATTTAAACTCGCTTTGTCCTCGTTTGATAACTACCTGCGATTGAAAAGGACGAATACCTTGTGTCGTGTTTTTCACCTTCCTAAAAACCTTGACAGCGGTTGACGCATCAATTTTTTTTTTGTTAAGTATTGTGGTGTATCCATCCCACAAAGCTTCCCGATACCTAAGCACTTCTTTTGTTGCAGGGTTTGCCGATTCTTCTTTTACGGTGTCAGACACAGCTTTATAAAGCTCATCTTCGGTTGTAAATATATTTTCTATCGCCGTTGAGGTTTGGGCTTCTTGCAAAGCGATTGTGTTTACAAATATGGTAGGATTTGGAATTCTAAGAATATTCTTATTTAATTCGGCGAGTGCTCTCGACGCAAGACCCCATTTGATAAGCACTTCCTTATCTAGAATATTCTCACATGGAGGAAGATCTGGTAAATCGTTAAAGGGTACGTTCCGGTCGAATTTTATTTTTTTTGATTTGTCCATTTTTTAATCTTTAATTGAACATGTAGCAAATATATGTCCATTTTTTTAGCTGTGCAAGTTACAAGTTCATTTTTTTCAAAAAAATGAACATATAGGGTTTACTTGTCCATTTTATTTTTGCATAAAATCTTCAAAGTTCAATCTAACCCGGCTAATTTGATAGCATTAATATATGTGGTAAATTTAAGTGTGCAAAAAATCCAGCTTTAAAATTTCCGGCATTGGTTTTTATTTTATGCCTGCTTTTGCCGATAACCATAAAAGGGCAAAATGAAAAAGAAACAATGCCGTTGGACTCAGTAAAATATAAAAAGCGAAACATATTTTTAAATTAAGCTTGTGACAAAGCCTTTTATTTATTTCAGATAGCAGACTTCAAAGTGTAAAAAAACATCAGCGATGCTATTGTGCCAACCGACGCTAAATTGTTTTTTGCAGAATTTAGACCAATAAAAATAATGAGAATTCCTGTGTTTTTTAATTTACCGACTGAAACCAAACAGTTTATTGTCGACGGGCACTTGCAAATGGACGCACCTCGCCGACATTTGGTATTGGACTTCAGTTCAGAATCTTTAAAGCACCTCTGGGTGTAAAATCAGCACTTGAGCTTGAAATGGAACCGCTTGAGGGTTTCTTATTAGATGAAAAAAACGTATTTCGTTTTGCTCCTATTGCGGCGGGGCGTTTTCGATTCATAAAGAACGAAGATTTTGTAATTTATTTTGGCAGCAGTTATTCAACGGGCATTAACGTTGTTGGCATATTGTGCGGGATCGGCTACGTATTTTAAACCTAGCTTTAGTTAGTTTTTGGCAGTCCTATTTACTTTCTGCTTTGGTACTTTAAACGAAATACGCTTTTTTCTGGCAAACAATTTGCTATCGTGCGACAGCAAAATATTTCCAATGCGAAACGGAAAACCCGATTAAATTGTGGCTGTTAACTGGCGCAATAATACCTGCAAATTTAACGCCGTCGAAAGAGATTTCAAAGAACATCCCGCCATAGGTTTTATGAAATAGCAGAAGAATTAAAGCACTTTAAAAAGTATTGACTCAAAATGGAAGAATAGCACCTTACTGCTTGTTTTTAAAATACTCTCCTACATTCATTAAAGGTAAAAATAAACCGAGCAAAAACAAATACCAAAAACGTTGCTTACGGCTCGCTAAACAATTCTCTTTTGCATGATGTCAAGTCCCGGCGACTTCTGGCTCCCGTTTTGTAGGCCTGCAGTTTTAATAACTTAACATGAAGGCGGTCTGGGTTTTTAGGTGACCGTAATTAGTATCTGGCCGAAAACTCCATTTTTGTCGTTGTTTCAAAAAAATAATCGCTCATTTACCTCAGTAAACATCACAATCATTTTTTTTAACACGCCTCGAAACTGAATTTTTCCGTCCAAACCACTAGTTTTGGGACAGACACTAATAATGTTGGTTTAACATTTGGTATTAGCACTTTTGGTCATTTTCATATTCCTACATTTTATAGCAATCAACTGCTGAATAAAAAATTACCTTTAGCACATGAACGAGAACCTCGATGCCGGTGCTGAAAACCTGAGCAATACCGACAAGGAGATTGAACGAGCCTTAAGACCTATTGCCTTTGAAGATTTTAGTGGACAGGTTGGTGTAGTAGACAATCTCCGTGTGTTCGTTGCCGCGGCCAAACAGCGCAACGAGGCACTTGATCATGTGCTTTTACACGGACCTCCCGGCCTTGGGAAAACCACCTTGGCACACATCATTTCAAACGACCTAGGCGTAAACTTAAAAGTAACCAGTGGGCCAGTACTCGATAAACCGGGTGACTTGGCTGGTTTGCTAACTAATTTAGAGCCATACGATGTGTTGTTCATTGATGAAATTCACCGCTTGAGCCCTATTGTGGAAGAGTATTTGTACTCAGCCATGGAAGATTACAAGATCGATATCATGATTGATAGCGGACCCAACGCGCGAACGGTTCAAATAAAACTAAACCCCTTTACACTCGTTGGCGCAACTACCCGCAGTGGCTTACTCACGTCGCCTTTACGCGCCAGATTTGGCATCAACAGCCGTTTAAACTATTACGATAGTAAAGTGCTGACCGGGATTGTTCAACGCAGCTCTGGAATTTTAAACGTTGAAATAAAAGATGAAGCGGCTTACGAGATTGCAAGAAGGAGCAGAGGAACCCCCCGCATCGCGAATGCACTTTTGCGCAGGGTGCGTGACTTTGCACAGATAAAAGGCAACGGTTCTATCGATATTGAAATGGCGACTTATTCCTTAAAGGCTTTGAATGTGGATAAAAACGGCTTGGATGAAATGGATCACAGGATTTTGGCTTGTATCATTGATAAATTTAAAGGGGGACCAGTAGGCATCAGTACCATTAGCTCTGCGGTTGGCGAAGAAGCGGGTACCATCGAAGAAGTGTACGAGCCCTTTTTGGTTCAGGAAGGATATTTGATGCGCACCCAACGAGGACGTGAGGCAACAGAACTGGCTTTTAAACATTTGGGAAGAAGCTTATACAAAAAACCGGGCTCTTTGTTTGATGATTGATGTGATCTTGTTTTTTCAATGTATTCTAGGTAATCAAAAATCGCATAAAAAAACGTGATGAAATAAGACTCAAACTTTTTAGAGGTATGAATTGTTTTCAGACGGAAATAAAAAATTTTTTATTAATTTTGTTTAGGAAACTCACCATGTTTAAAAAGCTCCTATCATTAACATTTCTCTTTGTTGTTTTTTTGTTAAGTTGCAGAAAAGATCCGCCCCTGTACCTAACGCCAATAATAGAAGAGCCGAAAAGCGGCTTTATGCTGCAAAATGATGTTTTTCCCAACCCTTGTCGGGGTATATTTACAATCAAAACAAACACAACAGACAGCCAAAGCGTAAATTTGTTTGATGTTACCGGGCGTGAAATGTTAAACTTGACAATCAACGGAACGACTGCCATAGTAGACAAAAGTTTAGTTAACGGTGTATACTATTTGCGTATTTCAAGTAAGTACGGGACAAACATGAAAAAAATCATTGTTTCCAAATAAGCGAACATACGCATCAATCAATAACCTTTGTTTATTAAGGTTAGCGCCCAAAGCGTTGCTAAAAAGAGGCCATGGCATTAACAGTCATCACAGCGCCAATTTATCGTGTGGGTAGTTCGACAGGCACACTGCAACCGTTGCAGAAATTTTTTTATTTGGCTTTGCGAATAAACACTTGCACAATTAATAAATATTGTGAGGTACAAAGGTGGTCAAGAATTTTATCGGAATCACAAAGTCGCTGAACACAAGTCCCGAAACCAACCAACAAACGCTTTTTGTTATTTCACGATACTTTAACCATTCGGGTATGTTCAATCGAAAATTCTTACCTTTGTCCGATTTGTAAACTATGTTTCATTTTCTTTTACGCACCATACCCCGCCCTATCTTAATTCAGGTGAGTTTATGGTTTAGCAAAATTGCGCCTTATGTGTATTATGGCACACAGTACGAAGATCCAATTACTGGCAAAACCTATCGTAAATTCTTACCTTATGGTTACGGTGGAAAAGCGAAACGTAAAAACGTGTTATGTCCGGGCAGTCTATCTTTAGAACGTCACCGACTGCTCTGGCTGTATTTAAAATCAAAAACTGACTTTTTTACTAAAACCCTTAAACTACTGCACGTAGCACCTGAGCAATGTTTTTACAAATTATTCAAAGCGCAAAAAAATCTAACGTACACAACCGGCGATTATAACAGTCCAATAGCTGACGTGCACTTTGATCTGCACAAAGCGCCCTTCGATGACAACCGTTTTGATGTGATCTTTTGCAACCACGTGTTGGAGCATGTTGAAGACGCCAACCAATGTATGCGCGAATTATACCGCATTATGAAACCGGGAGGTTGGGGAATTTTCCAAGTGCCTTTGGATATAACCAGGGAAAGCACTTATGAAGATAAAAGTATTACCAGCGAAGCCGACAGGGAGTTTCATTTTTGGCAAAAAGACCATTTGCGTTTATTCGGTTTAGACTACAAAGACAAGCTGACAGCCGCGGGTTTTAAAGTTACTGTAGACGACTTTGTGAACACATTGGGCGTCGAATTAGTAGACCGCTACAGACTTCCGGCAGGAGAAATGATTTATTTGTGTACGAAATCATAAAGAGTGTTGATAAATTGTAAGTCGCAAAGCCATGGCTTGATTATTTACAAGAAGCAAAATTCTGGGACTTATTTGATATCGCTACCAATTTTTAATTCTTAGTTTCTCAATCAGAATACTAAGCCGATGAGTCCACACAAACTTGCTCCTATTAATATTGACCAAGAAATCCAATCTTTAAATTCGTTGTTTTTATGTTTCAGGAGCAGAATGTGCAGACCTAAGTGAACGACAATAAAAATATCAAAGTCTCTAACAAAAGCTTTTATATTCGGGCTGTATGTCGATTGCCAAAAAATAATAAAGAATAATGGCAGGTGTGCAAACACGAAAATTACGTGGCCTAATTTATCGCTTAGTAATGAAAGTCCTGAAAAAATCCTCCATTCCCTGCAACGTATCGCGCCCATTTCGTGCATTGCCAAAACTGGAAATCCCAGAAAAAAGAATGGATGCTCTGTCTTTTTGCTAAGCTTTATTTGACTTCATTTTATTTTCCCTTAAAGGGCAGCTGTTTAGGTCAAAATAAAATACGTCCCACGTTTAACTTCCAACTTCAAACCTTAATCTTCCAACATCTAACCAATCTTAATATATTCTTCAAACGAAATTCCTTTCATAAATTCGGGTGAGTAAATAAATTTGTACATCATGTCAGACCAAGCTTTGTGCGAACGGCTGCTATCTAAAATACTATAACTAAAAGGTTTGCTGAAATGGATCCTAATTGTTTTTTTATTGGCTCTGAACATTTCGTCTGGTAAAAAAAGCATTTCAATATTGGCTTTAACACCAATGCGTTTGCGCCACATAGCAAATTTGTAAAAGAATTTTGAGTTTTCACCTTCGATAAAAACCGGCACTACTTCACGTTTATGGTCAATCGATTGCGTGATAAAACTTCGACGCCAGGCAAGGTCTCTTACTTGACCATTTTGTTTACGCGACACCAATCCCGACGGAAAAATAAGAACAGCGCCTCCGGTTCGGAATATGTCTTCCATCGTTCGGAGTGAGCGCGCAGAGGAGGCTCCGAGTTTGTTCACCGCAACAAATATTTCGCCGTAGTTACTTATGTTTTTTAAAATATCGTTTACGAAGAAACTAACGTCCGGCCTTTTTTCGCCTACGGCTTTAATAAGTGCCATGCCATCCAAACCTCCCAAAGGGTGATTGGAAACAAATGTAACGCGGCCATCTAAAGGTATAAACTGGGGGTTCACAGATTCTACCGTTGCACCCAAAACTTCGAGGGCTTTGCGGTTAAATTCGAGGCCGCTTTCATCTTTTAAAAGCTGCATTGCGTTATTTATATCATCTTCGTGAAGCGTTCTTTTCAGCCACTTGGTCGCAAAGCGCGGAAGCAACCAGTGGAGTTTAGCTGCTTTCTCTTTTAAAATTTTCTCTATATCAATAAATTTCGGACTATCCATATTTGGGTTGCCAAAGGTAAAATAATAGGCAATATATTTAAAAATTTCTTAAGGTTAAAAAGACCGATTTTTAGAGGTATTTTATATGTTAGCCAATAAATTAAAAAAATGAGTCCGATTTATGTTTCATAAGCGAAGAACCTTCAACGAGAAAGCGCTAAAACGGCTAAAGGGTCTTCACTAGCACTCGTATTTCCTCCAATAAACTTTAGATTGCATTTTTAGCCCTTTGTTTAAATATAGACCTATTTTGAACGTTTTGTCAACTGGATATGGGTTTTAGCCGTATTTAGTGTTTGGCCGAAAACTCTATTTTCGTCGTTGTGTCAAAAAAAATAATCGGCCATTTACCCCAGTAAACCTCACAATCATTTTTTTTAACACGCCTTGAAACTGCATTTTTCCATCCAAACAACTACTTTTCGGACAGACACTATTTAGACATTAAAAGCCTCTGGGAAAGGTTGACCTCTTGACTTTTTGTGGGTTACCCCGAAATAATACTTTAAGGATTTTTTCTCAGGTGAAATCTGGTAATCCGAAAAAACCCTTACAGGGCTCACCTTAAACTGCGGGTTTTTCCACCTATGTGTTTAGGGTTTAAAGTACATTTTATTCCCGAATGATGGGAAGATGCCTTCCCATGGCTTTGAGATTGAACGCCTTTTTTGTAGAATACAGCGCTTGACCCTAAACCAAACTCGTTTAAACTTTAATTCGCGAAGTTGCCTCTCCACAAAATAGGATTTGATTTTTCTGGTAGTTGATGACAAAACCGTTGATTTTTCTTAACATTCTTCTTAGGTTAAACTCACCGAATATTTGGTGAATTTATTTGTCAAACCAAAAAAAATGGTTTTATTTGTTAACTAACACTTAAACTATGACCAGCACTCTGGATATCAATATTCAAAAAACCACAAAGAGTAGGATCGGTGAACAGGACGTGAACGACGTCCCTTTTGGAAAATGCTTCAGCGACCACATGTATGTAGCCGAATACGCTGACGGCCAATGGCAAAAAGCTTCAATTGTACCCTATGGCGACGTGCCTCTAAGTTATGCGACAAGTGCACTTCATTATGGTCAGGCCATTTTTGAAGGCATGAAAGCTTACAAAAATGATCGGGGTGAGATTTCTTTGTTTCGTCCACTCGAGAATTTTAAACGATTAAATAAAAGCGCTATTCGCATGGCAATGCCCGAAGTGCCAGAAGATGTTTTTATGAATGGTTTGATGGAGTTGATTCGTATGGATGCTGAATGGGTGCCTTCCAGCCAAACAGGTAGTTTGTACATCCGCCCCTTCTTGATTTCTACCGACGAAGCAATTGGTGTGAAAATAAGCGAGACTTATAAATTTATTATTCTTACTTGTCCAGCCGGCAAATACTACAGCGATCCTATTAAAGTTTTAGTAGAAACTGATTTCTTCAGAGCCGTTCACGGAGGTGTAGGTTTTGCAAAAGCGGCAGGTAATTACGGTGGAAGTATGTACCCAACAAAATTAGCTCAACAAAAAGGTTACCAGCAGGTGATTTGGACTGACAGCGAAACGCATCTTTATCTTGAAGAAAGTGGAACGATGAACGTAATGTTTGTGATTGGTGATACATTGTTAACGCCAGCTTTGAGTGATACCATTCTCGACGGTGTAACCCGAAAAAGCGTTATTGAACTTGCAAAAAGTTGGGGCATGCCTGTTGAGGAAAGAAAAGTAAGTATTAGAGAAGTTTTTGAAGCTTTTGACAAAGGAGAATTAAAAGAGGTTTTTGGCTGCGGCACCGCGGCAACAATTGCGCAAATAATTGGCATTGGTTACCAAGGAAAAGATCACGCTCTACCGCCCGTAAGTGAAAGAAAATTCTCAACTAAAGTAGATGAAACACTGCGCAATATTAGGAAGGGTAAAATAGCAGATTCCATGACTTGGATGATGAAAGTTGGATAATTTATTTTGAATTTTTTTTAAAAAGAAGCTGGCCACCCGTCAGCTTTTTTTATTATTTTTAGTTCTATGATGAAAATTTTAAAAGAGCACCTGTTGTTTGTCATCATTTTTGCTGTTTGCGCTATTCTACGTTTTATTCCTTTTTTTCAGTACCAGTTTACCCTCGATGAGTTAAGTGGCTTGAGCAGAACCAACTTTACTTCCTTTGCCGACTTAATTGACAAAGGTGTTAAAACAACCGACACTCACCCGGCTCTGATACAGGTTTTTATTTTTTATCTCAGCAAAATTTTCGGCTACGACAATTGGGTAATCAAACTTCCGTTTTTGCTTATGAGCCTGGCAGTGTTGGTTTACGCCTACGTTTTCTCTTTGCGCCATTTCTCAAAACAAACCGGTATTATTTCAGCTTTGATCTTCGGCTTCTCGTTTATTTTTGTGTTTTACGCGCCCATCGCCCGTATGTATATCTGTGGAGTATTTTTAAGTATGGCCTTGTTGTTTTATTTTTTTGAAATATTTTTTATGCAGAGTCGTCGACTTTCAAACTATCTTTTTCTCGTGCTATTCGCGCTTTTATCGGCGTTTAACCAGCATCTTAATTGTTTATTTGCTTTTACTGTTTGCGCGTCGGGACTTTTGTTTTTTAATAAAACAAATGCCAAACCATATTTAATTACTTGCTTGGCTGTTGTAATTTGTTATTTGCCTCACTTGCCTGTAACACTTTACCAGTTTAAGATTGGGGGTATTGGATTTGATCAGGATGGTTGGCTGCCCCCGCCTGAGCCAACTGCAATCTACGATTTTATAAAAGTTTTAACTGGAACTGGCAGAACAATTATTGTTTTTTTGTTGCTTGCTGTTCTCTCTTTTATTTTAAAAAAGGCTATTGTTATCAATAAAAAACAAATATACCTAGTCCTAATATTTTTACTGAATTATTTTATCATTTATTTTTATTCAATTTCAAGGGCGCCAGTTTTTCAATATTCTGTAATGCTCTTTTCTTCAGTTGCCTTGGTTATTCTAATCGCATCCTTTATTAATTACAAAAATATTTACGTTTTTTACGGCGCTTCTCTTTTAATAGCTGGTATATTGATCTACAAATCATATTTCAAAAAAGCGTTTTATGATCAATCCGTAAAAACTGTTTTCGAATATCAGTTTGAACGAAGCGCACACTATAAAAAACGCTACGGAAATATAAACGTTTATCCGGTTTTTTTTGATGCCGACGAATTTATGAAAGATCTTTATTTTAGAAGATATGGCCGCTTCGACTGTAAAATCTCTTCTGATCCTACCGTTAAATCTATTAAAGATTTTAGTTTATTTATTAGTCATTTAAGTTGCGATTATTTGATACTGGCTTCCGCTTTTCCTAAATATCAGGCTGCTGCTGCCGCGTATTTTCCTTATCTGATTGAAAACACGCAAACGCAGGGAATTAACCTAAAAGTATATTCTAAAATCCCGTCCGATCAATCTAAAATTGTTGCCGACGACAAAGTACTCGACTTTTCGAATGTGTATAATAGCGATCTTTTTATTTACAGCAAAACAAAGGGTGTTATCGGAGACCAAACGCCATTTAACCTATTGGTTGATTCGCTAATAGAATTTCCTTTCAACACAAAGGTACCCTATGGTGATTTGGTTACAGCCGAAGGGCAGGTATTGCTGGTGAAAAGCAGTTTTAAACTTAGTGATTTTAGTTCAGGCGGAATCACCACTTGTATTTCGGTGAATGACGAGGCAACGAACGAAAATTACATGTACAATTCAAACGAAGTCTCGGATTTTTTACTAGGCACCGATTCAACAGTGACTGTATTCGTTGATAATTTTTTCGGAACACCCCATCGTAAAAGTAAAAATAATGCAAACCTTAGCACTTATGTGTGGAACAAGAATAAAAACAAATTTATTCTTAAAGCTTACGAAATTAAATTAATTGATTTTTGTCCATCAAAATGGCAGCTTTGGGATTAGAGAAACTTTTATTTCTAAACCCACATTTGAAAAAAACCGCCGTTTAGGGCGTGCGATTAAATGTCGGTGCGCATTTCAGATAATTGGTGTTTGGCCGAAAACTCCATTTTCGTCGTTGTGGTAAAAAATAATCGCTCATTTACCCCAGTAAATCTCACATTCATTTTTTTAACACGCCACGAAACTGAATTTTTCCATCCAAACAACTAGTTTTCGGCCAAACACTAATTATTAGTATAAGAAATCCCGACCGACAATTATTCGAGATTACCCGTATTGATGCAGGTGGTTCACCTTCTTCAAAGGCGTCTGCTGGCTAAATGCGGCTTAATCCTTCAAATTTTTTTCCATCAGATAGTGCTGTATTTGCCCCCACAATAAAAAAGATTTTTCTTTAATGGTATAACCACAGCTTTTATAAAATTCCACAGCGTTTTCGCGAGACTGAAGTTCGATTTTAACGAGGCTCTTTGTTTTCGCTATTTGTTCGAGAAAGAACACGATCTGTTTTCCAGCTTTTTTACCACGGTACCGCTCATCCACGGCCATAAACCTAATCTGTCCGATTTTGTTTTCGTTTTCCTGAAGTCTTCCACAGGCAATAATCTCCTTTGTTTCATTTGTAAGGTATGCGTTGGTGGCTGTCGATTCAAAATTATCGGTGGCGCTTTCCATCGGCTGATTCCAAGGTTTGCGCAAAATGTTGTACCGCAAATGCAAGATGCCTTCTAGTTCTTGCTGCGTTTGTGCGATGAATACCTTGCACATCAGCTTAAAAATTTAAAGGCTATCCCCGATACAACCTGAATTTCTTTTTTATCAAGTGTAAATCTCCTGATCATTTTTTGGGCTTCGGGTAATTCAAACACTTCTTTCAAGTTCCTAATTTTTCCAATCGGAATTTCATTGTCAACACACAGAGAGAAAACATCTTTAAAATTAAATTGTTTAACGTAATTGTAAAGCACCGCGTAAAGCTGCGTTCGATTATTGACACGCAGTTGGTTGTTCGCGTATTTTGGGTCATTTGCTAAACTTGTAAACTGAATTAGGCGACAAAGGTTTTTAAATTGTTTGTTGCTTCCGATTGCAAAGGTGATTAACTGTTTATCTTTTGTTTCAAATAGTTCGCCGTAAGGCGCAATATTTGGATGAAGACTTCCGCTTGCTTTTGGCAAATGATTAGCAACAAGCCAGTTGGTTGCTTGGTTGGCGAGTGACGCAATGGCCGAGTCAAACAGCGAAACCGAAAGGTGACAGCCTTTGTTTGTTTTGTATCTATTGATGAGTGCAATCAATATTGCTTCTTTTAGTTGGTGTCCCGCTAAAAGATCTACGAGTGCTACCGGCATCTTTACGGGTTGACTGTTGTGCTCGCCATTCATAAACATAAATCCGCTCTCGGCCTGCAAGATCAGATCGTAGGCTGTTCTGGGCGATTGGTCGCCAAAGCCATTGATGGAGGCAACGATCAACTTCGGATTTAGCGCCGACAAACGTTTGTAGTCTAACTTTAACTTTTCTACGTCGCCCAATTTATAATTGCTTACCACAATGTCGGCGTCGCTGATTAGATCATACAATTTCTGCAATTGCGCAGAAACCGTAATATCTAGGAAAATTGTTTTTTTAAAAGCATTTACACTCCAGAAGTAAGCACTTGCTTTGTCTTTGGGATTTTCATTTTTAAGTTTCCAACTTCTGGTGACGTCGCCGTTTGTGTTGGGATTTTCGACCTTAGTGACCTGCGCGCCAAGCTCTGCAAAAAAATAACCCACACTTGGACCCGCAAGAACTCCCGCCAATTCCACTACTTTAAGATCTTTAAAAATTTCGCTTGCCATTTTTATCGAATCTCCGCACCAAGTTTTTCTTTATAGCCCGAAATTAATTTTTCCATCACCCCTTCTATTTGTTTTTCTGTGAGCGTGGCTTCATGATTCATAAGTGTAAATCGAATGCCGTAAGATTTTTTATTGCCGAGTTTTTCTCCTTCGTAAATATCAAAAAGATTTACTTCTTTAAGAAATCTTTTATCTGTCGTTAAAGCTAGCTCTTCAACCTGTTCGAATTTTATAGATTTATCTAGCAATAAAGCAAGATCTCTTTTCACGGAAGGGAATTTTCCAATATCAATAAACTGAATTTTATTTTTTGAAAGTGCTTTCACCAAAATATCCCAGTTCAAACAGGCATAAAAAACGGGCTGCCCGATATCAAACTTTTTTAATTGTTCTTTTGATACAGCACCGGCTTCAGCAACTATTTTACCATTTGACTGGTAGGTAAGTCCAAAATCAAAATTGTTATAAGTACTTTCAACAGATTTTATATTTTTAACACCGCATTTTTCAAAAATATTGCCGATAACAGCCTTAATAAATGAGAAGTCAGCGCTATTGTGGAGTTGATAAGGGTTTTCAAGGAATAAATGTCCGCTTACTAAAATGCCAAGTTGTTTTTGTTCTTTGTATTTTATTTCGGTGCTGTCGACTACTTCATAGGTTTTACCTATCTCAAAAAGTTTAAGATCCGAATTTTTACGGTTAATGTTGTAGGCAATTGCTTCAAGCCCGTTGTAGATCATGTCGGCTCTCAACACACCTAGATCAGCACTTAAAGGGTTCAACATTTTTACGAGCCTGTGCGTGTCGGGGTAATAGGATTCTTTCGTAAGCGACAAACTCATCATTTCATTAAATCCGAAACCTTCAAGTAGCGCCGACGTTTTATTCTCAAGCAACACATCAAAATTTGTGTCTTCGTTAAATGCCGTATATGAAATAGATTTGCTTGCTTCAACGTTATTATAGCCATAAATCCGCATCACTTCTTCGATCACATCTGCCTCGCGGTTAACATCTGTTTTAAACCTAGGTACCAGTAACAATAAGCCGTCAGAGCCTTCGCTGT
>Ga0105048_10010363_pt1 | contig 14770 bp, 13 predicted proteins | sample MAT05_FD_78382 | JGI IMG/M metagenome (GOLD analysis project Ga0105048, IMG submission 78382) | Freshwater microbial communities from Lake Fryxell liftoff mats and glacier meltwater in Antarctica - MAT-05 | ecosystem: Environmental > Aquatic > Freshwater > Ice > Liftoff microbial mat | place... | reverse complement strand
TCGACGCCGACGGGAACCCGATCGCGGGGCTGTTCGCCGCCGGCCGCACCACCGCCGGCATCGCCGCGGGCGGCTACGTCAGCGGGATCTCGCTGGGCGACGGCACCTTCTTCGGTCGCCGCGCCGGCGCGTCAGCGTCGCGTTGAACCCGCGGCAGCGATGAGCCCGGTGAACCGGTGCCGTCTCCTCTCGGTGCGGATCGCCCCCGAAACCCTGACGCGGACCGAGGCGTGACGGCCGACGGCGAACCCGACCTGCCCTCGATCGGCGCCCCGGCGCGTCGTGCGCTCGAGGCCGCCGGGGTCACGACGCTCGCCCAGGTGGCGACGTGGACCGCGGCCGACCTCGGCGACCTGCACGGCGTGGGCCCCCGGGCGGTCCGCCTGCTTCGTGAAGCCATGGCCGAGCGCAGCATCACCTTCACCGACGACCGCCCGGGCTGAGGCGCCGTCCGCTCCCGGTCGGCTCAGCGGCGGCCGATGCGGCGGAGGTAGCGGTCGAGGTCCGTGCGGATGTGGCGGACGAGGTCGCCCACCCGCGGATCGCCTGCCGACAGCGCGTCGATGAGCTGGTCGGACAGCTCGTTGCGCTGGTCGACCGGGTCGACCCACCGGTCGCCCGTGTGCTCGTGGCTGAGCACCACCTCGCCGTCGCTCACCTGCCCGCGGTAGCTGAGCATGAGCGCGTCGCCGCCGTACACCCACAGGGGGTACGCGCCGACGAGCTCGAGCTCGCCGATGATGTCGAGTCCGCTCTCCTCGACCAGCTCTCGTCGGGCGCCGACCTCGGGGAGCTCGTCGCGATCGAGGGCGCCGCCGGGCAGGAACCACTGGCCCGACATCGCGCCGCTGGCCCGCTTCAACATCAGCACCTTGCCGTCGCGCTCCGCGTAGACCGCGGTGGCGAGACCGAAGAGCTGGACGTCGAAGCTCGGGTCGTGGGCCCCCAGGACATCCTGCGGCTCGCCGCTTCCCATGGCTGTCCCCCGGTCCGACGGTTCCCCCCGCTGCCCGACCGTAGCCGCCGGCTCGGTGCGCCCCGGGCTCGCCGTTGCCCGCTGCGCCGTTGCCCGGCATCCCTTCACGCGAGGGGGAAGGTCGTGTGGGTCGACCAGCGGCCGTCGTCGTCCTCGGCCAGGAGGATCACCTCGGTGAGCTCGGCATCGATCGGAAGCGCAGCATCGGCGCGGGCCACGAACGCCTCCCGGGCGTCCGCCGCCGACCGGTCGCGCCCGGAGTGGTCGATCACCGTGAGGTGGGGTACGACCTGGCGAAAGGCGCCGCCGTAGGGCGGGCAGTCGGGGAAGGACCCGACGAGTTGCCCGGTGAGGTCGATGAACACCGAGACCGGATCGGGAGCGAGCCAGACCACGCCCGGGAAGACGCCGATGTGCACGAGACGGAACGGTTGGCGCGGCACCGAACCGAAGAAGGTGCGGAGCTCGTCGATGGCGGGTTCGACCTTGTCGAGCGGGCGAAAGGGGAACAGCAGGGTCACGTGCGCCGGGGCACCGTTGGCGGCGGACGGGTCGTGCTCGAGGCGCCACGATGCGACGAGGTCCTCGGCCTCGGGAACCGGCACCACCAAGCCGGTACGGCGCGCACGGGACGCAGTCGGGAACGCGGCGGTGTCGGTCAACGGTCGAGCTCTTCCAGGCGGTCACCGACGAGAGGGAACGGGCCCATCACGGGATCACGGGATCAGCACCACGCGGCCGAAGGACTGGCGGCTCTCGATGTAGGCGTGGGCGGCAGCGGCTTCGGCCAGGGGGTAGGTGCGGTCGACGACGACCACGAGCTCACCCGCGGCAATGGCCGCGAGGTGGCCGGCGATGCGGTCGTGCACGCGTGACCCTCCCAGGAGCAGCTCGGCACCGAGGAACACCCCGGTGAGGCTCTGGTTGCCCAGGCGCAGGGTGGAGATGTCGAGGGGCTGCGGGCCCGCCCGACCGGCGTCGCCGACGCTGATGGCGCGGCCGCGGTAGGCCAGGCAGCGCAGGCTGTTCTGGAGGGTGGCGCCGCCCACCGAGTCGACGATCACGTCGGCCCCTCGACCGTCGGTGAGGCGCCGGACCTCGTCGGCGAAGTCGGTCTCGAGGTAGTTGATGCCGTGGTCGAGGCCGAGCGGGCCGAGGCGCTCGAGCTTGTCGTCCCTCGACGCGGTGGCCAGCACGGTGGCGCCGGCGCGGTGGGCGAGCTGCACCGCCGCGATGCCGACGCCGCTGCCCCCGGCGTGGATGAGCACGGTCTCGCCGGGCTGCAGGTGCCCGAACTCGAACAGGCAGTCGTCGGCGGTGCCGAACGGGATGGGCACGCACGCGGCCTGCTCGATCGCGAGGCCGTCGGGGACCGACCAGCAGGAACCGGCCGGCACGGCGCGGAGCTCGGCGTGCGAGCCGTCCATGCCGACGGACACGACGCGATCGCCCTCGGCGACGGCGGTGACCGCGTCGCCGACGCCGATCACGGTACCGGCCGCCTGGTACCCCACGATGTGGGGCCGCCCTCCGGTGTCGGTGGCCGACCGGTTGAGCGTGTCGCCGCCCTCGATGCTGATGGCCTCGACCCGCACGAGCACGTCGCCCGCGCCGACCGGAGGGTCCGCGACGTCCTCGTAGGCCAGCACCTCGGGCTGGCCCGGCTGGCGGTACACGGCTGCCTTCATGGTCGACGTCCCCCTCGGTTCGCACCCGGTCGGGGGCCACGATCACCCCCGCCGTGATGGTCACCGTATCGACCGCTCGCGAATTCGATGCCGGTCGAGCCCCGAAGCGCTGGTAGGGTCATAGCCGTTCATCCCGTCTGGTTGCCGCTCGCCTCGAGTCCGAGACCGTTGGTCCGGAGCTCTGGAGGCGGGGGATGAACAAGCGGCAGTCGTGATGACTGAGCCGGTGGCGAGTGACACCGCCATGGGTGACAGCAGCAACAGCCGCTCGTCGATCGCCGTGTCGGGACGCCCAGTGTCGGGGCGCACCGGCCCGAGCGACGATCACCACCCGCCCCGCCCCGCCCCGCCCCGCCCCGCCCGCGCACCGCCCTCATGAGCGGTGGGCGGGGACGTCGGTGCGACGCGGGAACCCGAACGCAGGAACGACAGGGTGGTCAGCGCCCCAGGCTCGCGGCGATCTCGCCGAGGAGCGCCTCCCAGGCGTCGGGGTCGGGGCCTGGCAGCCCGGATCCCCGGTGCACGAGGGTGCCGAGGTACAGCGTCCGGAACAGGAACAGGATCGCTTCGGGGTCGGCGTCGGGGCGCAGCGAGCCGTCCGCCAGCGCCGCATCGATGAGCGGCATCATCGAGTCGCGCCAGCGCTCGTGCGAGTCGGCGAGCGCGTCGGCCACCTCGGGCTCGCGCCGGGCCGTGACGTAGGCCTCCAAGCGCACGGCCTCGCTGTCGGTGAGGGCCCGGCGCCGCAGGCCCGAGGGCCCGGTCATGAGGTCGAGCAGGTCGACCGCGTTCTCGCCGCCGACGCGCAGGCGAGCCGTGGAGCGGATGATGGCGGCGCGCAGGAGCTCGTTCTTGGAGCGGAACCGCCCGTACACGGCACCGGTGGAGAGGCCGGCCTCGCGGACGATGTCGAGGATCTTGGTGCCGTCGTAGCCGTCGCGGGCGAACACGCGGCTGGTCGCGTCGAGCAGCTGGTTGCGCAGCGGGTCCTCGGCGTCGGCGCGTCCGTCCGCCGGGGCGGGCGGATCCGAGGACCACGAGCCACGGGTGCGGCGGGTCACGGCTCGCCGGTGGCGCTGGTGGCGTAGCGCTCCTTGAGCCGCCGCTTGTAGATCTTGCCGTTGTCATGGCGGGGCAGGGTGTCGATGAAGTCGACGGTGCGCGGGCACTTGAAGTGGGCCAGGCGCTCACGGCAGAACGCGATCAGCTCGTCCGCCAGGTCATCGGTCGGCTCGACCCCCGGCTGCACCTCGATGATGGACTTCACCTGCTCGCCCCACTCCTCGTCGGGCACGCCGATCGTCGCGGCATCGCCCACCGCCGGGTGCTCGAGCAGCACGGCGTCGACCTCCGCCGGGTAGATGTTCACGCCGCCGGTGATGATGAGGTTGGCGGACCGGTCGGTGAGGAAGAGGTAGCCGTCGGTGTCCAGGTACCCGACGTCGCCCAGGGTGAAGTAGTCGCCCCGGTAGGAGCCGTCGGTCTTGGTCGGGTCCTTGAAGTAGTCGAAGCGCGCGCCCGGCATGGCCTTGAGCCACACCAGACCGATCTCGTCGGGCGGCAACGGGTTGGCATCGTCGTCGCCGATCATCACCTGACCCTCGGTCACGGGCCGTCCGACCGTGCCCGGCTTGGTGAGCCAGGTGGCCGAGTCGACGAAGCTGCCGATGCCCTCGGTCGCCGCGTAGTACTCGACCACGATCGGCCCGAGCCAGTCGATGAGCCGCTGCTTCACCGGGAGCGGGCAGGGCGCCGCGCCGTGCAGCACGAACCGCAACCGGTCGGTCGAGTACCGCGCGCGGGTGTCCTCGGGAAGCGACAGCAACCGGTGGAACATCGTCGGCACCATGTGCGAGTGGGTCACGCCGTGCTCGTCGATGAGTCGCAGCGCCTCGGCGGCGTCCCAGGCGTCCATGAGCACGACGGTGGCGCCGAAGGCGAGGGGGGCCTGCAGCGAGAACGCCAGCGGCGCCGCGTGGTAGAGCGGACCGGTGCACAGGTGCACGTCGCCCTCACCCTCGTGGTAGTCGTAGATGTTGACCGACGGCGCGATCTCCTTGGCCGGCGGCCGGTAGACGCCCTTCGGCTTGCCCGTGGTGCCCGACGTGTACAGCATCGAGCCGCCGGGTGTGGGGTCGTCGATGTCGGATCCGTCCTCGGCGGCGATGGCCGCGCCGTAGTCCTCGAACCCGTCGATCGGCCCGCCGGTCGCCAGCAGCACCGAGCATGCCGGCGCGTCATCGACCGCGCCGCGCGCCATGTCGGCCACCGCGACGTCGGCGATTAGCGCCTTGGCCTCGCAGTTCTCGATGATGTAGCCGGCCTCGTCGGCGGTCAGGTGCCAGTTCACGGTGGTCAGCCGGTAGCCGCCCCGCTGGGTGGCGTAGACCGCTTCGACGAACTCGGTGCGGTTGCGGCACGCCAGCGCCACGGCGTCGCCGGCGACGACGCCGCGCCGGCGCAGCGCCCGGACGAGGCGGTTGGCGTTGGCGTTGAGCGCGACGAACGTGCGGGTCTGCCCGTCGGCGACGATGGCCGTCGTGTCGGGCTGCTGCTCGGCCCACCACGCGAGCAACATGCCGACCTTGGCCATCCGCCGGCGGCGGTCGGACGGGTCCTCCGGCTCGGTTGCGTCGGTCGTGGTATCGGCCGGGGCGTCGGTGTCGGTCATGCGGGCGTCACCTCGTTGGCGGGTCGCGGCGTGGTGCTCGGCTCCTTGGGCAGCCCGAGCACGCGTTCACCGACGATGTTGCGCTGCACCTGGGCGGTGCCGCCCCAGATCGTGGCCGACCGGGTGCTGAGGAACGCCGTCTGCCACGGGTCGAGCGCATAGCCGGGCCCGCGGCTGACGGCGTCGGCCGGGCCGCCGGTGGCCCGATCGGTGTCCGGCTCGGAGGTCGGCGTGATCATCGACTCGGCGCCCCGCGCGTTCATCATGAACTCGCTGAAGCGCTGCGCGTACTCCGACCAGAACATCTTGTTGATCGACGCCGAGGGCCCGGGCTCCTTGCGGGCCACGACCTCCGACAGGATCTGCAGGCCGCGGATGCGCATGATCTCGCAGTGGGTGTAGGCCCACGCCAACTGTTGGCGGATCAGGGGATCGGTGTCGAGGCCCTTCTCGCGGATCACGTCGACGCCGTCCCAGAACTGGCGGGTGTACTGCACGTGCTGGGTCGTGGCGTTGCCGCCGCGCTCGTTGCCGAGCGTGGTCATGGTGACCCGCCAGCCGTTGTTGAGGCCACCGATCACGTTGAACAGCGGCGCCCGGGCCTCGGTGATGAACGTCTCGGTGAAGTGCGAGCTGCCCGTGGGCTGGCGGATGGGCCGGAGGTCGAAACCGTTGTCGGAACCATCGGGCCGCTTCATGGGCGTGAGCACGTACGAGATGCCCTGGTGCTTGGGGGCATCCGGGTCGGTGCGGCAGAGGCAGAACATCATCGTGGCGACGGTCGCGCCGGACGTCCAGACCTTCTGGCCGGTGATGACGACCTCGTCGCCGTCGACCTCGCCGCGGGTCTTGAGCGACGCCAGGTCGGAGCCGGCGTCGGGCTCGGAGAAGCCCTGGCAGTAGCGGTCGGTGCCATCGATGATCCGCGGCAGGAAGTAGGCCTTCTGCTCGTCGGTGCCCCACACGATGATCGACGGTCCGACGAGCCACTCGCCCATCCCGCGGGTCACGCGCGGCACCCGAGCCCGGGCGAACTCGTCGTTGAGCACCGACACCTCGATGCCGGTGAGGCCGCGGCCGCCGTACTCCTTCGGCCACGCCACGCAGAGGAAGCCCGCCTCGTGGAGCTTGTCGGTCCACGCCCTCAGCCCGGGGACATCGCCGAACGACGCCCGCTCCGCCTCGACGCCGACGAGCTCGTCGGGCCGGTTGTCCGCCAGCCACTCGCGCACCTCGTCGCGGAACGCTTCGGCGTCGGGGCCGAGCTCCAGACGGGACTCGGTGGGCACTCGGGTCGACGTAGGCATGGATCACTCCTCGTTGGGTCGACGTCCGCCCGGATCCCCACGACCGGGTCGTCGTCTCAGCCGGTCATCGTCAGGTCGCCGCCGGTTCGAACACCACCAGGTTGCGCCCGTCCGAGAGCGGGTCCCATGCCAGGCGCACGGGCATCCCGACGAAGACGTCGTCGGGCGGGCAGCCGAAGACGTTGGTCATCATGCGAGGCCCCTCGGCCAGGTCGACGAGGGCGACCACGTAGCGGACGCCGCCGTTGATGGCGGGGTTCATCGGCTTGTTCTCGACGGTCATCGTGTAGACGACGCCGTCGCCGCTCGCCTCGCGCCACTCGAGGTCGGAGCCGCCGCACGCCAGGCAGATGTCGCGCGGGAAGTACTGGGCGGTGTCGCACTCGACGCACCACTGGAGCAGGAACCGCCGCTCGCGGGTGGCGTCCCAGAACGGTTGGGTGAGCTCGGTGATCGGCGGTTCGATGCGACGCGGCGTGCGCTCGGCCTTGTCGCTCGCCTTGTCGGCGTGGCTGCCAGGGGCGGGCGTGTCGGCCATCAGAGGGTCCCTTCGGTTCCGAGCACGAGGGTCGACATGCACGAGAGCACCATGCCCGAGCCATGCGCGACGGAGATCTGCGCGCCGGGCACCTGGCGCTCACCCGCTTCACCTCGGAGCTGGCGCACGGCCTCGACGATGAGGAACATCCCGTACATGCCCGGGTGGGTGTAGGAGAGCCCCCCGCCGTTGGTGTTCATGGGGAGCGAGCCGCCCGGGGCGGTCGTGCCGTCCATCACGAACGGTCCGCCCTCGCCCTTCGGGCAGAACCCGAGGTCCTCGAGGTGCAGCAGCGCAGTGATGGTGAAGCTGTCGTACCCCATGAGCACGTCGACGTCCTCGGGCCCGATCCCGGCCATCCGGAACGCGTTGGCGCCGGAGACGGCACCGGGCGTCGTGGTGAGATCGGGCATCTCGCTGATCATCGAGTGGTCGTGGCACGTGCCCGCGCCGAGCACGTACACCGGAGCCTTCTTCAACGACTTCGCCCGGGCGGCGCTCGTCATCACGAAGGCGCCGGCGCCGTCGGTCACGAGGCAGCAGTCGAGCAGGTGCAGCGGCGAGTTCTGCATCGGCGAGGCCAGGACGTCGTCGATGGTGATGGGGTCGCGGTAGCGGGCGTTCGGGTTCATCGTGGCCCACTGCCGGGTGCTCACGGCGATCTGGGCGAGCTGCTCGGACGTGGTGCCGTAGTCGGCCATGTGACGGCTGGCGGCCATGGCGTAGGGGCCCATGGGCATGCGCAGGCCGTACGGCATCTCCCACTCGAGCATCGGGTTCGGGCCGCCGAACTGCGGTCGCCCCAACGCCCGGTTCTTCTTCCGGTCGCTCCGGGGGGTCGAGGCGTAGACGCTGACGACGACCTCGCAGAGCCCGGCGTTGATGGCCGCGGCGGCGTGCTCGGCGTGGACCTCGAAGCTCGATCCCCCGGTGTTGGTGGAGTCCGTGTACCGGGGATGGATGCCGAGGTACTCGGCGAGGCCCATCGAGGAGAAGGTGTGGCAGACCCCGTCGACATCGGCGAGGGTCAGGCCGGCGTCGTCGAGCGCCTGGCGGATCATCTCGGCCTCGAGCGCCCGGCCGGTCAGCTCGAGCTCGCCGGTGGGCGACGCCGCATCGCTCACGCCCACGATCGCCGCGGCGCCGCGGAGGCTACCCACGGGCGGGATCCTGATGGGGTGTCTCGACGGTCATCGAACGCTCCTCCCGGCCGGGGGTGCCGGCGCCTCGGTGTGTCGGTCTGCTGGCCGCCGCTACCCGCCGGGAGGGCCCGGTCGGGTGCGACGGTCGGTCACCGGCTCGAGCCGGTTGGTGCGGTGCCTGCGGCGGGGTCGCGTGCAGTTCGCTGCGGCGACCCCCCGACCCCCGGTCGGCACCACCGTCGTCGGCTCCCCAGGCCGACGGCGCTGGTTGAAGAATACTTTTTATCGACGGGCTGTCAACCGGTCTCGACGAGGCCCGGGGCGAGGGTCCGATCACCCGGCCGCCCGGCCCTACTTGTCCCTCTTGGTTAGGGAGCCCTAACCTCTGGCGTCCACCGACCTCACCGGAGCCTGTCCACCATGAAGCCGTTGAAGACCCTTGCCGCCGTTGCCCTCGTGGGCAGCCTGATCGTCGGGTGCAGCACCACCGACGGCGGTGCGACCGTCCGCAACATCGATGACACCGCGGGCGCCGGCTCGGCGTCGGGCGCGGGCTCGGGATCCGGCTCGGCGTCGGCCCCCGCCAACGGGGGCACGGTCTCGGCCGGTGACGAGCTGTTCACGCCCGTCTCCGACGTCTCGAGCCACGCAGCGATCGGCGAGGACATCGCCGCCATCAAGGCCCTGCTCGACGTCGCCAAGGAGGGCCAGCCCGTCGACTGGGCGGCGGTCGACACGCTGTTCACCGAGGGCGAGGCCTCGCTCGAGGGCGACGGCACGCCTCGCTCGATGGCCACGCTGGTCGAGACCGATGCGGCTGCGGTGGTCGTCGCCGAGATCGACGCCGCCATCGCCGGCTCGGGCGACGCGGCGGGCCTCCCGGACGCGGAACGGGCCCAGCTCGTGGACAAGGGCATGTCGGTCCTGCTCGGCCTCAAGGTGTCGAACGAGCTCGCCGCCGCCAACACCAAGGTCGCGGCGGGCGAGACCGATCGCGAGTCGGGCGCTCCGCACAACGTCGACGAGGCGTGGGCGTTCTTCACCGCCGACGGCAACGGGCTCGCCTCGACCGCCACCAAGCGCGCCGCCGACTTCGACAAGGACGGCCAGGTGACCGAGCCGGTGCTCGAGGCGCTCACCGCGGCCCAGACCGCGGCCATCGACGGTGATGCGGCCGCGTTCGCGACCGCCTCGGCCGACACCCAGTCCGCGCTCAACCACATCTTCTACCTGGCGACCTTCAAGTACCTCGACAGCGCCGACGACCCCATCGCCCGGGCCGAGGGCCAAGCCTTCTACTGGAGCATCCAGCCCATCGTCGCCGCTGCCGCTCCGGACGCCGACGCCGCCATCGTGGCCGCCCTCGCCAGCGGTGATGCGGCTACCGGCCGGGCCGCCCTCAACCAGCCCGCCGTCCTCGAGGCGCTCGGGCTCACCGCGGACCAGGCGGTCAGCGAGTAGCGCCTGGCGCGTACGATCGCCGGATGCTCCCCGCGATCGACCTCCTCTTCTCGGGAGCTCCCGAGGTCGGGCGCACCGATGCCCTCCTCGTCACCCGCCGTCGCCACATCGAGGTCGAGCGCTACGGCGTCGGCGTCGACGCCGCCACGACGCTGCGCTCCTGGTCGATGGCCAAGAGCATGTTGCACGCCACCGTCGGCATGCTCGTCGCCGACGGTGAGCTGACGCTCGACGCTCCTGCGCCGGTCGCGGCGTGGGCCGGCCGGGACGACCCGCGCCGAGCCATCACGCTGCGCCACCTGCTGACCATGAGATCCGGTCTGGCGTGGATCGAGGAGCCGATCGACGGCCGGCTTCCCGATGTGGTCACCATGCTCTACGGCAACGACCGCAGGCCCGTCCCCGACACCGCGGCGTTCGCCGCCGATCGGCCGCTGGCGCACGAGCCCGGGCCGGTCACGCACTATTCGAGCGGCACGAGCGCGATCGTGTCCGGGATCGTCCGGGACGTGGTCGGTCCGGGCGAGCCGTACCGGCAGTGGTTGCGCGAGCGGCTGTTCGACCCTGTCGGCATGACCTCGGCCACGCCCCGATTCGACGCCGCGGGGACGTGGATGGCCTCGTCGTTCTGCTTCTGCACCGCTCGGGACTTCGCCCGCTTCGGTCAGCTCTACCTCGACGGCGGGGTCACCTCGAACGGCATGCGCATCCTCGACGCGGCGTGGACGGACACGGCGGCGATCGAGACGGGTCGCGAACCCGACGGGATGGTCCACACGATGCACTGGTGGCGCTTCGGCGAGAACGCGTGGGGCGCGTTCTACGCCTCGGGCTACGAGGGCCAGTACATCGTCGTGGTCCCCGAGCTCGACCTGGTGGTCGTGCGGTTGGGCCAGACGCCCACCGAGCAGCGGGCTCACGTGCGCGACGCCCTCACCGAACTCATCGCCTCGTTCGAGTCCTGACCCGCCCGACCGGCACCCGACGGCGATGCGATCGGGGGATCTCGACCACGAAGCGTGAGATCGACTACGTTCCCTCCTCCAGCGCACCATCGGCGGAGCGCTCGGTCGGGGGAGAACGAACATGAACACGCGTCGGTTGATCATCGCGGTCCTGGTGCTCGCGGTACTGGCCAGTGGCTGCGACCTGTTGGCTCGGGTGACCGTCCCGTTCGCCGGGAACAGCCTCAGCCCGACGAACGGCGCGTCGTGGGATCCGGCGCTGTCGGGCGACGCCCGGTTCGTCGCCTTCGAGTCCTCGGCGACCGACCTCGTCCCGGGGGACACGAACGGCGTCGTCGACCTCTTCGTGCGCGACGTCGTCGACGGGACGACCGAACGGGCCAACGTCTCCGATGGCGGTGGCCAGTCCGCCGGTGCCGCCACCGACGCGGCGATCTCGGCCGATGGTCGCTTCGTGGTGTTCGAGTCGTTGGCGGCCGATCTCGTCGCTGGTGACACCAACGGGGTGGTCGACATCTTCGTGCGGGACCGCACGAGCGCCACCACCGAGCGGGTGAGCCTCACCGCCGCTGGCGGCCAGTCGGTGGGCGCAGCGACCGACGCGGCGATCTCGGCCGATGGTCGCTTCGTCGTCTTCGGGTCGGGCGCGGCCGATCTCGTCGCTGGTGACACCAACGGCATGGCCGACATCTTCGTGCGGGACCGCACGAACGCGACGACGACACGGGTCAGCGTCACTGCGTCCGGCGCCCAGGCGAACGGCGCCAGCACCGCGGCGTCGATCAGTCCGTCCGGTGCGTGGGTGGCGTTCGCATCCACGGCCCCGAACCTCGTCTCCGGTGACTCCAACGGCGTCGCTGACGTCTTCGTCGCCGCCCGCAACGGCGGCACCGTCCGGCGGGCGAGCGCGCCGGACGCCGTCACCAAGCCGTTCCAGCAGGCGAACGCCGCCAGCGCCCGGCCGAAGGTGGCCGATCCCATGGGGAACTACGCCGGCAGCGGCGATCCCGTGGTGAGCTATGAGTCCCGAGCCAGCAACCTGGCCGGCACCGATCGCAACGGCACGGGCGCCGACGTGTTCGTCACCACCTACCTGTTCGGCAGCTTCGCCCGCACGGTGCGGATCAGCGACGGCACCGAGCCCGCCACCCGTCCGGGCCTCGGCGTGGTCGGAGCCGGCCCGGCGTTCGTGGTGGTCTTCGTGCGGGCCGGCGAGATCCTGTCCGCCGAGCGCGACTCGCCGATCTCGAGCTCGGGAGCGGCCCTGCGGGTGGTCAGCACACCCAACTCGCAGGCGCCCGCCGACGGACCGAGCGACGAGCCGGCGATCACCACCGACGGCCGGTTCGTCGCCTTCCGCACCGAGGGCGGCAACGTCGCCGGCACCCTCGCCCCATCCTCGCTCGGCGACATCGTCGTCGGCCGGGGCCGCACGACCACCATCGACGCGGTGGAGCCGGCCCGGGTCGGGCTCTTCGAGACCCGTGACCTCACGATCCGCGGCAGCGGGTTCAACCCGGGAAGCTCGGTCCTGCTCGCGGCCGGGGTGACGGTGAACTCGGTGACCTACGTGTCGGACCGGGAACTGGTGGCCAACGTGACCGCCACGGCCACGACGCCGGGCGATCCGTGGCGCGACCTCAGCGTGCTGACCCCCGGGGTCCAGGGCACCAACGTCGCCGCCAGCCTGGCGTCGTGCCTGGACTGCTTCGAGATCGCAGCCGTGGTCGAACAACCGGGCCCGGTCGACATCGAGATCACGTCGGCGAACGTGCAGATCGGGTCGTACCCGCTCTCGCTACCCGGGTGCCTCGCCGGGCTGTGCCCGCGGCTGCCCGCCACCGTTGACGCGGACGGCAACCTGACGTTCGGTGTCGAGTCCATCGACCTGGCCACGATCCCCGTCCCGGTCGAGCTGTTCCCCGGTGTCCAGACGACCCTCGAGGTCGTTCCCTCCTTCGTCGCCCCGAGCGGCACGGTGATCCCGGCGACGGGCGCAATCGATCTCGAGCTCGGCCTCGCCCTGAAGCTCCGGGCGCCGCTGCTGCCGTCGACCTGCGCCGTCGGCCCGGTGCGCGCCCGGCTGTCCGCCGGACCGGGTGGTGACCCGACCGGGGTGGCCTACGACCAGCTGACGGGCACGGCCACCCTCGCCGGTGGCTTCACCGAGCAGCTCGCCATCACCGGCTGCGGCTTCTTCACCGGAACCCTCAACGCGCTCTTCGGACTGCCCCGACCCATCGCCGAGAACTCGATCGTCCTCGGCATCCGCCTCGACCCGACGCTGACGGGCAACGCCGTTCCGTGAACCGGGCGGTGAGCCGGCGGCACGAACCCGTCAGGCCGATTCGAGGGGGAGGCGCACGCGGAAGGTGGTGCCGTTCGGTCCCGTCTCGAAGGTCAGGGTGCCCGTGTGGCGCTGCTCGATGATGCGGCGGGCGTTGTCGAGGCCGAGGCCGCTCCCGGAGCCGGGGGGCTTGGTGGTGACGACGGGCTCGAAGAGGTGGAGCTGGACCTCGGGTGCGATGCCGGTGCCCGTGTCGGTGATCTCGACGATCGCCATCGTGTCGTCGTGGGTGGTGCGCAGGGTCAGCGTGCCGCCGGCGGGCATCGCGTCGGCGGCGTTGTCGATCAGGTTGGTCCACACCTGGTTGAGCTCGGCGGCGTGGACGGGCACGATCGGCGGCTCGGGGTCGTACTCACGTCGCACGGTGATGGCGCCCAGCTTGTGGCCCAGCATCACCACGGTGGCGTCGATGCCGGGGAGGAGATCGACGCGCTGGTGCGAGGACTGGTCCATGTGGCTGTAGAGCTTCACCGCCGCCACCATGGTGGAGATGCGGGTGGACGCGTGGCGAGATCCTCGGCGGGCAGCCGGAAGAAGCTGGTCGGCTCGATCGCCAACAGGGTGTGCGGGTAGGTCCGGTGCACAAGAAGCCCTTGGCGTCGCGCGCGAACGCGTCGCCCAGCCACTCGGTGCGCGGCGACGCGCCGATGAAGACGAAGCACCACGTGGCATCGACGACCTCGGTCTCGCCGGTGGTGCTGGTGCGGAGCGTGAGCTGGGTGAGGTGATCGGTGCCGGTGCCGGCGACGATCTCGGTGCAGGTGCGCACCTCGATGTTGTCGGTGTCCTCGATGCGGGCGACGAGGTACTCGGACATGCTGCGACGCACGTCGGGGCCCCGCACCAGCATCACCACGCGACCGGCGTAGCGGCTGAAGTGCAGCGCAGCCTGGCCCGCCGAGTTGGCCGCGCCCACGATGTAGACGTCCTGGCCGACGGCGTTGACCGCTTCGTGCGACGCGGCGCCGTAGTAGACGCCGCGCCCGGCGAACTCGTCCACGCCTGGGGCGGTCAGCCGGGTGTAGGCGACGCCGGTCGAGAGCACGACGGCGAGCGCGGTGACCTCGGCGCCGTTGGCGAAGCGCACCACGCGACCGTCGCCGTGCGGCGCGATGTCGACGACCTCGACGGCACTCAGGATCTCGACGCCGAAGCGAACGGCCTGGTCGCGCGCCCGCCGGGCCAGCTCGGCCCCCGAGAGGCCGTTGGGGAAGCCGAGGTAGTTCTCGATGCGGCTGCTCTGGCCGGCCTGACCGCCGGTGGCCGATGCCTCGACGAGCAGCGTGCGCAGGCCCTCGCTGGCGCCGTAGACCGCAGCGCCGAGGCCGGCCGGACCGGCGCCGACGACGACGAGGTCGTAGAAGGGGCTCCCGGCCGTCGTCGACAGGCCGGCCCGCTCGGCGAGCTCGCGCAACGACGGCCGGATCAGGACCTCGCCGTCCTCCATGACCACCAGGGGCAGCGCATCGGGGTTGCGGTCGAGGCGACCGGCGGCCAGCAGCCGCGTGGCCGGCTCGCTGCGCACGTCGAGGTGGCGGTACGGGACCTGGTTGCGGGCCAGGAACTCCTTGATGGACTGGGTCGGCGCCGACCACTGGTGCCCGACGAGGGTGATGCCGGCGAACCCCGGCCGGGCGTCGGCCGACCACGACGCGAGCAGGTCGTCGAGGACCGG
>Ga0105048_10010362_pt1 | contig 14770 bp, 13 predicted proteins | sample MAT05_FD_78382 | JGI IMG/M metagenome (GOLD analysis project Ga0105048, IMG submission 78382) | Freshwater microbial communities from Lake Fryxell liftoff mats and glacier meltwater in Antarctica - MAT-05 | ecosystem: Environmental > Aquatic > Freshwater > Ice > Liftoff microbial mat | place... | reverse complement strand
TTAATTCGGCCAGGTACAGGAAGTAATCAGGGGCATACTTCGTGGAGAATAATTCGACTACCTGGGTGCCAGGTTCACACCAGATAAAGTTTGTGAAAGATGCGCCGTGGGGGCCTATTATAAAGGAAGCATTTTTATAAATGGCGCACTGTTCGGCAATAGTGTGGGGCTTGTCTTCGATAATCTGAAAATCGTACCGGCTCAACATAGCGATCAGAGCCTCTTCGTTCAAAATGCGTCGGCGACCAGCACGACTGATATAAACCCGATTCCGAACCGTTCGTTTGACCTGTAACTTTTCTTCGATCTGGGTTTTCAGGGCTATAACGTCAGCTGCATTCTGATGGGCCCAATTGTCGTGGTTACCCAACAGGCAGTTCTCAAACCGGATACTGGTCAGTCGACTATCAACAATCTGATCGGGTCTAAAGCCCATTAGCTCCATAAACTCTCGCTCGTAAGCTGTATTGACAAGCGGATAAGAAACAATGGCGTTAGCCAGTTCGTCGGTGGAGAGTGTGGCTTTGATCCGGCATATCTTGGCGGCTACCAGGAACATAAAATCGTAATATCCCACAAATACATCACCATCGAAGTAATGACTGAAAGGGGCAATTAGAGTTTGCGTATTCTGTTTAGTCCGTTTCTTACGGTTTAGAGGCCCTTTAAATATATCATGACTCCAATAGTCGGTGTTGAGTACCTTTTTATCAGTTAGGAGCACTCCACAAGGCAGCAATGTGGCTTGCTTTTGACCACGTTCGTAGCGCCACACGCGCGTTGGCTCCGTAGAAACCTCAGTTTGTGTAAAAACTAGTCGATCAGGATCGGCCAGGTTCATTACGGCAGGCAGAGTAAGTGAGTTTCCCTGATACGTTGCCACCAAATAATCGGCTAGATAAGCTTTGGTTTGGTTTTTACTTAGCAAATCGAGGCCGAGCCATTTTGCCCCGAACTGGGCAGACTTTCTCAGTGTTTTCTCAACCGTTTTCCCAACGCCAGATAGCAGCTGATTTAACTTTTCCATACCATTCTGACTGTATCTGATACGATAGGTCATTTGTCATAGCATGGAAAAGTATATGAACGTTATGCAAACGGCAAAAGCAGGGAGGAGTCGCCGTAGCTAAGAAAGCGATAGTCTTTTTCGAGTGCTTCGCCATAAACAGAACGCCAGCCAGGACCAATAAGGGCTGCAATGAGCAGAATCAGCGTAGAGCCCGGTTGGTGAAAGTTGGTGATAATACCCCGGCACATTTTCATTGTATAACCGCCCGGCGAATCCACGCCGGGCCTAATATAGACGGCAGTATGTGCTACAATCGTTTCGAGTTGGTGGACCTTCATATAATTTAACATGGCCTCAACAGCCTCAACAGGGGTTGGCAATTCGTCAGCTGGAATCGAATAGGCAAGCTGTTGCTCTAGTACGAAGGGGTTGGGAAGGTTTCGGAGCAATTTTATGCCAAACCAATACAGACTCTCCAGACTTCGCATGGACGTTGTGCCGACGGGCAGCAGGTGGCCAAGATGCTGGCAGATGTTTTCCAGGTTCTGCCGGGTGTAAATCACCTGCTCAGCATGCATCACATGTTGGCGTGGGTCGTCGGTTTTGATTGGCTGGAAGGTTCCTGCTCCCACATGCAGCGTCAGGTAATCATGGCCAATGCCATGCTGGGCTAGCGACTCAAACACCCGATCGGTGAAGTGTAAGCCGGCAGTAGGCGCTGCAACAGCCCCATCGTTCTGGCTATATATAGTTTGGTAAGTGCTGCGGTCGGCGTCGGTGGCAGCTCGTTTTAAATAGGGCGGGAGCGGAATCTGACCCGCCAGCTGGATCAGATGGGCAAAGGTTTCGGAGGCAGGTTGCCAGCTAAACTCAACTGTCGACCGCTCGTAGTCGACATAGGCAACCGAGAGCCGTATGATACCCTCGGTTGTTTCAAGGGTTGTGTGAAGTGTTTCTTCGGGTTTCCAACGTTTGCGGTTGCCAATCATGCACTGCCATATGGCCGATCCTTGCTGCTCCATGGCCAAACTCATGGGTTGCTCGGCAGGAATCGGATTCAGCAAAAACAGTTCGATGGTGGTCCCGGTTGATTTGGTAAACAGCAGCCGGGCTGGTATAACTTTTGTATCGTTAAATACCAAAAAACTGTCGGCCGGAATGTATTCTGCCAAGTCGCGGAAAGTTGCATGGGTAATGGTGCCACCCCTGTACACGAACAGTTTCGACGAATCTCGCTCGGCCAATGGGAACCGCGCAATTCGGTCGTCGGGTAGGTCATATTGGAATTCTTGCAAAGAAAGCGCGGTCGGAAGGTCCGGCCGGAAGGCCGCAACCCCGGTGTTCTGGGACCCCCGATGGGTCGATTCAGGCGAACTCATTGGCACTAGACGGTTTCATGAAAATTAGCCGGATGGGCAACGCGATAATAACGCTGGCCAACATAACTACACTCAGCGGCAACAACCAGCCGTAGGTGTATTGATCGACTCGAAAATTGGAACGATTCAGAAATGACAAGACCATGAGCGATAAGCCCAAAATGGTATTGACTGAAGCCATCAGCGCATAAAACCAGTTAATAAGGACCTCGTTTAGTACGTCGCGGTGATTGGACCACACGGGAGACACTGGAATCTGCCTCGTGGGCAGTTTGGGAATGAGCCGGGCTATAGAATTAATAAGGATATTTGTGACCAAAAAAACGGCTACAGAAGCATAGAACAAGACTTCGCGGTCGAGATATTGAGATGCCTGCCCAGCCGAATTAAATAGAACAGCTACCTCTTCAGGATACGAGATATAGCTGTTCATCAGGGCGAAAACTAATCCGATGACGGATAGAACTCGCCAAACGCGGATAAAAAAAGTACCTACACGCATTTTTTATTGAGTGATTGAGTTGCAAAGTTAGGTCTGAAGTGGGGTTTATTGCGGAATTTTGGGCAATGAGAAATAAAAGCAGTCAACGAATTGGCTATACAGAATGAAAATCTATACTAAAACAGGCGATACAGGGCAAACCTCGCTCATTAGCGGTCGACGGGTGAGCAAGGCTGATAGCCGGATCGACGCCTACGGAACAGTCGATGAGTTAAACTCATGGATTGGGTTAGTGCGTGATCAGGCGGTGAATACTCCCCGGCGCGATTTGCTGAAAGAGATTCAGGATCGGCTATTTACAGTGGGGGCGACCCTGGCAACTGATCCGAACCGGAGCGACGGAGCGACGGGACCGCCCAAAAAAACACCTCGAAAGGCTATGCCTGATATTGTAGAGGCCGACATAACGTTATTAGAGCAGGCCATGGACGCCATGGACGCCGAACTTCCCGAACTTCGGGCTTTTGTGTTGCCGGGTGGTCATGAGTCCGTATCTTATGCGCACCTTGCCCGTACGGTCTGCCGCCGGGCCGAACGCCTGGTTATTGCCCTTACTAATGAGTCGCCTGTTGATCCATTGGTTATTCAATACCTCAACCGATTGTCGGACTACCTATTTGTTCTGAGCCGGAAAATGGCTCAGGAGTTAGGCAGTGAAGAGGTAGCATGGAAGCCTAGAGTCTAATTATGGAGTGATTGTGCGATTGAGTGACTGGGTAACCGATCATGGAAATCTATTAAATCCTAAAAATTCCGCCGGGCCGCCGAAGTGGTTCAGAATAAATGAGCTTTTTAAATCCTTCGTTTTTGTTTGGCTTGATGGCCCTGTCGGTGCCGGTTGCTATCCACCTGTTTAACTTTCGCCGGACGCGCCGAGTGTTTTTCACCAATGTTGCCTTACTAAAAACCGTTCAGACGGAAACCAAGTCGTTTCGGCGCGTGAAGCACTGGCTCATTTTGCTGGCCCGCTGCCTTTTTCTGGCTTGTTTGGTGCTAGCCTTTGCTCAACCTTTTTTACCCAGCAAAAACGCCCTCGGTCTGTCGCGGCAGGGAGTTACGAGTTTGTACGTGGACAACTCGTATAGTATGCAGAACGAGTTAAACGAAAAGCGGTATCTCGACATCGCAACGGGCAAGCTAGACGAACTCCTGACCTTGTTCCGTAATGCGACTTCGCTTCAACTGCTGACCAACGATTTTTCGGCCGATGAACAACGTGCTGGCACGTCGGAGGCCGTGCGCGACCGGGTTACGAGTGTACGGTTTGCCCACACACCCCGCACACTGGAGGCCGTATACCGGCGTCAACGTAACCTGCTGGCCAGTATGAATCCGGGCGGTCGCAATCAATTGTTCTGGTTCTCTGACTTTCAGAAAAGCACGCTGGGCGACCTGAATCTCCTGAAAATTGACACAACTGACCGAGTATTCATTGTGCCACTGGATGCGCAACCCACCAAGAATATCTACGTGGACTCGGTATGGCTGAGTACGCCCTTTATTCGCGAATTGCAGAATAACAGCGTAAACGTTACACTCCGAAACGGAGGGCGCGAATCGGCAAAAAACCTGCCTGTGCGGTTGTATTTAGACGATACGCAAACCTCAACAGCCTCGGCCAATGTGGAACCGGGTGGTTCGGCAACCGTTTCGCTGAACTTCAACGTTACCAAAAAGGGCTTTCACAAGGGGCGGATCGTTTTTGAAGATTACCCAATCACGTTCGATAACGAGTACTTTTTTGTGGTCGAAGCATCGCCATCCATTCGGGTAATGCACCTCACTGGGTCCGTGGCCGACCGCCCCGTTGACTATATCCGGGCCGTTTATTCCAACGACAGCCTATTCAAGTTCAAGGCGTTCCCGGCTCAGAACTTCGACGTGGGGCAATTGAAAGAAACGGACCTGGTTGTTCTGGAAGGTGTTCCAACGGTGAGTGGAACGCTGCGGAGCGAACTGGAACGCTTTGTGCGCCAGGGTGGCAGCGTCACTGTGATTCCACCCCCGAATCCTGACGCGGCTTCATACGGACCGTTTTTGGGCAGTTTAGGCGTCAATGGCTTACAGGCAACGCCCCCTGCACCGGGCAACACGCCCGTTGTGCTGGCCGACCCAGACCGCAACAGCCCATTTTTTCAAGACGTATTTCAGAAAAGTTTTCAGTCGGAACCCCTAAATCTACCGGGAGCTGTAACGGTTTGGCGGTGGAACGGCGGCAATCGACTTCTGGCCCTCCGCGACGGCCAAACGCTACTATCGCAAACACGAGCGGGCAGTGGATCGGTGTATGTGTTGGCCAATCCGCTGGCTCCTTCCTACGGCAACCTGGCCGAACATGCCCTGTTTGTGCCCGTGATGTACAAAATGGCGGCTCTGAGTGTTCGGGCGCAACGCACAGCTTATTCGTTCGACGACAACCTGTTGACCGTTCCGGTGAGCAATCCGTCGGAGAAAGCGGTTTATAAACTGAAGCGCGACAAGTTGGACATTATTCCAATCCAACGCGTAGTGGGTAATCAGCTTTTGCTCGAAATGCCAAAGAGCAACGAATTAACTACCGGGCAAGACGTGGAGTCGGGTTATTACGAACTACAGTTATCGAATGGCGATGGCGCGGGCAAAACCGAACGTTTACTGGCCTTTAACCACGGCAATCGTGAGTCGGCAATGGATTTTTACTCGGCCGACGAGTTGCGTCGGGTCTTTGCCAGCCAGCCCAACGTAGAGGTGTTCGACAGTATTCAGGATGGTGATTTTGTACAGATCCTGGAGCAGGAAAATCTTGGCAAAAGTCTTTGGAAATACTTTCTGCTGGCTGCGTTAGGCTTTTTACTGGTTGAGATAGGGCTAGTGCGGTTTATGAAGGGGTAATTTTTTCAAGGTATAAAAAACTATGACTATGGTCTTCAAGGTATTTATTACGAAAGAAGAGGATTGTTATATAGCTAATATTCCCACATTGAAGCACTGTTTTGCAGGAGGAGATACCATTGAGGAAGCTATAGACAACCTCAGAGAAGCGCTGGAGGGGACTCTGGAAAGCATGAAAGCCCGAAACATTCCTATTAATGACGATAGCAATGTCATGGAAATGACTCTCCAAGTACCTGATCTTTCTGTAAGCGGTCAACAAAGTCAACTGCTGTCTGCCGCTTAATCATGGATTTGTCTCCCAAGCGAATACGTCAAATCCTGAAAGATAACGGCTGGGAACTTGATCGAATAAAAGGTAGCCACCACATTTATGTAAGGGGACAAGAGAGTGTTCCAGTCCCAATACACGGAAATCAAGATCTGAAGAAAGGGACTTTTTTAGCTATTCTGAAGAAAATCGGTGCAGCCTCAGATTCTTAACTACTTCTTTTTGTTCCGCAACACCATTAATCCTGTTCGGGCTTGTAGCCAGGTTTCCGCCCAGACTGGAGGGGTAGGCGCTACCGAGCGATAAAACGACCCCAGAGCAATATCGTCGTCGCCGTCCAATCCATTACCAGCCAGCGGCCCTTGTCGGCACCGGCCAGGTTTGTGGCTTAAATGTGAGGTTACCTTTATTTTCCAGATACACAAAAACCTGGGCAGGTTTGCGTTTGGTATCATCGAGCAAGGGAAAAAATGAAATAGCCGCAAGACCCATATCGCCATCCTGGTCAAAATCGCGGGCAAGGGCCTGACTAGCTCCCGGCATGGGATAAAACCACACCTGTTTGAACGTAAAGTCGCCATCATTCAGATAAATTCGGATGCCATGATACGGCTTGGTAATGACCGAACAATCGGCATTGTCGCCGTTAGTACAGACTATATCCAGGTGTCTATCGCCATTCATATCGGCCAGTTCGAGGAAGGAAGAGCCATAAACGGGCGGGAAGCGGAGGAGTATCTCTTTTTTAAATTTGCCGTTTTGCTGTAGTACCCGGCTACTTGCTCATCGCCCTGCGTTAGTAGTGCCAGAATATTGGGCCAACCATCGACGTTCACATCGCGCACGATAACCCGGCGAGCACCCGGCACGGCATCCAGCACCAGCTCCTGGTAGGTATTGCCCGTTTTAAAAAAGGCACTCAGCCGTCCGATATTGTGTCCAAACTCACAGGTAACCACATCGAGTTGACCATCGCGGTTAAAATCGCCGGTAGCCATTTGAACAGGTTGGCGGAGTGAATCGCGCACCACTTTACCGACCGACCATATTTGACCAGCCGTCTGATCGTTGGGGTCCATTAGGCCCATGAGCAGGTATGAAAATTCTCCTTTAGCCGACAGCCGGAGTGCATCGGACGGCGGGCTGGGTAGATGCAGCGAATCGGTTTGCCGCAAGTCTGCGCTAATCGTCAACATGTCGCCCCGGCGGTTACCCACCCGAACGGTTCGGGTGGCAGGGTCAATTTTGACGAGAGTTGTGAGTGGTAATAAGGACTGGCGGGGCGTTTCTGCAACAAAGAGGGTGAGCCTGGCTACCGAATCCGCAGGGTTCATAGCCAGTTTAGCAGGTGCTTTAGCCGCGTAGAACTGAACGATTTTCTGCCAGTTAGCCATTGAAATCATCGGTTGGGTGGGCAAATACCCTTCCTTGATTCCCGCTTCCAGTTCCTGCAACTGATCGGTATAACGGGGTCACAGAACTCGTATCCGTTATCAGGCCCATACGTAGGGACATGCGGGGTAAAACGTATTTTTGCTACGTATCTTTGTCAAGCAAAGCCGGGTTGGCATATTGGTGGCAACTGGCGCAGTAAGTAGTGGCTAATTCTTCGCCGGTTGGTTCTGTGCGAGTACAACTAATTGGCCTGGCTATTGCCATCCACACCAGCATTATACGGCAACTGCTACTCCAAATTGTAAAACCATTTTTCATAAGGATGCAAAGTTCTACATCTCCACTATAAATCAGCCTAGCTTCATGCCCTTAATTTCTCGAAAAAAGCAGGTTTATCCTATTAGCGATTTATTGCGCGAGTATCTGCGCCAGTACGGTCGCGACCTATCGCTGCCTGTTCAATATACCGACCTCCTTCGATACGACAACGCCGTTACACTCTTTGATCAGCGGGGTAAGGATACACTTTGGGAAACAGTTTTTTTTCCGGCTTCCGATGTCAGCGATATTTTGCTGGCACTCAAAACGATTTACGCCGAGCTGAAAGCCGATGGTGATATGTCCGTCACGGGCCACCTCACCATCGACCGGGTAGACCTTTGTACGTATGGGAACACACAGCCGTTTCGAGTGCGGGTACGGAATCTGGTGAACGACAACTTCGATTATTTCTACATCAAACGGGCCGATGCGTCGCGAGTTTATGGGCTAGAGTTGGAACACATTCTGTCGCCTAACCGGATCAGCTATCTTACCAGCAACCAAACGCTCATAGAGGAACATATTGCGGGTATTCCCGGCGACGTATTTTTCAACAACCAGCTTGGCGAAGCAACTACCAACCCGATCCGGCTTTGCAAAGAATTTGTGAAGTTTAACGAGCGGTGTTTTATCCGATTGCTGGGCGATATGCACTCCAGCAATTTTGTAGTGGATCTCACGCCCGACTTCGACGAGGTATACTACCGGTTCCGGGCCATCGACTTCGACCAGCAATCGTACGAAGGTCGCAAATCGGTATACCTACCGCAGTATTACACCCAGAACCGGGCTATTATTGATCTCGGCATGAAATACATGACCTCCGAGAGTGTGCGGCAATACCAGATTGAAGAGCGGTCGCTGATTGCGGGGCGGCTCCGGGTTGAGAAAGCCCGTTTCAACGACCTGATGGCGGCCATGCGACCTGATACCATTTCGCCCCCAGGCAACGTAACTCAATTACGCGAATCGCTGGCCCGGCATCACCGCACCCCAGCTTTCCTGCAAGCCAAAACCATGGGCGACCTAGTTTGGAAGAGTTTAGAGGTTGGAGGTGTTCATTAATCCGGTAACCCAACTCCTAATACTTCCCGCATGTCGGTTTGCCGGTCGATGGCCCGGAGCCGAAACCGGTAGGTATAGGGCTTGGTGGCTGGCAACAGATATTCAGGGTGGGTTCGAGGTGTCCAGCTATCATCACCCCCCAGTCCCATTTGTTGCAAGTCGATGTTCAGCACGGTGGTCGAATCGCGCTGAATCTCCTGTTGTAACTGATTTTTGGCGGCTAACAACGCTTCATCGGTATAATCACGGGCGTTTATGTTCAGCAAGCCCTCCCCAACACGGGCAATCAGCAAGCCTGTTCCGGCCTCATTGGTGAGTTGGGCCCAGCGAACGTCGGTTTTGTTGCCATTTTCCTGGGCCATCAAATACGGAAAATACTGACTGGATACCGTAGCCGAATAACTCCCTACAAAAGCCGCATCTTTCCGGTCAGCATAACTCTCGAATGGCCCGCGCCCATACCAGCTAAAATTACTAAACTCGGCTGGTAGCTGACACTGCATCCCGACCCGCGCCAGCGGAGGTAACGTACCAGTCGAGTCGGGCGTAAACGTGGTTGTTATCTGCACATCGCCCGTTCCGAAAACAGCATAGTCGGTCTGTTGCCGGATTTTGGCTCCGCTGAGCAGAATGTCATTTTCGCAACGCACTTTCACCATATGCTTTTGACTATTGATAATGCTGATGCTGACGGGGGTAGCCACGGCTTTATCCAGGCCAGCTTTGCGCCAGCGGGCGGCAAAACTGACCGCTCCTCCTCCTTCGTCGTTATCCGTTGGAACCCGCCATAAACTTGGCGTCAACCCTTTCTGAATCACATTTTTACCGTGTACCAAAAACTCACTCAGGGTATTACTGGCCCGGTCGAATACCACGGCGAAATTGACTCCGCGCACAGTAATATTGCTGGGCGAGACAACAGGTCTGACAAACTGGATTTGATTGACACCTACTACCACCGGAGCCTGAGGTTTGGGGCCAACAGGCAGCTGCGCCGAAGCAACCTCGTGCCCCGCGGGTGCCCACAATGTAGCAGCTTTGAGTTTAAGGCTTACGTTCAGGAAATATTCGGCACCTGCTACTGGCGGTGCCGGTAGTTTGATGGGTAGAGTAACGAGTTGAGTCTGGCCCGGTTGTGCTGCCAATTGCGGCACCGTTCCTTCCTGAAAAACCGTCCCGTTGCGGAGTACTGACCAATGCAATGCGAATGGCTCCAGGCTTTGAAAATCGTAGTTATTCCGAGCCATAATTCGGCCCGGTTGCCCTTCGGCTGCCGTAATTTTTACGGACTGGTACACCTGTTTTACTTCGTTCAATTCTGGTTGAGGGGTGCGATCAGCATTTACTAAACCGTCGCCCGCGTTGGCCCCGTCGATGTAGTTGATGTGGTCGTTGTAGAACTTACCCGTGGCTCTATCGCGCAACTGCAAGCCCTGATCGGCCCAATCCCAGATAAAACCACCCTGCATACGCGGGTATTTGTCGATAGCCGCCCAATAGTCTTTCAGGTTTCCCACACTGTTGCCCATCGAGTGGGCATATTCGCACACAATAAGCGGACGGGTCGGGTCTTTCTCCATAAGCGCAACCATACCTGCCACGGATGGATACATTGTTGAGATGATGTCAAAACTGGTCTGCGGTTGTTTAGTAGAGGCAAAGTCAGTGTTGTAGTTTTTACGTCCTTCGTAATGAATAGGCCGGGTATTGTCGATGAGCTTAATAATATTGGCCATATCGGTGAAGTTCTGACCCATGCTCGTTTCGTTGCCCAGCGACCATATCACGATGGAGGGATGGTTTTTGTCGCGCTCCACCATAGCCCGACCCCTGGCCATAAAGGCGTCGCGCCATTCGGGTTTATCGGCAATTTCATAGCCTTTGCTCCACAGTTCGTGGCTCTCAATGTTGGCTTCGTCGATCACATAAAGGCCATATTCATCGCAGAGGTCGTACCACTCGGGGACATTGGGATAGTGCGACGTACGAACGGCGTTGATGTTATTCTGTTTCATCAACTGAATATCGCGGACCATACTTTCGCGGCTGATAACCCGCCCAGTTTGTGGATCAAACTCATGCCGGTTAACTCCTTTAAACGTCACCGCCTTTCCGTTAATAAGCAGTTGTTCGCCCGTCAACGTCATTTCCCGGAAGCCTACCCGTTGGCTCAAAGCCTCCTGCACAACCCCATCAGCATTAACCAGTTGCATGGTAAGGGTGTACAGAGTAGGGTTTTCAGCACTCCACAACGCAGGTGCCGTAACGGGCTTGCTGAGCCTTAATAGCCCCTCCTGTTCCGTTCCGACGGCATCTGCCGAGCGCATGACATCCGTAAAAATCACTTTCTTGCCGGCATCGTAAAGCGTTACCCGAACGCTGTAGTTTGGCTGGGGCTGGCCGGTCTGATTACGCACATAGGTGGCTATTTTGATCGTCGCATTTTTGTATTGTTCGTCGAGATCAGTACTCACCTGAAAATCGCGGATGTGCAGCTTGGGGGTTGTGTACAAAAAAACATCCCGGTAAATACCCGCTAATCGCCAAAAGTCCTGATCTTCGAGATAGCTACCATCCGACCAGTTGATTACCTCAACGGCCAGCAAGTTCTCTGCGCCGGGTTTCAGCAAGTCGGTCACCCTGAATTCGGCAGGTGTCATACCGTCTTCGTGGTAGCCCACGGGTTGTCCGTTTACATACACATAACAGGCCGATTGCACCCCGGCGAAATGCAGATAAATTTCGCCCTCGCGCCAGTTGGCAGGCACCGTGAAGCGGGTGCGATAAAGACCTACGCTGTTGGTGTCGGTGGTTATGCGCGGGGGATTGGCCGGAAACGGGTGTTTGATATTGGTGAACACGGGGCGGTCGTAGCCGGGGTTTTTCTCGGCCCTTGCTCCCACCACCTGCCAGTTGGACGGCACGGGCATATCATCCCAGTTTTTATCAAAAGCAGCAGGCTGGAAAAAATCACCAGGAATACGATTAGGGTGTTTGGCCCACTTAAACTTCCAGGTGCCATTGAGGAGCTGCACCTTTGGCGACTGACGCCATTTGTCGCTCAAGGCTTGTTTTTCGGAAGGGAATGGAGTGAGGGTAGCGTGAGCCTTTTCGGTATTTCGAGCAATGATCGAAGGATCTTCCCAGTCAGACAGGGCGGGTGTGAGTGGTGTAGTTTGGGCAAAAGTTACGGAAGTAAGACACCCTAAAAGGAGTGTCAGCAAGCGAGTCTGCATGGTTAGAGAGAAGAAAGATAACGAAGTGGTAAATATGCCGTTATTTTGGCAAAAAGATACAGGTTAGGACCACGTATTGAACGAATGGAGCGGATTAACACGGATTTTTAACATTGAAGAAATCCATTTCATCTCGCACTGGCGTACCCGTTCAATCCGCGTTCCTATTATCTTCCCCCAAATCCGCTATGCTAACCCGCTTTATTCTTTTTGCTTCACTGCTGGTACTATTCTTCTCCGCTGAGGGCCAGAATCGTCGCCGAAACAGCAACACCCCCCAAACAAGCACCGGGCCGATTCCGGTGGTAACAGCCCCGGAAACCCGTCTTATCGAAAGCCTTCAGTTTGGCAGTTCACTGCTAAATCAGACGGTCCGCTACTCGGTTTATCTGCCTCCCGACTATTACACGTCAAACCGGCGCTATCCGGTGGTATATCTGCTCCACGGCTACGGCGACGATGAAACAGGATGGATTCAGTTCGGTGAAGTCGACCGAATTGCCGATGCCGGTATAAAATCGGGAGAGTTACCCGCTATGATTATTGTGATGCCCGACGGCGGAAAATCCTGGTATATCAACGATTATCAGAGCAAAGTTCGGTACGAGGATATGTTTGTGCAGGAATTCATCGGACATATAGACACTGCCTTTCGGACGCGTAAAGACCGGGAGTTTCGGGCTGTTTCGGGCTTGTCGATGGGCGGCTTTGGATCACTCGTTCTGGCTATGCATCACCCCGAACTGTTCGGTGCTTGTGCGGCACTGAGCGCGTCGGCCCGCACCGACGAAATGTTTACCAGCCTCCCCGACGAACGTTACGAATCAGTTTTTGCACCCGTCTTCAGCGGTCCCGCTAAAGGTGAAGACCGCCTGACGCTAACCTGGAAACGTAATAGCCCGGTAGCATTGGCCAAGTCGGCCCCCGAAGGCGATCTGGCTAAAGTTCGCTGGTACATCGACTGTGGCGATGACGACAGTTTATCACCCGGAAACGCCATGCTCCATATTGCCCTCTCAGACCGCAAGATTGCCCACGAATACCGCGTTCGCGATGGTGCTCATAACTGGGAGTACTGGCGCTCTGGCCTACCCAATGCGTTGAAATTTATATCACAAAGTTTTAGATAGGTAATCTATGACTCTTGCCATTGATACCGGCAATACCGATGCCGTTTTTGGCCTGTTCGACCAGGATACACTGCTTCATACATGGCGGACGCCCGCTCAGATAGACGCTTCAGCGGCTCATTACGAAGCTACTCTCCGGCTTTGGCTACTCGAAGCCGATGTGCCACTGAGTACCATTCATGGAACGGTTCTTTGTAGCGTAGTTCCCGACCTGACACCTGTTATACGCACTATGCTGACCAGGTTGTTTGGCATGGAACCTGTGTTGGTTGGACCAGCCATCTATTCGTCGCTTCCACTCGACATATTGCGTCCTCACGAGATTGGGGGCGATCTGGTAGCCAACGCTCTGGCCGCTTATACCCGTTTTGGCCGTAATTGTGTGATAGTCGATTTCGGTACAGCGCTGACATTTACAACGGTATCGGCAACCGGGAAAATACTGGGTGTAGCCATTGCGCCGGGCCTAAAAACGGCCATTCGCGCCCTCTTCTCCAATACGGCTCAGCTGCCCGAAGTCCCACTCGAATTGCCTGCTTCGGCACTGGGGCAGAACACCACGCACGCTATTCAGGCTGGCGTAATGCTGGGCTACGAGGGGCTTGTTCGCTCAATGATTGCCCGCATTCGTGCCGAGCTGGGTGGCGACTGCCTGGCCATCGGCACAGGGGGCCTGGTTCGCACTATCTCTACCCTGAAAACCGACTTCGACGCAATCATTCCGGGTCTGACACTTACGGGTGTGAAGTTGATCGGAGAACGGGTAAGTATGGTCGACCAGATCTCCTGACTTTCATACACAAAAAAGAAACCCCGTCCAGTTGTAGACGGGGTTTCTTTTTTACTGCTTACTTCTTCCTAATCTACTTTCAACAACCGGATCGTGTTAGCCCGTGTTGATGTTGCCGCCCGGAGCAATAGCGTTCCATAAGATTGGCTACCTACATTGAAACGGAAGCGTTCTTCAACACCGGCCCGCTCGCGATGCTGCTGACCGAGAATCCGGCCTTGTGCATCGGTTAGCAAAACCTGAAGATCCTCGCCAGCCACGCCCGTCACCAATACGTCAACCACACCGTTAGCAATTGGGTTACCGCCAATGGCCACAATGCCAATTGGTTGCGCGTTTATTTCGGTAGCCATCCGGCCCGTTCCCGATGCACTGACCACAATGCCCAGGGTTCCACTCGCCGACTGCCCAACGGTACTCGTGCCACTGGTGCCGGTTCCCGATGTGCCGCTCGTACTGGTGGCCCTAATAACAACCGTGTTGCTGCCCGCTGTTGTTGGGGTGCCAGAAATAACGCCCGTTGCCGCATTGATACTCAGACCAGCCGGTAGACCAGTGGCCGCGTAGGTTAGCGTTTGGCCCGTTGGTCCGGTAAAAGCTCCGGTTGGGAGCGTATAGCTGAATCCCCGACCTGCAACAACCGTTGCCGAAACCAGTGAACCGCTGAACGTTACCCCGGTTGTACCCGTACCACTCGTTCCGGTCGTACTGGTTCCGCTCGTTACCGAACTGCTGATCGTGATTCCCAGCGTTCCACTCGCCGACTGCCCAACAGTACTCGTGCCACTGGTGCCGGTTCCC
>Ga0105048_10010361_pt1 | contig 14771 bp, 6 predicted proteins | sample MAT05_FD_78382 | JGI IMG/M metagenome (GOLD analysis project Ga0105048, IMG submission 78382) | Freshwater microbial communities from Lake Fryxell liftoff mats and glacier meltwater in Antarctica - MAT-05 | ecosystem: Environmental > Aquatic > Freshwater > Ice > Liftoff microbial mat | place... | reverse complement strand
CGAGCCCAGCAAGGTCCTGCCGCGTGCACGTGAGGTCTACCGCGGCCTCGTGGCGCGCCTCGAGTCGGTCGACGACGTCTCAGGCGTCAGGGAGGCCCTCAAGCAACTGCTCGGCGGTGAGATTTATGAGCCCATTCTGGGCGCCAGACCACAAGGGGGTCTGGGAGTAGGTTTTTAATAAATCTCGTCCTACTTTCAACGACTTAGAGAGTCTTTGTGAAGTTATTTCGATGTATGATCAAAATCTCGAAATCGATAGATGTCGTTGCGAGCCAACTGAGGCCACTCTAGCCACCACGACCCTTGGGATGAATGGACACACACGACTCGCCGAACTACGCCGCCTAGCTGCGTTGGGGCGCGCTGAGCTCCCATTCTTGCAGCTACAAGCGCTTGCGGGCTATGACCCGGAGCAACTACGCACGGCAAAGTATGTAGGCGCTTACATACATTTTATTACCAGACCAGAAGTCACGGGCATCCTCGAACAATGGGCTGCGGACAGCGAGCGAGCGCACGATCTACTTAAGTTATCAGTGCTTTTGGGCGGCAGTGCGGACCTGATCCAGGCCCTGCGGCCGTTTGACGAGTCCAAGGCAGCCGTGCAGGCGCTTTACGGGACGATTGGGGACGATCCACTAACAGCCCTTGTCTCAGAGCAACGGGCCGTCGTCCAGGACAGCGCCCTAGCGCACTGGCTCCAGCAACTTCGGGTCCTGATCCTGCTGCGTGGCTTGGAACTCTTGGCCGTCGGCGCCCGTTCGGACCGCCACCTGACCGTGGTCAGTAATGAAACGAGAAAGGCCTGCGAAAAAGACGCCAGTAACCAGCTCGGCTGGATGCGCATGGTGTCATCGCCTTCGCGCGAACTCCCCGATTTCGAGGCGGACCTGATATTTAGATGCGAGATGTGCGCTCCGAAGCGCCGAGCACTAGGTCAAGCGCCGATGCTGGGCGCCGGCCTGCAGATTTTCCGCACCCTTCGCCGAATTGCCCGCGGCGGCGCATGGTGGGATCCAAAGTCGCTACAGGACAACCCTAAGTTAGCGAGCTTTTTCGGCGTCGGCAACAGTTTTTCGTTTGGCGGCGAGCTTTCAGGTCCTGCTTTGCTCAACCCGCTGGAAGCGGATGGGGGTACGGCCGACAACATCGTGCAAGCGACGGCTGCCGGTCCTGACGCCCGGTGCACCAATCAGAAGGTCAAACTGGGTACGACGCAAGCACAAATACGTAAACATGGGACGCAGATTCTGCTGGAAGGGGCAGAACAGCATCTCTATCTAGCGTCTAGTTGGCACCAGCTGAGCGACGGTGAGCGCGCCGCGATGGCGCAAAGGATTCAGGATCTCCTCAAAGGCGAGAGCCCCGTCGATCAGATGGGCGCCGCCCTGACGCTGACTGCGTGGGTCACAGCACGCGGCATGTTTGACGTGGAGACCATCCAACTCGGCAGCGAGCTCAAAGTCGACTGGGTTTTGAATACGGTGACAGGCGTACTGTGCCGCCAACCGCCCCGGTTCGGCCGCGGCATTCAAGCCACGTCGCTGCCCGGAGCGGCTCAGAAATGGTTGCAGCCTCTCGTCGACCGTATCGAGCTGAAGCTGTGCAGCGCAGCGAGGCAAGCGTTGAACTGCCACGCGCAAGGCTACGCAGAGGCAACAACGATCCAAGAGCTCTGGAACGCAGTCAGCCCGCATGTTCCGCTTGACAAGTGGTTTAGCGAAGTGCTGGCCGGCACGACAGAACTCCGCCGACTCACCGGCCCGGCGATGGCGACGGCGCTCGCGTCCAGCGTCTTCGGTCAGACTACTGACGGCACGTTCGCACAACTGCTGGCCTCTCAGAGGCGCACCGCTCTCCCTGCCGCAAGCGCATACGGCGCCTATCAGTTGGCTCAGGTTCAGCTGACTCAGCAGGGAGCCTTGCCGCGAGCACTTGTCGCCGCGCCCCTTCCTACGCGCGAGCCAGGGACGGCCAATGCAGCCGGTAGCGAACTGGACTTCGACCTCAGCGAGGTCGCCAACGCGATTGGCGACCTGATCGCACGGTACGAAATAGCCGCCGCTGACCCGACGTGCTGGATCGAGGCGCACAACCTGCTCACCTCCGTCGTCGTGATCGCCATGCTCGCATCCACTGGTGCTCGGCCCGTCAACTCACCGTTCGAGTCGAGAGCATGGTTCGACTTCGCCAGCCTGCTTGTCTACGTCGAGGACAAGCGGTCAGGTCCCACGACTGGCGCCAGAATTTGTGTGCTGAGCTCAATCGCAAAGCAGCTTCTAGAAGAGCTCTACCTCCCACATCTGGAGTCGCTGGCTTCTCTGCTAGAACCACAGTGCCCAGTTTTCGCCCAAGCCATCCGCGCGACCGGGGTAGAGGCACCTGACCAGAATCGACCGCTACCTCTCCTCTTTTACCTCCGCGCTGCTCCAGACTTCGCCTGGGTCGAGGTGACGGAGACGCAGCTGGGCGTGCAGTGCGGCCACGCGTGGCCCGCCCCGTGGAACATGTTCCGGCATGTCCTCGCAACGCAACTCGTCCGACGACGCGTTCATCCTGAAATCGTCGACGCACTGATGGCGCACGGGGATCGAGGTGCGGAGAGCCATGGCGACCACTCCTTGCGGATCCCGAGGGACGACATTGAGCTTGCTCGACCCCAAGTGGAAGAACTTCAGCACGAACTCATTTTGCGCCCTCCTGCGCTTCGGCCGACTTTGCCTACGCGGCTGCATGGCCGTTACTCTGACCTCAATCTGGACAACTCGCCTCAGTGGGGAAGGCAGGCTCGCGCAGAGGCCCGCGACCAATCGCACGCAGCTGCTCGTTTGCGCGCAGTCCAGGACATCGAGCGCCTCGTCGACGGACGTGTCCCAGGTGCTCTGACGTCCGAGGAGTGGCAGACGATTGGCAACACGATGCTCTTCAGAGGAACGCTGCCACATCCAGCAGCATCGTTGCGCTACGAAGCCTTTGAAGATTGGCTTGCCGACGCATGGCACAAAAAGCGCGCCCTTGTGGCAGTGCGCAAGCGCTACTGTCCGCTCCCGCCGCCGCAGTCGCTGTTCACGTCGGAATTCATCGGAGCACAGCGGGCGCTGGATGAGGCAACACAAGAATTTCACCGCGCGATGACCAGTGTGGATCTTCACGGTGAGAGGGCGCCAGGACCGATGATGGCCGCAGTACTGGGGGCCATTGAATTGGTGCTGACCAGCAAAGTCTGTCATGTGCCGACCCTCCTGGATCTCGCACACCTTCGGCGCAATGTTCGCCTCGTGCGCTTCGAGGGCCGATTCTGGTTCGAGCGTGCCAACGCCAACCTCTGGCAAGACGGCCGCCCGGTCATGCGAGTTCAGTTAAGCGACCGGGCAGCGCGCTGGATTGGGATTGGCCTTTCGTCAACACGACGGGAGGTCAAGGAAGCACTAGTGCCGCCTTTTTTGCAGCCTTGGATCGCGACGCATCTTGCCGGCTCCTCCACGCTGCAAGCGGCTTTTGGCCGCTTGTGTACGGTCCGGAAACAGATCAATGCTTGGAACTGCACCGGCGTTGAGGCCGCGCACCTGTCCTCGCGGCGAGTAGTCACGGCGTTACCGCACCATGACTGGTACCGTCTCGTCCGATTGCACGCGCCTCTGCTGAGCGAGCCGTCTGCTGAGAATGAAGAGTACGCAACCGATGATGCTAACTTCGAAGTGCCGGTAGGTAGGACTCTTTCGCCACCCCCAAGAAACGACACCGCACAACGATGCGCGACCTTGCTCGACGGCATCACAAAAGCCTTCGAAACCAAACCCCATGCATCTGCAGTCCTGGCCGAAGTTCGCCGACTGACCGCAGACTCAGGTTTTCTCAAGGGAGACGCCCCTCAGGTTCTGGCGCACTTCGCGTGTGTATTGCTTACACGCAAGCGACGCACGGGTAAAAAAGTCCGGCTTCGGCTCCAAACGGCCCGACGATACTGGTACTCGTTGGTCGAGCCATTTGTCGATCTGGGACACGATCGGTTCCTCCCTGACGAAGATGAAGAGAGCATCAGGGAGTTCTATGAGGATGTCGTCCACTGGTGGGAGAAAAATCCTGAACGCGAACCCGCAGATGGAACAGCCAGAACGAGTAGCGACACAGATACCGTCACGGCGGAAGAGTTAGCAGCTGCGCAGCACCATGACGCCATGCGTCGGACCGTGGCGCAGCTCAAGGATTTTCACGACTTTGCGGTAGAAGCCTATGGCCTCGAAGACGTGGACTGGTCAGGCGTCGACTTGGGTTCCAGGGTTGCGGTTGGCCGCCCCAGCTTAATCCTGCTATCCGAGTTCGAGGCTGCACTGCAAGCACTCCTCGGTGAGCAAACACCTGAAACACTCATCGACGATCGTCTGTCTGCGGCTTTCGTCCTCGTAGCATCTGGACGTTTTGGGCTGCGCGTGAGCGAGGCCGTCGGCATGTACCGCGAGGATTGGCTGGACTGGTCCGGTGCAGTTGTGATGCTGGTGCGTTCCAACGCGATTCGCAACTTGAAGAGTTCTCACTCGCGCCGACAGGTGCCATTGGTCGAGCAGCTAACGGACATTGAGCAAAGGATCGTTCGGGAGGCGCTTCGTCGTTGGGAGCTGGCGCATAAAGCGGGCGTCTCTGCTCCGTTGCTGTCGGGTGTCACTAAGGACACCTATTGGTCGATCAAAGCCACGATATCCGACTTGCTCCTCAATGTCCTGAAGGCTGCAACTGGATCCTCGGCCGCGCGGATCCATGGACTTAGGCACTCATTCGCGTGTCGCCTGCTCGCGCTGCTGATCGGTCACACACCGGGCAAAGGTATCGCGGTCAGCGCCGTGGCCTCACAGCATGCTCGGCGACTGCTGCTCGGGCGTGACCAATTGGACCGTAGAGCAATGTGGGCAATCGCTCGAGGCTTGGGCCATGCCAGTCCGTCCACAGCTATAGCCTGCTACGTTCATGGCATCGAGCTTTGGGCAAAACCGATTGGCGACATGGCTCACTGGAACGGCGAGGGCGTCGCAACCGGCTCCTTCGTGGACCTCGACAAATTGCTACCCGATTCGGCATACCCCCGGCAAGCAAAGCTTTCGCACACGGAATCTACACCAGCCGCCTCGCTCCCGTTGCGGAGAATTAGGTTTTTGTCCTTGACACAGGCAGGGTACAAGGAGGATCGCGCTCGTGTTACATCAGGCTTAAGCATTAGCGAATCCGTCAAGCTCCAGGAGATATTAAGTGCGCTGCCCGATGAGGCGGTCATGGAGACTGAATCACTGCCAGCGGCCAACGTTTTGGGCTCGATTTCGTACCGACGGTGGCAGGCCCTCACACAAATAGTTGCGCAAGCCAAGACAGACGTTATAAATATACAAGATTCGAGCGACGCGTTAGGAGTGCCGATTGGACCGAGGCGGCACCTAATTCTCCATCGCCAACATCATTTCAAAGCCGCAGCCGACTTCATCACGCAGCTGCGGTTAGGCACAGAGGACGTCCGCCTAGCGCAGACTTCAGTCCTGCACCCAGTCAAACAGCAGTGGGTCACGGACGTCCAACTCGGTGACTATCTCGTAGCAGGCCGGGATTTGGGCAAAGACTTTCGTCTCGATACAGTCGCGTGGGGTGACCCGCCAGAGCCCGTGCAGCACCGGGCGGCTCTAATTCCTTCCAACAGCCCCAAGTGCAGGATTGCAAGTACACAAGAACTTCTGGTCCTGTGGGCCGTTACATATGAGTCCCGCCCAGCCTCCTGAGATGTGGTGCCTGCGACCTAACTTATACTTACCTCGCCACCCGCTGCTGGGAGAGAGAATTCAGCCACCTGAGCGAACAAACCGTTGGATAGGAGTTCCAAGCGAAGAAGCTTACGGCGAACGCCTTCAGTGGGCGCTTCTTCAGGTTGATGCCAAATCCGGCACCTGTTATCGGGCATAGCCGCGACCTGCTTCACGAAGTCAAAGAACACGGCCATATCAGCTCGAAGGGCTACGCTAGTCTGCCCACGCTCGAACTCCACGAACACCAACCGTCTTCTGCGGTCGTAGCCGACGACTTCCCCCGGGTCATCTTCCATAGCTGCCGAGTCCTCAAGTTCAGGCTTTGCCCCCACCTTTAACGGCACTCTAATGGGGGCCCGGAAATCAGAAGATGAAACCATACAGTCCGCTGCGATTGACTTCCCGCCTGCCGCCGCTCGGATCGCCTTCGCCGCCTCAACGATCAGTTCACACGCGTCCTCTCCCGGTAAGATCTCTTCAGCCGGCCTGAGCCAAATTGAATCTGTGTCTGAGGCGACCAATTGAAGCAAACTGCCCAAACCTCGCTCGAGCGAAGGCATCGCACCAGCCGCAATTCCAACTCGATCGAAACGGATTCGCCAAGACGGAGACGCCAGCGCGGTTTTCTCATCAAGTAAGAATACCGCTTTTAGCGAAATAGCGATCACTGGTCGGCCGAGCTGCTTAGCAATTAAATCGCGGGATGCATGTGCGAGCGTCGATGTCTTCGGAGCATGGGCATGAGAGCGGTCAGTGTCTAGTTCAAGAACACCACGAGATTCATCGAGTACGAAACCGGTTGACTTGCCAGCACCGATGAAGATGTCTACGACCTCGGACCCAGCCTTGCTGTCCAGGGACTTAAAACCAGGAAGGGTTTTGTCAAGGCTCAGTTGTACCGACGGGGCCGCCCTCTCCTTCCACCTCTGGGTCGCCTCAGCTTCGTTCCGTTCCCGGTGCTGCTGATTTCCCGTCCGCCTAGTTCTCGATCCATTTTTAGCCTCAAGTTGGCTCGCTGCCAGCTCGGCTATCGCCGGAACGGGATGGCTTGCATTTGCTCGGGATGCACCCTTGGACAACTTGCTCGCCGCCAGGGGCAAGGCGGCAGGATTGGCCTGCACAGGCTTTTGACTTTCACTCATGTCGTCGCTCCTCAAAAAATGTGGACGACTTGAATTCGATACCAGATTGACACGTCACTTGCCTCTGTATAAGCCCCTCAAACACCCACTTTCACCCTTCGAAGCACAGAAGCCGTTCCAAATCGGCCCTCACGAGATCGAGAGCCCCGTACTTTTTGAATGCGACCCCACCAGCAGGCGGGTGACGGATGACCTTCTGCCGATCGCGTGCGAAGGCTGCAGGCTACGTAATTGCCGCGCCCGCGCCGCTAGCTGACACCATGGGGCACAGCGCTCCAACGGATCACATGTCTGCTCTGCAGCGTCTGGAGCCGCTGGCCGGCGGCCGGCGTATTCACGGTGAGCGCCAACAAGCTGACCTTCGGATCGGCCACCAGTGCAGACCGAACGGCAGCTGTGCGAAGTACAGCTGACCCCGGATGGCCACTGGCTGATCTCGCTACACCGATGACCGCTTCCCTGCCAAGCGAACTGGCGGTACCGACCCTATGCTGCCCTTCAAAGTCGCCGGAAGCTGACCAACGCCCCAGCCTCGGCATCACTCGACTCGCTTTCAGGAAGCTGACATTCTTGGTCACCAGGACTCGGAGGCCCGTTGGGCGATATCCTTGACTACCCAGAGCCTTCGTGAGCCGGCTACCCGATCGGCAGGAAGTGGCCTGTGCGACCGGGTCGATGGGCCGAAGGGTTGGTTTTTACAGTTCTTTAGAGCCGACAACGACTTCGAATTGCCTCACCTTACGCCACCGCAAGAACAGCCGGGAGACGACTTTGCACACGCTTCAAATTAAACGAGTAGCGACTTGGGCCTGTCTTGCGTCGATCTGCCTTTCTGGTTGCACTACATCGCTGCCTTATCGAAATGAGGCCATCCCTCGCGGCATGAACGCGCAGTCTGAATACTCGGCGGAGATGACAAATTTTCGCGAGAAGGTGCTTCCTCGTTGTAAGGATCCTAGTAAACGGCTTGAGCAGTGTCGTGACAGCAGGCAAAGGGCGTTTGTTGGTCTGGCCATCTCAGGAGGCGGCTCCCGTGCTGCGAACTATTCCGCTGCGGTTATGCAAGAGCTTGCCGCTATGGGCATCCTGAACCATGTGGACGTAATCTCGAGCGTCTCTGGAGGGTCGGTGGCGGCTGCGTACTACATTATTCACCGTAAGGACTTGGTTGACCCATTGTCCAATTCCGAAGGGTGGAAGAAAGCAAAAGCAGATCTGTCACTGCCATTCCGGTCAATGTGGGTGGGCAAGCTGCTGCGCCCAGATAACCTTGCAGCAACTCTATTTGGTCACACCGGTCGAACAGAGTTCATGGCAGATGTTTTCGACGAGACGCTGTTTAAGTCAATGAAGATGGGCCAGTTACCCAAGGACGGACCAGCATTAATACTGAATGCGACACCCATCAATCAGCTGAATAGTCGTGCGGTCGGCCCTTGCACGAACCGCGGCGAGCTTTCGCCGTGGATGCGATGGGAAAGCGTGGCTTTCCGCGATTGGTTCTTCAACGGCTGCCTAAGTTCACGACTAGACACTTATCCATTATCGCTTGCTGTGGCGGCGTCGGCCGCCTTCCCGGGCGTGTTCAGCGCCGTGCCACTGGCGCGCTGGGATGTCCAGACTCGCTATGACGGCAGTTACCTCGACACAGTCGCGGCAGAGTTCGTTCATGTGATCGACGGTGGACCGTCGGACAACCTCGGCATTGACGGCTTGCTCGGTGAATGGGCCGCTGCATCAGCTACGGACGGAGACGTAGCAGTGGATCGCTGCCTGATCATTTCTGTCGACGCATTCGTACGTGGCGATACCGACGAGCGCGCACTCAAAGCAGACGCACGGGGCATCTTTGACCGGATTGTAGACACCAACTTCATCGACGCGACAGATGCAATGTTGGCGCGCCGTCGCTTCGACACCTTACAGCGACTCGGCCTAGCTCCGCCGCAGTTTAAGGATTCGGAAAGATTTATCAACATTAACAACATCCCGATCGACGGGCACAATTACCAATTCTTCGAACAAGAGCATGTGGCCGTGGACGTGACGCCACGTAGGGCGATGGGGGAATCGACGGACGTACGCCAACGCCTTTACGCAGATGGGCGAAGAGAGACTATAGCGGAGCCACGTTGCACTGTTTGGCACATTGGTCTTGACAACATGCGGAGCATGTTAACGGTGGGGTGGAAGTACAGCACGTCATCACGACAGGCTAATGGCGGTGCGCCTATCGCCTTTGCAGATTACAAGGGCGAGTTGCAGCGAATCGTCCAATTGCCCGAAGGAAAGCACAAGATCGGATTGGCGGAAATTTCAACTCGCATTCGGACAGACTTTAATCTTGTGGGTCCAAAGAATTGTTCTAGTGAGCAATTGCGTGACATCTTATGGGAAGCCGGGCGGCTTTCCGTCGCTGCCGACAACGAGTCAAGGCAGAAGATTTGCAGATGGTTCAAGGACACGGGACTGTCCGTGGCTGACGGCTGCGATTCTCCCCGCCCCGCCATCGTCGGCTCGCCCGTGGCTGCCATTTTCGTGTCACCAAGCAGTATGTATGGTGACTACCACGTGGCTTGCTCGCAATAGCTTTCGTCCTTTGGGAAACGAACGGCTATTCGGCCATCCCCTAGCTGTGCCTCCTCACCAGCGGCGTCTGGGCGTAAGTATTTCTGGCCCACCTCTACAAGCAATGGCTGCTCGTCACCGCTGCTTCATGGCGACCGGTTTCAGGTACAGATGATGTCGAGTCTTCTGAGTGCTTCGGGTCGCCCACCGCCGGTCGAGCGCGCCAACTCACGGCCGGAAAGCGGACTCCGAGCTGAGCTACCGGACAGCCGACGTCCGCGGTCGGTCGTGGCTGACCCACCTCCGACTTTAGGGTAAGCGAGTTCGGAGCAGCAAAACGGTCATACCGAACTCTTGGAAAATTCCATCTCCGACAAGTAAATGCGATATGGTCGCCCCATTGCAACTTCACGTTGACACTCATGCACGTCTCGCGTTTCACCGTCAATAAGCACATCTCAGCGCGACTAGGCCTAGCGGAGGTGACGATGAATGACTTGGGATCCTTGGTCGTTTTGGTCGGTGAAAATGGTTGCGGGAAGACACGCTTACTCGACGCTGTAGATTGGCTTCTTCGTCGCACACGACATGTCGGCAATAGCCGACTGGAGGGGCTTCGGGAAGCCCGAATAGCGCAGAAGAAACGGTACGACGGCTTTCACAGCGAGCCGCCAGACGATCACTACACGTTCGCTGGAGCAGGATCGGACCTAGACGCGTACAACGACCTTCTTTCGCCACTCGAAGGATTCAAGTTGGTCAGTGAGGATGGCGAGTGCGCAGACGCCGCACTTCTGACCTACTGCGACCACTCCGACATCCTCCGGAGTTCGCTCACTTCCAATCGCGAGCATTTCGCGCGACTGGCGGTTGGCGTTCCTCGCGGCGACGACGAGACGGATCCGATCCTGGTTGGTGCGCCTCTCGCCTATATGGACGATGTCTGCGTACGTCAGGCCGCTGAGCGCGACCACGAGACCTTCGGAATGCACAGTGCTAATAGTGCCGTTGGGAGTGACTACGCTCGCCTACAGAAACTATTCGCCGATCTGGCGGGCATCACGTTGGACATCGCGGACGGGCACGCGAGCATCGACGGCCGTAGCATCCACCTAAACGCCTTTTCGGACGGTCAGTTGGCATTGTTCCGCTTCGTGGTGCTACTACACGCAAAGTTGCTTAAGGATGCGTCAGTGCCAATTCTGCTCGATGAACCGGAGCGACATCTACACCCCTCGCGACTGATAGCACTTGTCGACGCACTGCGAGCCAACATGCCGCGAGCGCAGTTGTGGATCGCAACACACAGCCTGGCGCTGACGGCTCACCTTGCGGCGATAGAGCCACGATCCATCTGGTTTGGAGCAGATGGGCACTTCGAACGCGCTGGCCTTGCGCAGGAAAAAGTCGTGAACGGGCTTCTTGGCGGCCCAGGGGGTGCGCAGCAAATCAGCGATTTCTGCATGCACGCCGACCAGTTTGCAGCTATCTCGTTCTCGGCTGACTGCCTCAGTTCCCCCGTGACGGTTGCTTATAAGGCTGGCGACCCGCAGGTCAAGCAGATCTACGATTTTATCGCACACGAGGAAACGCGAAGACTTATAGTTGTCGATATTGGCGCAGGTCAGGGGCGACTTCTAGACGGACTAGCGCATACGTTGGGAGAAGAATTCGGCAAGCGCATTTCGTACTACGCCATTGAGCCAAACCTCAAGACACGGGCTATGTGCGCGCATCAGGTTCGTCGCTATTTTGACGACGGAACTGAGCGAGTTTTTTCCTCTGCGCAGGACTTTCTTGCTGCGGTACGGGAGAAGGCCGACGTCGCAGTATTGATCAATGTACTGCACGAAATCGATATCAAGGATTGGGCTTCAGTGTTTAACGATGCGCACTCTTTGCTGGACGACGCTGGATCGCTGCTAATCGTAGAGGACACGCGCTTACCGCGCGGGGAACTAGCCCATGCGAACGGATTCCTCATTCTTGAGGCCCATTCCCTTTGCGAGCTTTTTGCGACAAGCCACAGTGCTAGCGGCGTGCAATCCATCGCCGCCTCCCGCCTCGGCTCTCGGCTTCAAGCAACAGCATTTAAGAAGGTTCACCTCGCTTCCGTGTCGAATTTCTCCATCGAACGCGCATTTAAAACGCAGATGGACCGCGAGGCGCTTGCGATTCGCTCGATCCGCAAATCAAGTCGGCACCCGGACTACCGCCTAGGCCAAGAGCACGCATACCACACCCAGTTATTGGCGAACCTCACACTTGCCATTGAAGAATTGTCTGAGTTAAAGCTGCCGTTGTAGTGCAACATGCGAAAAGCATGCACGATGACGGCGCCAGCAAAAATTGCTCTACTGTCTACTGCATGGACAACCCAAGACGCCCGTTCGGAAGTCTCCGCTTCTGCCGAGTCGAGCCGGCGCCAAGCTTGGGTAGCGCGCCCGAAACATGTCGTTCGCCGATGTTCTGGGTGCCCGATTGAGCCCGCTGCCTGTTTGACCGTTCATGGCCGAGTCCGGGTTTCCCCGATCGTCCGCTGCCTGGTGGCCCAGATCAAACGACGGCAGTCTGGCGAGCAAATCAATGAACCCGCTGACCGCCGTCGACCCGTTGCTGCCGGTGACCTTTGACCGGGCACGGGCTGCTATGCAGCGGAAAGCGGCCGGTCGCATGGCTCGACGCGTCAACGGCCTGCATTGCTTTTTTCGCGGCGCCCCTCCATCCTTGACATCGGTGTCGTGCGGCCTTCATTTTGTAGGGGAGAAAGATGTTTAGCATAACGATCAGGCGCCCGTCGGTCCTGGTGTGGCTGGCGCTGACCCTGGCGCCACTGGCATGGGCACAGACGCAGAACGCGGCTCCTGTCGGCGCCAAGAAGGCATCTGCGGCTGCCCCTGCGCCGGCCGCTCAGGTTGCTGCGCCTGTACGCGCGGCAAGTGGTGATATAGCCGCGACCGCCTTAGGCACGGGCATGGGGCAGCCCGCAGTGCTGGTGGCTGCGAACAGCGACGAGGCCACGGTCAACGTCGTGCTGCGCGACATCGACACCAAGCCGGGTAACGCCGATCTCTCGGCCGGACTGCTGGTTAGCCCGCTGCAGCCGAACCTGGTGACACGCCCCGTGGTCACCGCACGGAACATCACGGCCGTGGTGGGTACCACTCGGGACTACGCAGCAGAACTCCGCATCGTTGGCTTGTTCCCGTTCGGCGAAAGCAGCGCGCCGCTGCTCTACAAGGGTCGACAGGTCGAGCAGTTGCGTTTCTCCAAACCGGGGATGCTCATCAGGCCGGCAGCCGAAGGCGGCGCCGTCGCGCGCCAGGGCTCGGCGCTACTGTTCCCGCTTGTGCTCGAGAACCCCTCGGGCGCGGCCTACAAGACGGTGCGCGCGCGGCTGCGCTTCGCCGACAAGGACGTGTGTTCGTTCGACGCCGAGGCTTTCGCCGCGGCCCCCGCCGCCGAGGTGGCCGCCTCGGCAGGGGGGGCTCCGCCGAAGAAAACACCGAGTCCCGTACCTGCGAACTGCGCGTTCTACCTCGACTGGACGGCCTTCGCGGTGCCGAGCTACGCCGCGGTCACGCTGCGCGTGCCACTGGCGCCAGAGTGGTTCAGCGACCCGGGATCGGGCCTACCGCGCAGCGGCAAGAAGAAGGGCCTGCTAACCCTGCGCTTCGAGGGCGAGTCCGGCGGGCTGATCCAAGAGCAGAACCTGCCTCTGGAAGTCCAGTTCGAGCCGACGGCGGGCGCGCTCGGCTGGAGCCTGGGCTACGTGGCGCTGATGCTCGTGGTCGGGGCCGGCATCTCGCTGCTGCTGCGCGTCTCGGTGCCGAATATCAAACGCAAGCAGGCGCTGCGTGACCAACTGGTCGAGGCGTCCAAACTCACCGCTTCAATCTCCTCCGAAGTGGACAGCACCTTGCGCGTGCTGCTGCGGGTGATGCGGCTGGAGCTCAACGAGATCCGACAGGCCACGTTCGCGTTCGGGCCGAGCTATGCCGACTACGCGCTGCGCGTCGAGCAGGCCCTGCCCACGCTGCGTCGGCGTATCGAGGCCGTTCGGCGCCTGGACGCGACGACGATCCGCCTGCGGCTGATGCTCGAGCAGAACCCGGCTCCGACTCGGATGGAGCAGGTCGAGGGCCATCTCGACGCGGTTTCCGAAACGCTCAAGCAGGACAGCCTCTCCGACGAGGACTGGGTCTTCGTCAACCAGCGGCTGGAAGCGGCACAGAAGGTCCTGCGCGAGCCGACGCCAACCGAGAAGGAGGCCTTCGACGCCATGCTGGCCGGGCGCTGGAAGGCCATAAAGAGTCACTTCGGGCCGCTCGTCGACGGCGCCTTGAAAGTGCCCGATCGCCTGTTGGACATGCGCGACTGTTTCCCCGAGAAGAGCCTGCTTCCCGCCGCCAGCGGCGACGACGACGGGTCGAAATGGATTCAGGCTATCGGTCCGACGCGCGCTGACCTGCAACTTAGCGCGCTTGCGCTTTTGTGGGAGTTTCACTTCCTGATGCCCGCGGGCGACGCTTCGAAGGAGGCGCCCTGGCTGGGCGCGAAAACGGAACTCAACCGCCTGCTCGCCACGCCGGTGGTCAGCAATTTGCGCCAGGCGAAATCCTTGCTGCGCCAGCTCGCCGAGGGGGTGGCCGAGACGGACATCATGCAGGCCCTTCAGCAGGGCAAGGCCAGCATCACCATGGACCCGGCCATCCCGCGGCCGAATCAGCGCATCCGGTTTTCCGTGAGGTTCCACGAGTCGCGCTTGAACGTTGCGGCGGCGCGCGACCTGCTGACCTGCCGCTGGCGCTTCCACGACCGCACAGTCACGCCGCTGGCCCGTGGCTGGCGCGGCGTGAGGGACCGCGTCAGGTCATTGTTCCGCGCCGGGCAGGGCGCCGATGTGACCAGAATCAAGACCCTGTACGAGGACGGTTGGTCGGTGCACCACTACTTCGAAAAGACCGTCGATCAAAGTGCGATCGAGCTGAACTTTCATGACTCAGGGGGTATGCCGGTCGTCTTGTCGGCCACCGGGTCGGGCGGTGGGGTCTGGTTCCGCAAGGACGAACCACCGGTGCCGGTGGAGGCGAGCGGTCGGCCGCAGGAGCGTTGGTCGCGCGCCTCGCTCGAAGCCTTCCAGCTTGTTGCAGCTCTGCTGGTGCCGCTGGCGACGCTGGCCTCGCAGTCGATCAACGAAGCCAGTATCGGCAACTGGTGGCAGCTGGTGGCGATCGGGTTCGCGTCAGACACCATCAAGAGCATCCTGGTCGGACGG
>Ga0105048_10010359_pt1 | contig 14773 bp, 10 predicted proteins | sample MAT05_FD_78382 | JGI IMG/M metagenome (GOLD analysis project Ga0105048, IMG submission 78382) | Freshwater microbial communities from Lake Fryxell liftoff mats and glacier meltwater in Antarctica - MAT-05 | ecosystem: Environmental > Aquatic > Freshwater > Ice > Liftoff microbial mat | place... | reverse complement strand
AGACTACCAGGCCCGGCCACCGTGTGGCACGCCCAAAGCGATTAGCGCGATTAGCGATGGGCGTGGGAAGTGTGGCAAATGACTCTAGCGATTCACCACGCCCTTCGTACCTCAGAGCGTGCCGCCCAGTTTATAGGTAGATTTCAAACTGCCCCTCGCCTAAATGCAGCGGCGGGCTATGGTTCCAGATTCGGACGCTGGCAGCGTCCGCCACGAGCGCACAGTGAGTTGCATTAGCTTGAGGACATCGACATGGCCAAGTCTTCTTGCTTGAGCTCTTCGATCAGAGGCCACAATTGGTCGACCTCTTCGCTAAAGAGATTACCGACCAAAACATCCGTAATGAGATTCTTTTTTTCCGGGTATCTTCGAACCAATCGCCCAAAATTGAGACCGTCGTAAAAAGCGCACACCAGATTTCGCATTCGATCCATGGCTTTGATGTACTCAGGCTCCCAGCTTCGCAATCGTTGTTCGCTAGGATCGTTTGCATCCAGAGCATCTGCGATGGAATCTGCGGCCATTGATGCAGAGGTGAGTGCAAGCATCACGCCAGAGGAATAGAGCGGGTCGAGGAAACCAAATGCGTCCCCCACTAAAACCCAGCCGTCGCCTGCCGCTTTTTTGGCTTTGTACGAATATTCCTTTTGGGCCTTGTAGTCTCCCTCGCGAACGGCGCCTGCGATCCGAGGCTGCACGCCCGGACATCGAGCGACCTCCTCCATATAGATTTTTTCGATGTCTTTGGTGGCTCGGTTCTTGAAAAGATAATCGTAACCGGCAACAACTCCGACACTGACGACGTCGTCGTGCAATGGGATATACCAAAACCAGCCTTTCTTCCCCTGCGTTTGGATAACAATCGTGCCGCCGGCGTCGATTCCAGGCTCTCGCTTGGCTCCCTTCCAGTAAGTCCAGATAGCTGCTTTCTTAAGAATAGGATCCCATTCCCTTAAATTCATTCGGTCCATGATGATGGAGGATTGACCGCTCGCATCCACGACGACTTGAGACCGCACTTCTTTTTCGTCTTCCCCCCCCAGTTTAACCTTCACACCAACCACCCGTTCTCCTTCGATCAAGACGTCGAGGACTCGGGCACCTTCGTGAACTGTCACGCCATGCTCTCGAGCGTTGTGGATCAACATGTGATCGAACTCGCTGCGCAGTACCTGCCAAGACTGAGAACGCTCGTGTGGGTCGTATTGGCTAAATCGGAACGGCTCGGACAGCTTTCCATGTTCGTTTATGAACTGCACGCCGTACTTCTTAGAGAAGTGGCTTGCTTTCATCTTGTCCAACATTCCCAGACGTTCGATGACCGGATAGCAATATGGGATCAGCGATTCGCCGATATGGAATCTCGGAAAATGCTCTCGCTCATAGAGTGTGACTTGAAAACCGCGTTGCGCGAGCAAGGTCGCAGTGGCGGATCCAGCCGGCCCACCACCAATTACAATTACGTCACAAGTGTCGATCGATTGAATCATTGTTTTCTCCCAAGGATTATCACTCGGTTCTCTTGTTTAAACCCGTTTAACCCAAAGGCGATAGCGTGCGTCGCCTTACGTTCGGACATATCCGAAAGACTCCCGCGGAATAATAGTCGTCTAAACAACTATTGTCCAGACAGCAAATCCCAGAAAACAAGAAAAACGGGACCCTCGACCCAACGGAGTGGCGTCGATCCTAAGTCGGGCAACAGGAAATGCTTGCATTTGTAAAGATCCCGAGTGTAAGGATCTTTCACCGCTTCGCTCTGCCCTGAGCTAGTTTGCGTAAGCCCTTTCGGCTTTTTCCGAGTCTGCGGGCTACATGGCGGGATTCACTGTGCCAAGTTTTTACTTTTCTGCCCCACACCTAAAAAAAACTCCAAGGCTTGCCGGTTGGAAGGGAAGGCAATTCGAGCCAGTATTTCAGGCGTCAGTTCGGTCCACATCCAAGCCGAAACTTCGGAATCGTCACGGGCGATTTCTTGGTCCTCTGAAACGCTCGTAGAAAAAAAGATATCGAGAACGGGCAGCAGGATGCCATGGTAGCAGTATGCATTGGGTGCAGTCATCAGGAAGTGCAGTTGGCCCACCGAAAGACCAACCTCCTCTAGAATCTCGCGCCTTAACGCGACTTCAGCTCCTTCGTTCGGATCAACGAATCCGCCTGGCATTCCAAGCATTCCGAGGCCCGGTTCTTTGGCTCGCTCGATTAACAATACCTGCCCCATTTGGTTCGTGATCACAGCCCCTACGGCTGCGACTGGTCCAAAAAAACTCGTGTGGCCGCACGACTCGCATCGAAAGGGACGTGCGGGACTGAGTTTCTCTCGTTTTGTGCCGCAACACGGGCAAAATCGATACGCCTGTGAAATTTCCATCGAGTACACGCTTGTTTTTTTCGCTGAGCAACGCCCTCGCTCAGGTTTGGTAGGGACCAACGAGCGAAGGGCCTCGCTCGTCCACAGGAGGCTAGCATCGGTTACCGTTGGCTGGAGCTAATCGCGCTTTTGCGAGCTGCTTCGAATTCGTCCCCTGGCGTCCAGGACTGCATTGCATTTGAGTTGGCAGCCATCCAACCCACATGAAACAACAATTGAATGTCGACCACCGCTCCAGATAAATCCCAGTTCGGATCGTATTCATCGGAACGTTGGTGGTAGTGCTTCTCCGCCCACGCGTCCAACTGCTCCTTACCCCACCCATCCGGTTTGCCGATCACGACATGGCCAGAATGCAAATAGACCCCGGGTACCCCTACCTTCGCCAACGAAAACTGATCCGAGCGATAGTAGAATCCCTTGCTCGGCTCGCGGTCGGGAACCACGATTCTCCCCTGATATTTGGCAACTGCATCCACCAAATGATCCAGAGAGCTCTTGCCCAGTCCAATGACATTGACGTCCTTGGTTGGGCCAAGGAAATTGAGGCCATCGATATTGACGACTGCAGACTGCTTGCCGTTAGGGATGGGGGGATGTTCGGCAAAAAATTTCGATCCTAGCAGCCCTTGCTCTTCGGCTCCAACGGCCGCGAACAAGATCGATCTCTTGGGTCGAACGCCACTTTCGGTGATTGCTTGGGCGATAGCTAAGATGGCCGCGGTCCCTGATGCGTTGTCGATGGCACCGTTGTAAATACTGTCCCCTCGAACATCGCGATCGACAGCCATTCCAATGTGGTCGTGGTGGGCCATGAACAAGACATGCTCGCTCGCCAACTTGGGGTCGCTTCCAGGCAGAACGGCCAGCACGTTTGCGGTTGCCTTTTCTCGAATTTCACAATCGATAGTTGTCGATAGCCTCAGACCAAGCGGTACCGGTTGAAAATCTTTGGACTCGGCTTTCGCTCGCAACGCATCCAACTCGAAGCCGGCATGCGCAACGAGTTTTGCCGACGCATCGTTGGTCATCCAGCCCTTCATGTCCATGCGCGCTGCGGAACTATCCTGAAGCTCGAACTGTTCGCCCGTCCACGACGTTTCAATGACCGTGAATGGATAGCCAGCAGAGGGAGTTGTGTGAATGATAATCGCGCCCGCAGCACCTTGCCGAGCAGCGCTCTCATATTTGTAATCCCATCGCCCGTAATAAAGTCGTCTCGCTCCGCCAAACAATTTAGGATCCGATTCCGGATCGTTATTCATCATCAGCAAGATTTTTCCTTTCAGGTTTTTCCCTTTGAAATCATCCCATTGATACTCTGGAGCTTGGATGCCGTACCCTACGAATACAATCTCAGCATCGTTGACATCGATCTTGGCTTTCGGACGCCCCGCCACGGCAATGTAATCCTTGAAGTACTGAAATTCGATCGGGTTAGAACCTTTTTTCGCGGAACCGATCGACCAAGTCTTTGCAGCGACGGATGACAAACCCAACATTGGAAATTTCTGTCGATACGAGTGCAACGACTCGATAGGAGAAAGCCCCATCCGCTTGAACTGCGACTCCAAGTAAAGTTGAGCAATCGAGTCACCTTTGGAACCAGGTCCTCGCCCTTCAAGCAAATCGTCGGCCAAAAACCTTAAAGTGCCGTGCAGGACGTCTTGGTTGATGCGATTGGCAATTCCTAATGCTTCGCCGTCGATCACGGGCGATGGGGACACCTCCTGCCCAAGGGAAACAGCCGACCAAGTCACCAACCACATTAGGACGGACAAATTGCCGATCGGTCCAACAATTCGAGCGATGTCAACGGAAAATCTCATGAGGTCTACTCTTTGGCTAATAATTCTACGATCTTGTCTTCAATCTTTCGGCCCCGTATATGGATGCCCGCGACGTTTCCGTCCTTGCCGATGATTGCGATAAAGGGAATGGCAGAAATCCCGATGTCTTTGGCCAAAGGAGTATCGAACCCGACGGCGTCCGGTTTGCTGGAAACATAGGTATTCCACAAGACTTTCTTCGACGCCAGAAACTTATCGAGCGCTGGCCTCTCTTCATCCAAATTGACACTGATGACTTCAAAGCCATTTTTGTTGTGGGCTAAGAAAGCGTTTTCGATATTCGGGATCTCTTGCAAGCATGGTCCACACCAAGTCGCCCAGAAGTCGACGAGTACCACCTTTCCTTTGTACTGATCCAAGTCGATTGGTTTGCCAGCGGTATCGACCAATTCACTCAGGTTCAGCGGTTTGTTTAGAACTGCAAAGCGACTCAAGAACTGCTTGCAATTACGTTCCAGCTCTTCTTTGGCGTCAGGATCCTTTAGGTTTTCGATCTGGGTTTGCGCAACCTCGATCATTTCCTTGGCAATCAGCGGGCGTCCGGAATACTCCACCTTGATGGCTATTTGGACCAAGAAAAAGGCGGTCCAGGGAGACGGAATCTTGGCCATGAGCGCGTCAACCAACGCCCTTGCCTTCACCGGATCTTGGTCTTCTTTGGAGTCGGCTTGCATCAAGGCACCGACCTCGTTTGTCTCCTTAAGGCGGCTCGCATGCATTTCCCATGCACTGAGTGCAATTTGGGGTTCTGGATTTTCGCGAAACCCTTCTTCTATTTTCTTGGCCAATTGCAACGCGGCATCGTCCTCGGAACGTTTTGTAAGCGATTCGACGGCTTGCATTAATGCGTTGAGATTGGTGGCTGTCAGATCTTTCCCTCCGGACAGAATCGTCGTCGCCAACGCAACCAGCTCGTTGGATTTAGCGCTGCCGCTTTCGTAATCGTTCACCAGAAGACTCAATACAATCGATTTGGCTTGTTGGGCTACACGTTTGTCAGCATTTTCCATTTCCTTGCTTGCCAACGCACGCAACGAATCCGATGCGGCGATATCGCCGAAGCTCGCCATCTGCGAAAACGCTTCGAGTTTTCCGAGCACAGAGGCAGCTTTCTCATCCTCATTGGCTGCCAGTTTTTCCAAGCGCTCCGAGGCTTCCAATTTCATACGAGACAAACGCATGCCCTGTTCGAGCAAGACTTCGTTCGTAAGCATCTTCTTGCGACCGTCCGCTAACAACTCCATGACAGCCCGTGAGCTAGTGTTGAGGAACTCCATCAAGGGCTTGGCACCATTCAATTCACCGAGCTGCAAGGTCATGTACAGCTTCGACGCGATTTTTGGATCCAGCTTGCCCGGTTGGAAACTAGGCACGGCGGGTGCTGTCGGTAGTGCCGTTGAATCACTTGGGTTGGGTGAGGATTTTGGCGTAGCCGATTCGGTCGACTTGGGACCTGCCGATAAAGATTTTGCTTCTGTTTCTTTCACCGGCTGATATCCGCTGGTCGCGGCCGAGATCTCCTTCGGTTCCGAAGGCCCACAACCCGTTAGCGGAATTCCGGCTGCTATAGCTAGCAAATACAGCAAAGCCGTTGCCGATTGGCGTTGAAGCGTGTGTGATGGAGAGCGTTTGAAATCCAGGGACATGGTCTTTTTCCTCATAATTCAACGGGTTTGAATTATGGTAGCTTGACCGATCTGGCCTTTGCCTGCAAGTCCGAGTCTCAATCAGAGGTTGGACGCCAGCCACTTTCTTCCGCCGAACTAACACGGATCGATTGCCCAGCCGCCGTTTCCGCAGCCGTCACTTTGTTCAATCCACCCACGTTCTTGAGTCGTTTGAAGTGATTGACACAATCGTACCCCCAGAGTACCGCTACGATGACAGCAGCCACCATCCCTACGAAGGGAGCGTTCAGGGTCAGGCCGTTGAACATGAACAAGGCGGCGGCGGAAGATACGGCCAACGCGGTCACGCCTAGTTTTACGAAAAATGCAGAGTTGGTACGTCGCATATCGCTCCTGGTGATGGCACGGCGAGCATTGGTGTTTGCGAGTTCCCGGAGGGCAACCAAATCGTTTCGCTGCTCTGGAGCTTGCTGCCGCGGTACGAACAACTCTTCGCTAAGTTTTTCTTCGGGTAGGGAAATTTCCGAATCCGGCTTGTCCAAGCCCAACGAGGCCGCTATCCGTGATCGAGGTTTGGCTGGCCCAGTCGGACTTGGTGTTGTCGGTGCTGATTTTATTTCCGTCGGGGAATTCTCCGCTCCACCTCGGACTCGATGCAACAGCCTTTGCATGTAATCCTCTATCGATTCCTCTTCGTCCGATCCTCGCTTAACCGAATTAGCACCTGCATTCGTGCTCGGGCTGATCAACGCATTGGTTTGATCCTCGACCGTGCCCGAACGATCGGCTTCATAACTTGAGTCGATCGAATCGCTGGCGTCCGTGGACTCGTCCGCCATTTGCTCGATTGGCTGATCCCGATACTCGATTGGCTGATCCCGATCCGGATAACTTGGCTCGTCTTCCGCCCCCGATTCATCCTCCAAAACGCTTCGTTCGATGGGATCAGGTTCGCGATTTTTGAAGCCCTCTTTTGGCTGATTGCTGTACCTTTGCGACCAGCTACTTGACGTTCGCAACTCGCTGGAAGGATTCGATGTTCCTCGACGATGGTCCGCGTCGATCAACATGCGTTGCAATCGCTCAGAAATGGAATCCAAATTGGAATTGGACGATTCCTCTGGTTGATCAAGTGGCGGAATGTTTTCTAGCGGTGCAGATTCATATCCAATGTCCGAATAGCTGGTCAGATCGGGAGCCGAAAAAGACGCGAAATTGGATTCCGACTCCAACAGAACTGGGGAGTCTTGTGCGTAGGACGGATTCGCTGCCCACTCAACATTCGATGCTGCTGGCGCATCTTGTTTGAACCATGCCGGCAGTTGATTGTGGTCCGAAATAACTTCGTTCGTCTCGGCAGCTTGGCTAGATTCATCCGATGTGCCTTCGTAGTTAGCCACATCGTTGGGCTCATCGTTGGGCTCATCGGGTGAGCCATACGGAATCTCTGAGCCCGGATCGGATTGGAAGGCAGTCTGCTCGGAGGGCTGTTCCGATGGCCAAGATTCAATAAGAAGTTCGACCTTCTGTTGAGCGGAGTCGCGTTCGACTTCCAAAAGCCTAAGTTGAGCATTCAACTCTTGAATTTGTATCTGAGCCCGTTCCAGCGATTGAGCCAGTTGGTCATCGCTAAAACGGCTATACGACGCTTGCGAGGATTCGTCGGCGTAGGTGTGATCGGGCGCCGACTCTGCAACTTCTGAACCATTCGCAGATCGTAGGTCTGGATATTCGGGGGCTTGGTAGGCTAGAGCGATTTCAGAACGCAAGACGTGAACCGCGTCGATGAGCTCGTTCCGATGCGAAATGACTTCATTGAATCGAGCTTCGATAATTTCTTGTTCTCGGCCCGCTTGTGCGAGCAGTTCGTTTAGCGAGCTGGTATGCTTGCTGGTGGCTTCGCTGAATCGATTCAATTGTTCATCGATTGCCCCCAATTGGTCGGTGAATCGGTCGGCAAGATTGGTGAATAGCGATTGCTGAGTACCCGTCTGATTGCTCAGTTGCTCATCGATTGCATGGAATCGGTCCGAAAACTTATCTGCCAAGTGGGAGATCAACAATTGTTGAACACCAGCCTGATTGTTCCATTGGTCGTTTAGGTTGGTAAACAACTTTTTTCCAAACTCGTCGATTTCCTGGGTCACGGATTCGACGATGGATTCATTCGCGCATTTGGCTTCCGTTCCCAAGGATGCTTGCATCTTGTCCAATGACATCTGCAACGACTCCAGGAGTCGCTCGATGGTGTCCAGTCTGGCCGACGCGGCAGAATCGATTTTCGTTTCGTTCGCTCCGATAGGGGTCGCAATCGGTTGGGTCTGCGAGTTGTCGACGCTTGCGCTTGGCAACGTCTGAATCAGCGGAGACGCGACGTTACCCATTCTGGCAGCGTGATCTAGCAATTTCTCGGCATGGACGACAGTCGCCAAAACGCCGATCGACGGATGGATCACCAATCGAGACTGTCCAACTGCTATTTCCGTTGGCTGATCGATCAGCCATTCTCGAACGTGTCGATTGGATATGAGAGTTGGCGCGACTGACCGCAACAAAGTGTGCTTCTTGCCGAATATCAAAACAGCGTGTAGCGGCGCGATGCCTGGAGTCGTTATTTGGACACTGCAATCCGTGCCGGATCCAAGTGTGCAACGTGGGCTTCTAATCCTCCAAGACTTTACAATCTCTCCAAACTCTCCAATTAGATCAATCTGCCCGATTGCGACATCGATTCCGGCTGATCGACTTTGTTGCGGAAGGAATGGTGCGAGGTTTCGCATTTGCTTTGCTGGGGAATGCGGTTTTAAATGGATAGGTTTAGACAACCAATTGCCTTTATCGTCCCCAGTTATTGAAATTCTTGCTTAAAAGCCGAAAGCGCCTGGTTTTGACGACTTTTTCGTTAGACATTTGAGTCCCAACGAAAAACGCAAGGCATTTCAGAAATTTTTCCGCAAAAATATTGGGAATAGGTAGGGTGTCGCAAATCCTTTGCTGGCAAATAATTACGAAAACAAACAGCCCGACGAGCACTTTTTGACAGTGCCAAAACGCGATTCAGCAAACAAAAAACGAACGCTTTGCAGTCGAATGCGTACTATAGTTCATCTCATCCAGTACCCTTCCTTTGGCGGGGGGGCCAGAACTTTGACTCGGAGAAGCATCATGTCACGAAAAGAAGCCTTATCCAAACTGCGGGATGTTTTATTGATACGCCGGGAAGCATTGCGAAAAGCCCTCGACGGTGACTTGAGTATGCTTCAGTCCCTCTCCCGAGATGGTGGAGATGTCATTGACGCTGCGATGGACACTGCACAGGACGAAATCAGTAGCCAACTGGTCGAGGTGGAAAGCCGTGAGCTTTCTCAAATCGAGGAAGCTTTGAATCGTCTTCGCGATGGCCACTACGGTGAGTGCGAGCAGTGCGATAAGCCGATTCCGCTAGCTCGACTTCAGGCGGTCCCCTACGCCACCTCTTGTATTGAATGCGCACGCAAACAAGAAAAGTATTCTCCCCGCTTTACGACCGGCATGGGTGATTCTTCGCAAGCGTCCAACGCCTCGATTTGAGAAGCAAAAGGCGACAGAGTTGGAAGGCGTCTGAACAGGCATCTCACTTTTTCGACCCTTGAACCAGCGGTACCCAACGTTCTTCGCGATTGCTAATCTGAGTAATGCGAAGACCAAACTTGTCCCCCACCTTGACCACTTCCCCTTCGGCGATGATATTGCCATCAATCTCTAGAAAAAGCGGCTGATCACAGGCTTTGTCAAATTGAATCATCACACCCGGCACAAATTGCAGGATGCGTTCCACAGCAAGCTTCTGCTGAGCTAGCGTTACCGCTACCTCCGTCTCAATCTTGAGCAGGCTTTTCCAGTAGTCCACTTTGGCAGAATCGTCTGTCGAATGCGTTCTGACCGTACTCATGCAATCCAAACCCTGGGTAAAAGCCAAAAAACAGGCGCCGATTTGAAACTATCGACGTCAATCCACACCTATCTTGACCGTGACCCATCGAATTTCTTGAAAGGTTCCTATAATTTGGTGCCTTGGAACGTTCGGCAATTCGGCCCGATATGCGGAACGATGTCCCATTCACTATCTGTTTTATTAATCTCTCAGACAATCCAACTATGAGCGTCGCTCTCGAACCGTTGCCGTTCCCGCCTTATCGAGAACTCGACAACGAAACACTTCACGAACGAATCCGGCTTGCAAAGCACGAGTTGGGCAAAAGCTTGCTTATTCTCGGCCATCACTACCAACAAGACGAAGTGATCGAACACGCCGACTTGAGCGGAGACTCATACCAACTAAGCAAACTGGCGGCAGATAGCATGGACTGCCGGGCCATCGTTTTTTGCGGCGTGCATTTCATGGCGGAAACCGCCGATATTCTGGCCAATCGTCCGGAAAAACTGCAATCCAGAGACGGACAACGTGTTTCCGTTATTTTGCCCGATATGTCGGCTGGTTGTTCGATGGCCGACATGGCGGGCATTCGTCAAGTCGAAGCCGCTTGGAAACAGCTAGGCGACGTCATCGACACGTCCGACATGACTCCAGTCACCTATATCAACAGCGCAGCGAGCCTCAAAGCGTTTTGCGGTCGGCATGGAGGCATTGTTTGCACCAGCAGCAACGCCAAAGCGGTACTGGAATGGTCCTTTGCGCAACGCAAACGCGTTTTCTTCTTCCCAGATCAACATCTGGGCCGAAACACCTCGCTCAAGATGGGGATTACCAACAGTCAAATGCCCGTCTGGAATCCGCATGCCGAAGAGCTTGGTGGCAACACCGAACAAGCCATCCAAGAATCGCGAGTGATTCTCTGGAAGGGGCACTGCTCGGTGCATCAAATGTTTCAAGCAGACCACGTCGCTTCGTTCCGAAAAAATCACCCTGGCATTAAAATCCTCGTCCATCCCGAATGCCCGCAAGAAGTAAACGACATCGCCGATATCTCGGGTTCTACCAGCAAAATCATTGAGACGGTCCGAAACGCACCGCCTGGTACCAAATGGGCCATCGGTACCGAATTGCACTTGGTCAACCGACTCAAGAAAGAACATCCTGAGCAAGAGATCCACTTTCTCTCGCCGCTCGTTTGCATGTGCGCTACCATGTATCGCATCGATTTAGCGCATCTATGTTGGTGTCTTGAAAACCTAGTCCAAGGAAACATCGTAAATCGAATTGTGGTTCGCGAGGACATCGCCAATTGGTCCTTGATAGCACTCGAACGAATGCTCACTGTAAAGTAGCATCACTGTAAAGTAGCATCACCCTAAACTAGCACCAAAAATCAGCGTCACCGCAACACCACAGCGTCGCAAGAAACTGAAACTCAATGATTAAGTTACCGCTCGTCCTGTTATTCACCGCCATGACTGCTCTGTTCTGGGGCGTCTACGGCATCCTGCTACATCACGGGACTGAGCAACTGGGCCACAGTTCGCTTCGCGCCTTTGTTGGGGTCGGCATCGCGTATTTTCTAATTGCAGTCCTCGTACCGTTGGGGCTGCTAAGCCGGAAACCCGAAAAGGGGTACTGGTCGATGGGAGGCACTTTGTTGTCCCTGTTTGCAGGGACCGTCGGTGCACTGGGCGCCCTCGGGGTTATTCTGGCCGTCGCATTCAAGGGGATGCCTATTTATGTCATGCCCATTGTTTTTGGTGCTGCCCCGGTGGTGAACACGCTTGTCACTTCTTGGCTCAACAAGTCCTTTTCGCAGATCAAACCGACGTTTATTCTCGGGCTGGTTTTGGTCGCACTTGGAGCGGTTGGGGTTTTGATCAACAAACCCGCACCCCCCGCCAAAGTTGTGGTGGTAAAGACCGAATCTGGTTCCATCGAGGACAACACGACAATTCACGTTGCACCCGTTGCAGCCAATCCGTTGGCTATCGGCGCGTCGATTTGCTTGGCAGTCGTCTGTTGGGGTGCCTACGGGCCATTCCTGCATATGGGCCAAATGCAAATGGGTGGGTCAAGACTTCGGCCATTCTGCTGTGTAGGGATCGCTTACTTTGTCATTGCCGTAGCCTTGCCGGTCATGATTTTGATGGCAACGCCGGACAACGTTTCGTTAACCTGGAGCGAGATCAGCGGCGGCATGATGTGGTCCATTCTTGCGGGTGCGGCTGGTGCCATGGGAGCCTTGGGCATCATTCTGGCGTTCAATTTCGGCGGCAAACCGATTTTTGTCATGCCATTAGTATTCGGTTTCGCGCCAGTGATCAACACGCTGACGTCGATGGTGTTAGGTGGTTCACTCGACAAGTTCACGACTTACTTCCTTGGCTCCCTAGTTCTCGGTATTGCAGGTGCCGTGACTGTTTTGGTGTTTGCCCCCAAGGCCAAGCCGCATGGAGCACCGGCTGCCGATCCGAAACCGGCGCACACCACGCCAGCGCCGACGATGCCAAAACCGATCGAAAGTTCCCCTTTCGACGCTACGTCTACTTGATCATGTTTTGCATCATGTCATTCATGCCTGGAAAGAACTCAGCTCCACCGGTGAGTACTTTCACTTCGGTAATATGCATTTCTTTAGCCGCCTTGACCGCTTGATTCATTGCGTCTTTCGTCAAGTCCTGCAAAAGTGACTTTTGATCGCCACTTGTCAATTCGTGGGAAATGCTAATCGACTGAACCACACCCAGTCCGCTCAATTCGACATTCACGGTAAGCGATTCAAAGCTTGCGCTACCGTAAACACGTGCAGCCTCTAGCCTTGCATTCATGCCTTTTAGCTGCGACCCGATTTGGGTCATGTTTTTCATCGCGCTGGCTAAGTTGGTGAGGTTCTTAAACATGGTTTACCGTAGAGTGAAGTGGTTGTGATTTCTGTTTTGAATTATTCGACAGCAGATGTTTCGAATCGGACTTCATTGCGAAGCTTTTCTCGCAGCGGCACATCTTGTGGATCAGGGGTGCTTGCTGGCAGCAAGTTGAGGTGAGGGGCTGGAACCTGATTTTGAGCTGGATCCACTCGAACAACCTGCCCCTCAAAGACATCCATAAATTGTTTGATCAGCGGATGGACCATCGCGTTGCGAATGAGTTGGGCCTGTGGAACCGTTGGCCTTTGGGAAGGAACGACGGCTTGAGGTACAGCCGCTTCAGCGACACCGGACGCCTCAACGACCGGCGTAGGTTCCTGTGTCAACACAAACTCAACTTGGATGTCGCGACCGATGCGGCTTGAAATGGTCTGGGCTAGTTTCCTACCATTTTCGCCCGTTTGAAAATAGTTAATCGCAAAAGCACCATCGCGAGACAAACAAATTTTCCATGGCCGATCGGGCGGACAATCAACCCGTACCGTCATCATTGCGCATTGCCCAGCGAGCCCACCTAGTTTCACCGCCTCCTCTCGAACCAAAAGGACCCGATCGTCATAGTTTGATACGTCAACTTGAGTTAGCATGGGAACAGCCGTTTCGACCGACTGTTCGACGGAGATTGCCAACTGTTCGTCGGAGTTAATGGAGGGGACCGTCGGGGCACCTTGGATGGGAAGAACCTCGGGTGCCTCGGGTGCCTCGGGTGCCTCATCCTTGATCGGGAGCTCGGCCAGTCCAGCCTCTGCGCTCGAGGCTTCGTTGAAGTCGTTCGAATGGGAGTCTTCTTGCGGCGGACTTAGTTCAACTTTTTTTTTTGCTTCGACCCCAGGCGAAGCCGCCGGTGCAACCTTCACTACTGTACGTGGCGGCGGTGCCGACTGTGTCGAAAACGCTTTCACAAGATCCGAGAGCGCTTGAAGGTCCTGCAGGTTGCATATCTGAACCAATGCGACTTCGAGCAAGATTCGACTTTGGACGCTGTGACGCATTTTGACGATGGTCTCGTCAAGCATTTGCAGCGCGGACAGCAGCGTCATGGTTCCCCAGGTTTTGCCCCATTCCTTGAGCTGCTCGACGCTACTTGGATTGGCCGTTCGAACCAAATCGGCACTGCCACCCACCGTCACCGTCATCATATCTCGCAAATAACCGAGCAATTGCTCGGCCAGTTGCCCCACATCTACCCCTTCATCGGCCGCCGTATTGAGTTCTCTCAGGGCACCGGCCGCATCGCGCTCGATCAAACGTGAAGCGAAAGATGCGAGTCTCGTCTCGTCTGCGGTTCCCAACATGGCGTGAACGACTTCGACGGTGATTCGGTTGCCGCTGAAGCTGAGCAACTGCTCAAGCAAAGACTGGCTATCTCGCATCGAACCGGCTGCGCGGCGGGCGATTAAGCGGAGAGCCGCTTCGTCGGCTTGGGTCCCTTCGTTTTGGCAAATGAATTTGAGCCGTTCGAAGATCTGCTCCGTTTTCACCGGAGGAAAATCGAAACGCTGGCATCTCGAAAGGACCGTGATCGGAATCTTTTCTGGATCGGTTGTGCAAAAGATGAATTTCACGTGGCCGGGCGGTTCCTCAAGCGTTTTTAGGAGCGCGTTAAAGGCCTGGGTGGTCAGCATATGCACTTCGTCAATGATGTAAATCTTGTAGCGGGAACGGCTTGGCCGGACCGCAGCGTTCGATCGCAACTGACGAATTTCGTCGATCCCTCGATTACTAGCACCATCGATTTCCAAAACGTCCATGTCTTCGCCGGCATCGATAGCTTGCGAAATGTCCGAGTTTGGATCGAATTTCCCGTTCGTTTCGGCGGCTGCGTTTAGGGCTTTGGCAAAGATGCGGGCCGTACTCGTCTTGCCCACCCCACGCGCACCCGTGAACAGATAAGCGTGTCCGACGCGGTTGCTTTCGATGGCGTTCAACAATGCTTGTGAAACCGTCGCCTGCCCCACCAATTCGGCAAACGTCTTTGGGCGGTAACGGCGTGCAACGACCGTATATTTCCCGTTCCCAGTAGCTGTTCCGGTAACCCCAGTAGCTGTTCCGGTAACCCCGGTAGCTGTTCCGGT
>Ga0105048_10010356_pt1 | contig 14775 bp, 8 predicted proteins | sample MAT05_FD_78382 | JGI IMG/M metagenome (GOLD analysis project Ga0105048, IMG submission 78382) | Freshwater microbial communities from Lake Fryxell liftoff mats and glacier meltwater in Antarctica - MAT-05 | ecosystem: Environmental > Aquatic > Freshwater > Ice > Liftoff microbial mat | place... | reverse complement strand
CGCGAGCACCGTCGCTTCGATGCCGGGGTCGGATCGCCCGCGCACACCGCAGTCGAGGGCTCGCGATCGCTGCGCGAGTTCGTGCTTGCGCGCGCGCTGTGCCGCGCCGCCGTGCCCGCGCTACCGCTCGCCGTGCTCGCGTACGAGCCGGCCGCGAAGAAGGTTCGTCACTTCGGCTATCTCTACGAAGAGGAGCTGTCGTGCGGCTCGCTCGGCCCGGCCACCGCTGTTGCCGAGTGACGACGGGCTCGCCACTTCGCGATCTTCGTCCACGCGAAGACGCCGATCGCCGCATAGACCTCGAACGCGAAGAACAGCAGCAACAGATCGTACGAGTGGCGATGGCGTGCGCCGCCGAAGTAGATCGCCGCGACGACGACGACCGCGAGCAGGTGGATCGCCACCCAGCCCTGGCGCACCCATCGACGCGGTCCGAGCGTGACGAGGAACAGCAGCGACGGGATCGCGAAGGCGACCTCGTGCACCTTCGTCCATATCCGCGCCGGCTCGCGCCACTGCGCGCGCCCCGAGTCCGGCCACGGCACGTTGTAGCGCCACAGCAGGATCACGTTGAGGTAGCTGTACTCGACCTGCCGCCACAGCGTGGTCTTTTGCAGGCACTCGCGGATGTACGCCTCGTGCCGGGAGCGATCGCCGATGTAGCCCTTGTAGTGGAGCACGTCGCCGATGATGGGGTCGAGCTTCACCGGCGGCAGGGCGCCCTCCTTGAGCTTGCGATCCTGCAGGTTGTTGAGCTGCAGGAACTCCGGGGGACGAAAGTGGACCTTGCCGTGACCCTTGCCGTCCGGCAGCGACTCGATCTTCGAGTTGTGGCAGCGCCCGAACACCATGTTGAACGGGCCGTTCTCCGACACGAGCCCGGTGCGCTTGGTCTGGAAGTTGAAGTGCATCGCCGCGACCCCGAGCAGAATCGCGACCGGCAGCATCGCGATCGCGAGGTGGACGAGGCGGACCTTCGGCAGCGCGCGGCGCCGGATCAGCCAGAACACGCCGAGCATCGCGACCGCCATGAGCACCTGCGGCCGCACCCACGTCGCGAGCCCGGCGAAGATACCCATCAGCAGCGCGTCGCGCTTGCGCCCGTGATCGACGAGCCGCAACGAGCACCACACCGCGAGCATGAACAGCGCGGAGAACGGCAGCTCCGACAGCATGTAGCCGCCGGTCGAGATGTGCGGATAATAGAAGACGCCGAACAGCCCGACGGCGTGCGCGACCGCGGGCCAGCGCGTCAACCCCAGCGCGATACGATGCGCCGCGAGCACGCACACCGCTCCGCCGATCGCGTAGCCGACCGCGATGCCGTTGAAGTTCTGCGCACCGAACACCAGCTTGAAGCCCGCGACGAGCAGGTGCGTGCCGAACGGGAAGAACGCGTGATACTCGTACGGCGTCCACGGATCTCGCAGCAGCCGATCGGCGCGCGAGTTGTAGCCGTTCATGTCCGAGTAGATGTACTCGCCGAGCGGATGCGCGACGAGGTTCCAGTGCATCCGCACCACGAGGGCGGCGACGAAGATCGCGATCGACCAGCGGTGCTCGAACGCGAACGTCCGCAGGCGGACCTTGAAACTGGCGGCCAAGGGTATGGCCGGCTTTTACCACAGCGGCCGCGTGCTATCGGCGCAGCCCGCGGTAGCGGAACTCGACATCGAGCGTCTCGTCGTCGCCGAACGCGAGCAGCTTCTCGTAGTAGGTCGCCTTGCCCGACAAAGGCAGGTTGACCTGCACCGGCGCTGCCCCTTGGCCGAGCGCGTTCCCGGCGACCGGCGCCGCCTGCTGAGCCATGTTCGCGTCTGCCGCTGGCATCTCGAGGTTCATCGACGTCACGGGGATCGGGTTCGACAAGAGCTTGACGTGGCGCAGCGTGCCCTCGTGCGAGAACTTGCCGACCTTCGTGCCCTCGGGCGAGTGGATCGTCCATGCGACGTACGTGCTCGGCACGTCGGGCTTGGGCAGCGTCGCCTTGAACGTGCCACGACCGCCCGAGTCGGTCTTGTCGCCGGTGTCGACGTACACGACCTCGACGTCGAACGCCGACAGCGCGCCGCCGGTCTCCTGTGAGCGCAGCAGCGGCACCATCACGCGACCGTCGCTCGCCTTCGCCGGCTGCACGCCGCGGCCGCCGACCGACGCGCTCCACAGCTCGGCACCGGCCGGCAGCGCGAGGCGCAGGAACTGGCGCCGATTGTTGCGCACCTGGTAGCGCACGCTCGTGAGTCGCCGACCTTCGCGCGTCCACATCGTGTTCGCGACCGTCTGATCCAGCAACGTGACGAGCACGTCGACCTCGGCGTGGGCACCGGTCACGAGCGCGATCTTCGGGCGCCCGCCGACGTACTTGAACCCGAACAGCAGCGGCTGATCGGTGATGCCGAGGATCGCGGCCGGCAGCGCGCGCACGTCGAGCGGCGTAGCGCCGTCGACCGCACCTGCCTCGATCTCGAGGTTGCCGCGCGACTCGATGCCGATGTAGCCCTTGTCGCGCTCGGCCCCGAGCGGCACGACGACCGGTACCGCCAGATCCTTCGCGTCGTCCTTCATTGCGCGCTCGAGATCGATCGCGATGGCGTAGCTGCCCTCGGCGGCGAAGTTGAGTGCGACGTCGAGCTTGCCGTCGGGGGCGAGCTTCCAGTCGCGGATGCCCGCGCCGCGCACGTCGAGCACGGTCATGCCCTTGGGCACCTCGTAGGAGAAGTTGTCGATGCCCGCGAACAAGATCGTGTGCTGCACGGTCGTGCTCGCCCGCAGCACGCCCTCGCCGAGCGACACGAGCGTCTGCGCCTCGGCGTACATGCGCGCTCTCTTCTTCTCGGTCTCGGGGATCTCGCGCTGCCACTGCACGGTGAGCGAGCCGGTCGCGGGCAGCGTCGCATTCACGACGCGGTTGCCACCGACGACCTTGTCCGACTCGAGCTGCGCGCCGATGACGGTGAAGTCGAGGTCCTCCTTCGCCGGCACGGCGAGCTCGACCTCGGTCGCGCCCGATGGCGCGAGCTGGAACGAGATCGTGCTCTGACCCTCGGCGGTCGATACGGCGACGCCGAACTGCAGCTCGAGATCGAACGCACCGCGGCGATCGGTGACCAGCGTGTAAAAGCCGCCTTCGATCACGACCGGCGCCTCTTTGCCGCCGATCTTCGCCGACTGCAGCGCGACGGTCGCGGGCAGAAGCGGCAGGCGGGCCCACCCCTTGGTCTTGAAGATCTCGATGTGCTGCTTCGCCTTGAACACCGCCGCGTGCGGCTTGCCGTCCTCGAAGACGACCTCGCCCTTGTAGCGCGACGACGCGAGCGCGCTCTCGCGGGGCGGCTCTTCGTCGCGCTTGCGCGTCGTCTCGTACAGCCGCAGGAATTCCTCGAGCTTCATCACGACGCGCTCGGGCGGCTCTTCGGCATGCGCCTGCGCGGGGATGGAAAGCGGCAGTGCGAGGCTCAGGGCGAGCGTCCAGGCGGTGAAGGATCGAGCGTGCATGTGATGGTCCTCGGGGGGGGTGTCAACGATGTCGTCGACGCCGCGCGTCGACGACGAGACTGTGGCGGCTGTTCGGCGCCCACAGATCGAACGAGTAGCCGACGCGTCCGCCGCCGTTTTGCGGCATGAGCACGCGCGGGCCCTGATTGGGCGCTGGATTGGGAACGACGGCGGGAGTGTCTGGTGAGTCCGGGATGTCGAGCGCGGCGGATGTCGTCAGCCACGCGGCACCGAGCCCGTGCTCACCGGGTTCGTCGAAGGACGGTGCGAATTTCGTGCTCGTCTGCGCGTCCATCGACGCGCGCGCGGCTGCTTCGGTCTTCGTCGACTCGAGCTCCTTTTCGAGCGCCTCGGTCTCGAAGTCCATCGCCGCGGACTCGTCCTGCTCGAGGTTGCCGAGCTTCTTGTTCTCTTCGATCACGCTGCGGTACTCGGCCTCGGCAGCTTGGTAGTCGCCCTTGGACCGCAGCTCCTTCGCCTTGCGCTTGCGCACGTCCTGCTCGACCCGCTTCTTCGCGCCGCGGGCCCGCGCCTGGTCCTTGATGCGTCGCAGCACGCCGGCTTTGCCCGAGAGCGTCTCGGTCGTGGCGGCGGGCATGGGCATGGCATCCTCCGCCGACGTCGTGTTGCCGACCGGTGCGTTCACGATGTCGAGGTTCGACTGCAGCTTCGCGGCGTCCTCGTCGTCGAGCCCGCGATCGCGGAGCTCGTCGATGGACTGCTGCGCCGCATCGAACTCGTTGCGGTTGTACGACTCCTGGGCCTCGCGGAGCAGCCGATCGGACTCGGACTGCTTCATGTCGTCCGAGACGGCAGCGGAGCCTGACGGCGCGCGATCGAGGGCGTCGTCGTCGAAGTCGTACACCGTAATCTCCTCACCGTCCTTCGACCCCTTGCGACGCTTGTACTTCGTCGCCAGCAGCTGCCGCCGCGGTTGTGGTCGGGGTTGCTCGTGGACGTCGTCGATGCCGTGCTCGCCGACATCGCTCGTCGCCTCGACGTCGCGCGGCAACAGCCAGCTCGCGGTGACCTTGCGGATCGGCGCATCGATGGTCGGCAGCGCGATCTCGCGGTGCTCGCGACGCCGCCAGCGCGGCTGCTCGACGAGCACGCTGACGACGACCGGGATCGAGAGCAGACCTTGCAGCGTCTCGAGCGATCGCGGGATCGGTACGAGAATCTCCTCGCGGTCCTTGGCCGCGTGCGCATCGACACCCGCGACCTCGACCGCGAGCAAGCGCGACCTTGCCGGGAGCGTCACGCGCAGATGCGACGCGCGCTCGTTGAGCACCTCGTACCGCACCTTGACGAGCGTCATGCCGTGATCCGCGGACGCAAGCTCGAAGCTGGCCTCGCCGACGACGACCTTCGGGGCCTCGACCGGCACGAAGCGCAGGAGCTGCAGCTTTCCGGCGTCGGCGGGCGCGTGCCGGGTCCACGCCGCAGCCGATGCGCCTTCGATCAGATCGCGGCCCCACACCGGGAGCTGCGCTGCAGCGACTGCGCGCCAACCATCGAGCTCCGGGAGCACGTCGACGTCGCCGTCACGTCCGAGCTCGAAGCTCGCCTCGGTGCGTCCGGTGTCGGCGAGCTCGAACGACGGCGGCGCGACGACGGCATCGCCCGTTGGCGTGCGCTGCGACCACGTCGCCTCGAGCGCGACGACGTCGCTGAGCTTCGATTGCAGCTCGACGCGTACGCTGTCACCTTCGCGTACGACCTCGCGGACCTCGGGTCCGGTCACGGTGAAGTCGTCGCCGACGCCACGCGCGACGAACGACACGCGCTCGAGCTCGCCCCGGCGCAGCACCCACTGCAGGCGTGCGCGTCCGCGGATCTCGGCATCACCGACGAACAACCCGACGCCGATGCGCCCGATCGCGACGACGTCGGCGTCGCTCGGGGCCGGCGTGACGACGCCGAGTTGCAGCGACGATCCACCGCCGTGGGTCACGCCGCCGACGTGGATCGTCGTCGACGGCTCACCGTAGTCGCTTGCTGCGCCGGTGCCTGTCGCCGCAGCGCTCGTCTGGACGCGCCACGTCGGCTCGCCGCGCACGATCGCGGTGCCGCGCGTCGCCCCGAGCAGGCCGAGCGGCACGGGTCCGCGCGACGGATCTCCGCGCAGCTCTGCGACGAGCTCGAGCGTCGTCGGACCGGTGATCCATGCGGCGACGTAGATCGCGTCGTCGCCACCGACGGTCGCCGCGGGCCTGCCCCCAATCGTGACGCTCCGCACGAGAACGTCGCCGCGCACGAGCTCGCCCGCCAACCACCCGGGCCGTACCGCCGTGACCTGCCACTTCGCGCGCAGCGTCAGCCGACCGTCTTTGCCGCGCACGATCTCCACGCGGCGCGATGCGGCGTGCACGCTCGCATGCACTGGAGGCTCGCGCGTCGCCTCGACGAGCGCACCGTGACGTGCGCCCGACATCTCGACGGCTTGCTCCGGCGCCGCCGACAAGACCACCAGGCCGAGCCCGAGTGGCGCGAAGGTGGTGACAAAAAAGGGCATCGATCGCGGTCGGCGGGCCCCGGGGCGCCGCGAGGATAGCCTCGCGCGGTCGCATGAGGTGGGCCCGAAACGCCGCGGGGCCCGCCGCGCTTTCATGCGTAGCGCACGGCTTCCCGCACCGGTTGGTTCCCACTGGAGCTACTTCGAGCGGCGCGAGGACGGCGGTTGGGGTTATCCTCCGGGCATGCGCTTCACTCGCTTCGCTTTCGCTCCATTGATGGTCCCGAGCCTGATCCTGGTCGCGTGTACCGAGGATCCCACCGACGTCGTCACGACGTTCATGCCCGGCGAGAGCTCGGGCACGAGCGACACGATGACCACGACGATGACGACCGAGCCGACGACGTCGACGTCGCCGTCGACGACCGATTCGGATACCGAGACGACGACCGACGATCCGAGCACCACGGCGACGACGGGCGTGTCGGTCGACTCGAGCAGCAGCGAAGACGATGGCGGCTCGCTGTGCGGCGATGGTGTCGTCACCGGCATGGAAGAGTGCGACTGCGGCGGATTCCCGTGCGACGAGATGTCCCTCGGTGGTGCGAGCTGCGTCGACGTCGAGGACCCGACGATCCCCGGCACCATCACCGGCGGTGAGCTCGGCTGCAACATGGCGAGCTGCCGCTTCGACACCACGCTGTGCACCTACTGCGGTGACGAGGAAGTCAACGGCATCGAGCAGTGCGAAGAAGAGGAAGAGATCAACACGACGTGCGACGCGCTCGGGGCCGGCGTCGCTGGTCCGCTGGTGTGCGACTCGTCGTGCCAGATCGACACCTCGATGTGCACCGACTGTGCGTTCGTCGTCGACTTCGAGGCGGCGACCTGCCCCGACGGCTTCTCGACGGTGTCGCTCGACGCCGGCGCGTCGGCGAGCAGCTGGGCGTGCGGCGAGCCGAGTGTGTACGCGCTCGGGCCCGGCATCGTGGCGCCCGGCACCTACGGCACGAACCTGTCCGGTCCGTACAACGCGAACGAGATCAGCGCGCTCGTATCGCCCGAGATCGACGTGTCCGACTGCCAGGACGCCGGGCTTGTGATGACGCTGCGCCACTGGCACAACTTCGAGGGTGGGGCGAGCAACGCGGACGGCGGCATCGTGCAGGCGAGCGAAGACGGGGTCGCGTGGACGACGATCACACCGACCGGTGGCGACCTGTACGACGACATGCCGATCACGGCGACCTACGCACCCGTCAACGGCGTGCTCGGGTTCACCGGCAGCCAAGACGACAATCAGTGGAGCCTGTCGACGTTCGACATGAACGACTACGCGGGCTCGACGACGCTGCAGCTTCGCTTCGTCATGGGCAGCAATGCCACGACGCAGCAGGGCGGCTGGTACATCGACTACATCGAGATTCTCGGCAGCGGCAACTGACGAACGGACGGTGAGCACATGACGCGGCGGCTGGTCTTGATTCTGGGGCTGGCTGCCCCGCTCGCGTGCGGTGGCGACGACTCGAGTGTCGCCTCCGAGGACACCAATGGATCGGAGACCGGCGACACGACGACGCTGCCGGTCACGACCGAGACGGCGGATGCGTCGTCGAGCAGCGGTGGGCCCGAGGGCTTTTGCGCCGGCGCGACGCTGCTGCAGTACGACCCGGCCGCGCTGCGCATCGACGCGTTCCCCGACGACGTGTTCACCGTCGACGAGGACACGCCGTCGGGCGTGCGCGTCGATCTGCGGCCGAACGAGAACGTGATGCTCGACGAGGCGTCGATGCCGTTCGCGTCGCTGTTCGAGGCTGCGTCGACGGTCGATGGTTTCGGCACGACGGCGGGCGCGTACGTGCGGATCTCGGGACCGCTCGACGCGACGACGTTGCCGGCCGCACGCAACGAGCTGCCGGCCGTCGGCGACGCGCTCGTGCTCGTCGATCTCGATGCGGACGGCGGACCTGCGCTCGTGCCGTTCGAGTGGGAGCAGGTCGCGGAGGATCCGGGCAGCGCGGACACGACGTTGTTGGTCGAGCCGATGGCGCCGCTGCGTCCGATGCATCGCCATGGCTTCGCCCTGACGACTGCCGCGCTCGACGAGGGTGGGGGATGTGTCGCGCCGTCGGCCGCGATGATCTCGCTGCTCGACGGCAGCGCGGCCGATCCGGCGCTCGCTCGCGTCGCGCCACGCACCGGCGAGTTCGTGGATGCGCTCGTGGAGCTCGGCGTCGTCGACGGCGTGTTCGATCTCAGCGCGGCGGTCGTGTTCACGACCCAGCACACGGTCGACGACAGCGCGACGATCGCCGCGGAGATCCGCGATGCGGATCCGCCGGTGTTCACACCGGTCGGCGAGTGCACGACGCCGGATCCGGAATCGGTGTGGATCAAGTGCACCGGCACGCTCGACGTCCTCGACTACACGGGCGCAGACGAGCACCTCGCGGCGGATCTGTCGGCGCAGGGCGGCTACGACCTGCCGGTGACGGTGTGGCTGCCGGTGGGCGCGACCGGTGCGCTGCCGGTGTTCCTCTATGGTCACGGGCTCGCCGGGGATCGTGACGAGGCCGATGCGCTCGCCGACTTCGTCGCGCCGATCGGCGCTGCGGTGATCGCCGTCGACGCGCCCAAGCACGGCCTGCATCCCGACGCGGGAGCGATCGACGTGCTCGACTTCTTCGGGCTGTCGTTCGATCTGTCGAACCCGCTCGATGCGCTCAAGCTGCGCGATAACTTCCGCCAGGGCACATACGACCGGCTGCAGGTGATCGCTGCGATCGCCGCGGGCATCGATGCGGACGGCGACGCGGAGGTCGATCTCGACATCGAGCGGATGCACTACCTCGGCGTGTCGCTCGGCGGCATCATGGGCGCGGAGCTCGTCGCATTCGCGCCCGAGCTCGACACCGCGACGCTGATCGTACCGGGCGCACGCGTCGGTAACATCGTCGCGGAAGGCGAGCAGTTCGCGATTGTCGTCGACGTATTCGCGTCGATGGCGACCGACGGCGAGCTCGCGCGGTTCTTCCCGCTCTTGCAGACCGCGATCGATCGCGGTGATGCCGGCGTGTACACGCGACACGTCGCGGCCGAGCGGCTGCCGGGCTTCGACGAGGCGACGCCGCAGGTGCTCGTGCAGATGGTGCTCGAGGACGACACGGTGCCGAACTCGGCGAATGCGTTCTTCGCCCGCGGCATCGGGGCGCCGCTGCTCGGCGACGAGCTGTTGCCGATCGGCGGGGTGCCGCTGCAGGCCGAGCTGCCGACGGTCGGCAACCGCGATGCGACGCACACGTGGGGCCTGTTCCAGTTCGACATCATGGACGCGGACGGCGCGATGGCGACCCACGGTGGGATCGCGCGGTCGATCGTCGGCCAGACGCAGATCACGAGGTTCGTGACGACGCAGCTCGAGGACGGCGTGTCGGAGATCATCGACCCGTATCGGGAGCTCGGTATCAAGCCCTGAGCCGATCGGTGGGGCTTGTCCCGTCTGCTCGCTTCCACGTGGATCCGGCTGCCGACGAATGCTGGTTCTGTCGCAACTACGAGAAGGACGTCGCACGATGGTCCTCCAGATCGAGGATGCCGCCGAAGCGGTCGACCTGGCCGCGAAGTGTGCGGATGCGCTACGCGTCCTGTGAACCGTGTCCCACGTGCGGGCGATGATTCGCGCGCCCGTGCTTGCGAGCACGCGCCGCGGGCTGCTATGCCCACCGGCGATGTCTCGTCCGTTCGCCGCGCTCTGCGTCGTTGCCCTGGCCGGATCGCTCGCCGCGTGCAACCGCGGCAAGACCACCGTGCCGCCCGTGACCACGCCGCCGGTCGTGGTCGACGATGTCGCGACCGAGCGCGAGAAGATCCTCGCCGCATCCGATCTGCCCGCGCCGCACGACACACCGCTGCCCGACGATCCGATGGCGGTGACGATCCACCGCCTGAGCAATGGCATGACGGTCTACTTCAGCGTCGATCGGCAGGCGCCGCGGTTCACCGGCTGGGTCGCGGTGCGCTCCGGCAGTCGCCACGATCCGCCGAGCTCCACCGGCCTCGCGCACTACCTCGAGCACATGCTGTTCAAGGGCACCGACGAGCTCGGGGTCACCGACGCGAAGGCCGAGGCGGTGCACGTGGACAAGATCCGCGAGCTGTACGCGGCGCTTCGTGGCACCAACGAAGCCGCCGCGCGCAAGAAGATCTTCGCGCAGATCGACGCCGAGACCCAGGCGATGGCGAAGTACGCGATCCCGAACGAGCTCGATCGCGTGCTGTCGCTGATGGGCACCGAGGGCGTCAACGCGTACACGTCCGACGACGAGACCGTGTACATGGGCGACGTCCCGGCCAATCGCATGGCCGCATGGGCCCAGCTCGAGGTCGAGCGATTCAGCGATCCGGTATTTCGCCTGTTCTATACGGAGCTCGAGGCGGTGTACGAGGAGAAGAACCTCGCGCTCGACGATCCCGACAACCGCGTGTGGGAGACGATGACGCGCGCGCTGATGCCGGACCATCCCTACGGCAACCAGACGACGATCGGCACCGTCGAGCACCTCAAGACGCCGGCGTATGGCGACATGGTCGAGTTCTTCGAGCGCTGGTACGTGCCGAACAACATGGCGATCGTGCTGGCGGGCGACGTCGATCCGAAGACGGCGCTGCCGATCCTCGAGCGCACGCTCGGCAAGCTCGAGCCGAAGAGCCTGCCCGAGCCCCACGCCGGCAAGCTGACGCCGCTGCACGGCCGCACGAAGCACGAGGTGCTCGCCGAAGGTGAAGAGTCGGTGACCATCGCGTGGCTCGCCGTGCCGCAGGCGCATGCCGACGAGCCGGCGCTCGCGGTGATGGATCGTATGCTCGACGACGCGAAGGTCGGGCTGCTCAACACCCAGCTCGAGCTGACGCAGAAGCTGCTCGACGCGAGCTCGTTCCAGATGCTCAACCGCGAGGGCGGCTACATCGGCGTGCGCGGCACGGCGCTCGAGGGCCAGAGTGCGGACCAGGTCGAGGCGCTGCTCATGGGTGTCATCGCCAAGCTGCAGGCGGGCGATTTTACCGACGCCGATGTCGAGGCGGCGCGGCTGCACCGCAGCGTCGAGCGCAAGCTCCAGCTCGAGTTCCCGATCGCGCGTGCGTCGGTGATGACGGGTGCATTCTCGGGGCACCGCCAGTGGGCCGACATCGTCGCGCGCGAGAAGGCGTTCGACGCGGTCACGCGCGCCGACGTGATCCGCGTCGCGAAGAAGTATCTCGGACCGGATCTCGTCGTGGTCGCGCGCCGCGAAGGCAAGCCCGACATCCCGAAGATCGACAAGCCCGAGATCACGCCGGTGCCGATCGATCCGAGCCGCACGAGCGCATTCGCGAAGCGCATCGCGGCGATTCCCGCGGCACCGCTCGAGCCGCAGTGGGCCGTGGAGGGCATGCACTATACGCGCACCAAGCTGCCGGCCGGCGAGATGCTGTCGTCGAAGAACGAGCGCAACGATCTATTCAGCATCTCGTACGTCGCCGAGCGTGGCTTTCGCAAGGAGCCGCTGCTGTGCTACGCGCTCGATCTGCTGGAGCTGTCGGGCGCGGGCGACGTCGATGCCGATCCGTTCCAGAAGCAGGTGTATGCCAGGGGCGCGTCGATCTCGACGCGTTGCGATGCCGAGCACAGCTGGGTGACGGTGTCGGGGCCCGACGCGCAGATGGAGGCGGTGCTCGCGTTGATGGATCAGTGGTTTGCGACGCCGCGCTTCGACCCCGAGACGCTCGTGCACCTGCACGAGAACACGCTGTCCGAGCGCAGTGACGGCATGCAGGAGGACTGGCGGCTGGTGTCGGCGCTCGACGATTTCGCGAAGCACGATCGGCGCAGCGCGTGGCTGCAGGCACCGAGCAACAAGGCGCTCGGCAAGGCGCGACCGAAGGCGCTGCGATCGCTGATGCAGTCGTTCTTCATGGTGGAGCACCGCACGCACTACTACGGTCCGCGCGATGCGGCTGCGGTTGCGCCCATCGTCGCGCGGGGCAAGGCGCATCGGAAGACCGGCGACGTACAGATCCGATCGTGGCGCACGGCGGCGGGGCCGCAGATCTTCTTCCTGCACAAGGAGGGCGCGAAGGCGAACGTGCGCTTCGTGCTGCCGGACGCGGCGCTGCCTCGCGATGCGCGACCGGCCGCGGAGCTGTACTCGGAGTATCTGTCCGGCAACATGAGCGCGCTGGTGTTCCAGGAGATCCGCGAGTCGCGGGGCCTCGCGTACAGTGCATCGTCGGTGCTCGATACCGGCGAGCAGCCGCGCGACGCTGCCGGCTTGCTCGGCTACGTGAGCACGCAGGCGGAGAAGCTGCCGGTCGCGATCGAGACGTTCTTGGGGCTGCTGCGCACCGCGGACGTGCAGGGCTCGCGGCTGACGGAGAGCAAGGCGGCGGTCGAGCAGCGCTATCGCGCGAACCGGATCGATCCTCGGTGGGTGACGTACTGGGTCGTCGCATGGGACGAGCTCGGTGAGAAGACGGACCCGCGTCCGTGGCAGCGCGAGGAGATCGCGAAGACGACGGAGGAAGAGCTCGAGACGCTCGCGAAGCGCTTCGGCGGCCTGCCGGTGATCATCGCGGTGGTGGGGGACCGGGGGCGGATCGACTTCGACGCACTTAAGAAGATCGCACCGGTGCGGGAGATGAAGGCGACCGAGCTGTTCTCGTATGGGGACTTCCCGAAAGCCGTCGAGTAGCGCGGGGCCCCGCGCCCACGCGCTGTCGGCCGCGCTGGGTTGAGGTTGCGATGCCTCCGGGCTTTGCTACCCCGTGGGCGTGTCCGCACTCCGCAGCCCACTGTCGTGCATCCTCCTGGGGTTCGCCGCTGGGGCGCGCACGACCGCGGCGCCGATGCTCGCGCATCAGGCCCTGCGCGCGCGTCCACTCGCGACGACGGATCGCCTCGTCCGGCTAGCGCAGTCCGATCGCCTCGGCCTCGCGCTTCGAGCAGGCACGATGGTCGAGCTCGTCATCGACAAGCTACCAGGCGTCGGTGATCGCACGGCCCCCATCGGCGTCGCAGCGCGAGCAATCAGCGGCGCGGTGTCGTCGGCGACGCTCGCAGCCGCGGACGGTCGCAGCAAGTGGCTCGGTGCGCTGCTCGGCGGCGCGGGTGCGATCGCGAGCACGTACGCGCTGTTCCACCTGCGCGCTGCGCTGCACCGCAGCACGCCGGTGCCAGACTTCGTCGTCGGCCTCGCCGAGGACGCGCTGGTGTTCGGCCTTGGGCGTCTCGCGATCCGTTGATCGCATCGCGTCGCTCGCGATCAGCCGTTCGGCACACCGCGTGCGTCGAGCCAACCGGCATGCGCGTCGGCGAACGCATCGGCGTACGGCACATACGGCTTGATGTCGATCACCGGCGTGCCATCGAGCAGATCGATCCGCTCCACGTGCACACGCAGGCCCTCGACACCGACGACGCGCGCCGCGGACAAGCCGATCGAGTTCGGTCGATGCGGCGCCCGCGTCGCGAACAAGCTGCGCGCTTCGGTTTCGCCGGGCGGCGTCACGCGATCGCGCCATGCCTTGCTGCCGGTGCGCGCGTGGTCGTTGAGGTGCAGCCACGACACGACCCAGACGTAGTCGAAGCCCGCGAGATCGACGAGCGCATCGGGGCCGCACACGCCTTCGAACAGCTCGATCGTCGCGCGCTCGTCGGGTCGCAGCGCGGGATCGGCCGGCACGACCGCCTGCCGCGGCGTGCCGTGGCGCTCGAGATGAGGAGCGCGGACGATGCCGATCGGTCGCAGCTCGATGCGATCGGGAAACGTCGCGTTACCGGTGTACGCCTTGGGCGGAATCGGCGGCCGCATCGCGATCGCCGTTGTACCGTACAATCCCGCGCGGTGAGCGAATCGACGAAGACGGCCCGCACGCTCGCGTTGCCCGTCGACGCTGCGTCCGCGTATCGTCGCCTCGACGCGTTCCTCGCCGACACGCTGCACTGGCGCTCGCGGCGGGAGCTCGTCGAGATGCTCGAGCGCGGGCTCGTGCGGGTCAACGGTGCGCCGGCCAAGAAAGCCCGCCGCATCGCGATCACCGACGTCGTCACGCTCGATGTCCCCGAGCGCGAACCCCCGCCGCCCGTGGTCGCACCGCCGCTGTCGATCCTGTTCGAGGACGATGTCTTGGTCGTCGTCGACAAGCCGGCGCCGCTCGCCGTGCACCCCGCGTCGACGTGTCTGCACGACAACCTGCAGCTGCGGCTGCGCGCGCGCTACGGCGTGGTTCCTTCGATCATCCATCGACTCGATCGCGGGACGTCGGGGGTGATTGCGCTCGCGCGTCGCCGCGCGGACGTGGGGTTTTACATGGCGCAGTTCGAGCGCCGCACGGTGCGCAAGCACTACGTTGCGCTCGTGCACGGCGATGTCGCGGATCACGGACGCATCGATCTGCCGCTCGCGATCCCGCCCGGCGCTCCGGTCGTCGTCGATCCGGGCGGGCGCCCCGCATGCACCGAGTGGGAGGTCGTCGCACGCACCCAGCCGGTGGCCGGTCGGTTTGCCGATGCCGAGCTCCTGCATCCACACAGCGACGGCGCCGCGGGAATGCAGCAGCTCTTTGGCGACGTGTGGCAGTTCACACAGAGCGCGTATGTCGCCTATCCCGGCTACCGTGCGACAGCGGGCGCGCTCGGGGAATACAACGGCAAGTGGATGAGCGACCAGTGGGTGCTCCGCGGGGCTTCGTGTGCCACACCCGCCAGCCACGCGCGCGTCACGTACCGCAACTTTTTTCCGAGTGATGCGCGCTGGCAGTTTACGGGCATCCGTCTCGCTCACGATGCT
>Ga0105048_10010353_pt1 | contig 14776 bp, 10 predicted proteins | sample MAT05_FD_78382 | JGI IMG/M metagenome (GOLD analysis project Ga0105048, IMG submission 78382) | Freshwater microbial communities from Lake Fryxell liftoff mats and glacier meltwater in Antarctica - MAT-05 | ecosystem: Environmental > Aquatic > Freshwater > Ice > Liftoff microbial mat | place... | reverse complement strand
TCGTAGATCATCCCGAGCGTGCCGACGATCACCTCGCGGGCCGGGAAGCTGGCGACCACCGCCATCCCGATCCGCCAGTCCCACCCCAGCGGCGCGAACGCCGGTTCCAGTGCCACTCCGGCCCGGCCGAGGTAACTGCCGCGCTTCCAGGTACCGTTGAGCGCGTTCACTTCGGCTTCGTCGTTCCCCTCCTTCGCCGTAGCGATGCGCTCGTCGTAGGGCACGCCGCTCGCATCGGTGTGGGGGAAGTAGAGCAGCGCCCAGACGAGGATCATCGACGCGAGGATGACCGTGCCCGCCCGCCGGACGAAGGCGTACCCGGCCTCGACCACCCGCCGCACCACGCCGCGCGCGGTCGGCCGCTTGTACGCCGGCAGCTCCATCACGAACACCGGCGTCGCCCCGCGCAGGAGCGTCCGCTTGAGCAGCAGGGCGACGACCGGGGCGACGGTGAACCCGACCATGTACATGGCGAACAGCACAGCCCCCGGCAGCCACACCGGGTAGCCGTCGCGGAGGAACGCGGCGATCAAGAGGATGTACACCGGCAGCCGGGCCGAGCAGCTCATCAGTGGGGCGACGAGGATCGTGGCGAAGCGGTCGCGGCGGTTCTCGATCACCCGGGCCGACATGATCCCCGGCACGGCGCACGCGACCGACGACAGGAGCGGGATGAACGACTTCCCGCTCAGCCCGCACTTGCTCATCACCCGGTCCATGAGGAACGCGGCGCGGGCCATGTACCCGCAGTCTTCCAGCACGGCGATGAAGCCGAACAGGATGAGGATTTGCGGGAGGAAGACGAGGACGCCGCCGACGCCCTTGATCACGCCGTCCACGATCAAGGCGCGAAACGGGCCGGCGGGCATTTCCGCTTCGACGGTCTCGCCCACCCACCCGCGGCCGCCGTCGATCCACTCCATGAGCGGCTTCGCCCAGAAGAAGATCGACTGGAAGACGAGGAACATGAGGCCGAGGAAGACGAGCGTGCCCCAGACCCGGTGCGTCAGCACGGCGTCGAGGCGGTCGGTCCACGTCACCGGGCGGTGGGCGGGCTTCGTCACCGCGGCGGCGACCACCGGGCGGATGAAGCCGAAGCGCGTCCGGGCCTCGACCGCCGGGACCGGGTGCCCGGCCGCCGCCAGCCGGGCGCGGGCGGCGTCGAGACGGCGTCTCAGGCCGTCGCCGTGCGAGCCGACCAGCCACTGCTCGGTGTACCCGCCGACATCGAGGACCGACCGGCGGACGAGGAACCCCGGCACCGCGTCGCCGAGTTCGGCCCGCAGCGCCGCCGCCTCCTTCTCGAACTCGACCGGGAACGCCGGGCCGCGCGGCGGCTCCGATCCGGCGGCGGCGAGCAGGGCGGCGGTGAGGGCGTCGAGGCCGACCCCCTTGTTCGCCTGGATCGGAACGACCGGGATGCCGAGGTCGCGGCCCAACCGCCCGCAATCGACCGCAATCCCCTGGGCCTTCGCCGCGTCGATCATGTTGACGGCGAGGACGACCGGGACGCCGAGGTCGAAGAGCTGCGTCGTCAGGTAGAGGTGGCGGTCGAGGTTGGTCGCGTCCACGACCGAGAGCACCACGTCGGGCCGCGGTTCCTCCGGCCGGCGGCCGAGGAGGAGATCGACGGCGACCATCTCGTCCGGGCTGCGGGCGGCGAGGCTGTAGGTGCCGGGCAGGTCGATCAGGTCGAGGGCGACGCCGCCGGCCGCGAACTGTCCCTTCTTCAACTCGACCGTCACGCCGGGGTAGTTCCCGACCCGCTGCCGCAGCCCGGACAGGGCGTTGAAGAGGGTCGATTTCCCGGCATTCGGGTTCCCGACCAGGGCGACGGTGAGCGTCTTACTAAGCATTGCGGAATGCGGATTTCGGATTTCGGAATGAAACGCAGGGGCGGGGAAAACCGGCGGTCGGATCGTCTTCAATCCGCATTCCGAAATCCGCACTCCGCATTTCTTAAAGGACGCGGACGGCGATGCCGGCGGCTTCGGCGTTGCGGAGGCTGAGGCGGGCGTTGCCGAGGCGGATTTCGAGCGGGTCGCCGAGCGGGGCGCGGGCGAGGAGTTCCACCCGCTCCCCCTCGAATAGGCCGAGTTCGTACAACCGCTGCACCAATCCGGGGTCGCCCGCCAACGACAAGACTTCGGCGCGCTGCCCGGGGTGGAGGCGGTCGAGGGTGGTCATGCGAGCGCCGCCACGGGGCGGACGAGGATGTGCGAGCCGTCGCCGGGTCGCAAGCACAGCCGGCACCCGGAGACGTTTAGTAAGCACGGCGACCCGGGCTGCACGACTTGCAAACGGCACCCCTGGCGGATGCCGAGTTCGGCGAGCCGCCCGACCCACCCGGGCAGGCCGCTCACCTCTTCGACCTCGGCCCACTCACCGGCCCGGAGCATGTCCAGGGGCATCAGCATCGGCGGTCCCGGCAGGTGCTTATTGAGACGCAATCTCAGTGTTGGTGTAGTATCTGCGATTGCCAGGCCGATGTCAAGCGGCCGGCGTGGAAGTCGTGAAGGAACGGCCTAAACGGTAGCGGCAACCTTCTCGTCCCGCTCGTACAGGTAGGCTTCGAGCGCCTCCTGCCACGGTCGCGGGGCCGTGACGCCGGCGGCCGCGAGTTTGGCGTTCGACAGCACACTGTACGGCGGGCGGCGGGCGGGGGCGGCGAACTGCTCACTCGTGATCGGCGTCAGGTCGGCGGCGATTCCCGATAGGCGGAAGATTTCCGCGGCGAGGTCGTACCACGAACACGCCCCGCCGCTGGTGACGTGGAACAGCCCCGCCGCCCCGGCGCGGATCAGAGCCGCCGCCGCCGCCGCCACGTCCGCCGTGTAGCTCGGGGTGCAGGTCTGGTCGGCGACGACCCGCAGCGGCTTGCCCTGGCCGGCGACCCGCAGCATCGTCTCGACGAAGTTCCCGCCCTTGCCGCCGCTGCCCCACACGCCGTACAGCCCGCAGGTGCGGATCACGAGGTTGCCCGGGTCGGCGGACCGGGCGACGTACTCGCCGGCGAGCTTGCTCAGCCCGTAGACGCTCACCGGGCCGGGGGCGTCGGCCTCGGCGAACGGGGCGGTGCGGGCGGCGTCGAGGCCGAAGACGTAGTCGGTGCTGAAGTGGATGAGCTTGCACCCGACGGCCCGGCACGCGGCGGCGAGCGCCCGCACGCCCCAGGCGTTGACGGCGAACGCGGCGTCGGGGTCGGCCTCGGCCTTGTCCACGAAGTTGTACGCGGCGCAGTTGACCAGCACCGCCGGCCGGATCGCGGCGAGGACTGGGGCGATCGTTTCCGGGCGGGCGAGGTCGATGTCGGCGCGGGCGAGCGGGACGACTTCGCCCGACAACTGCGGGCACAGGTCGCGGCCGAGTTGCCCGTGCGCCCCGAGGACGGCGATCTTCACGGCGGGCCTCCGGAGGGGAAACGCCGCCGCCCGGCGGGAGGCACCCGCCGGGCGGTCGGATTCGACGCGGGTGTCGTACTACTTCTTCGGCGGGGCCGGCGCGGTCGGGGGCGTCGCCGGGGTGGCACCCGGCAGCAGCGAGTCGTTGCTGCCGTCGACGGTCGTCGTCTGGGTCTGCTCCAGCTCGACCTTCGTGTCCGTCCCGCCGATGGTCACGGTCAGGTCGCCCTTGAGCTTGAGGCTGATCGTGGCCGACTCGATCCGCCCGGTCGTCGCGTTGAACAGCACCACGCTCGGCTTCTGGCCGGCGTCGAGCGGCTTGCTCTCCAGGGTGCCGGCCTTGATCTTGAACAGCAACCCGTCGGCGGCCTCGGTCGGGGCCTTGTACGTCAGGCTCGGGGCGACCTCGATGCGGTCGAGCGTCTTGCCCGGCTCCTTGCCCTTGTAGGTGAACTTGTACGTCACGTCGTAGGAGCCGATCGGCCCGAGGTTGAGGGTCTGCTTCTTCTCCCAGGTGTCGTTCACGGCCTTCGGCCCGTCCGGGATCAGCCCGTAGGTCGGGTCGGCCATCTGCTTGAGGGCGTCGTCGGTCATGATCTTCTTGAGCAGGCTGTCCATCTGGGTGCTGCCGGCCCCGAGCTTCTTGACGAACTCGTCCTTCCCGTCCACCTTCTCGACCTTCCAGTCCTTGGTGTTCAGGGTGACGGCGAACTCGGACCCGTCGAGGTTCTTGAAGAAGTCCATCAGCCCCGGGTTCCCGGCCGACCCCGGCTGGTCCTTCTTGGTCGAGTCGTAGGTGATCGGGTTGCCGGAGATGTCGATCGACATCACTACGCCCTCGACCTTCTGCTTGACGACCCACTTGTCGCCGTCCTGCTTGTCCGGCGTCCACTTGAAGAAGAACGTGCTTTCCTGCTTCTGGGTCAGGTCTTGCCCCTGGACCTTGATGATCTGGGTGACGGTGGTGCTCATCTTCTGGTAGAAGGCCTTGTCCTTCTCCAGCTTGATGGCGAACGTGGCCTTGTCCTGGGCGGTGACGGTCGCGCCGAGGGCGACGCACAGCAGGGCGGCCACGCCGAGACGGATACGCGACACGGGTTCGACCTCCACGGGGGTGTCCTACCGGCCCGCGGGCCGGGCGAATGTTGCGGATGTTCTACCCGTCGGTGCGGGGGAAGCAAGACTCGGCTTGCTTCGCGGCGGCGGATTTTGGCACACTCCCGCCCCGACCCGGCAAGGACGCCGCCCGTGCAAACCCGCCCCACGACTCGGCCCGGAACCGCCCTACGCCTTCGCGGGCCGAATGTCGGCCGTGTCGCGGTCGTAGCGACCGCCGTTCTGTTTCCGGCAAGGTGGCGGCGGCTGGCCGGGTTCGTGTCGCGCAACCGCACGGTCGTCCTGTTCACCCTCTTTATGCTAGGGGCCGATTTCGTCGTCGGCCGGTTCACGGCGACGTGGGAACGGCACTCGCCGGACGACTACGCCGCCCGCGTGACGGGGTGCGCCCGCGCGCGGCGCGACCTCGTGTTCGTCGGCGGGTCGCCGGTGACGGAGGGGATCGACCCCGGCCGAATCGCCGGCATCGACTGGAACGGCAGATCGCTCGCTTCTGCCTACGCGGTCGGGCTGTCCGGCGGCACCACGTCCGACTTCTACCACGCGGTCGTGCGGGCGTGCCCGGCCCCGCCGCGGGTGCTGGTGTACGGGATCACGGCGAGCGACCTGAACGACAGCCGCCACGAACCTCACGGCCCGTACTCGCTCATGACGTGGGGCGACCTCACCCGCTGGGTACGGCTCCGCCCCGAATCGGCCGAGTGGGTGACGCGGCACTTCGTCCGGGCCAGGGTCGGGCAGGCGTCGAATCTCTACCGCTACCGCCACGGCATTCGCATGTGGGCGGCGACCGAGGCCGACCGCCTGGTCCCCGGGAGTTGCCCCGAATCGGTGCGCGAGGCCGACGACCTGCGCGACTCCGCCGAGGCCCTTGAAACCGGCAGCGGGTACGCCCCGGCGCGGGGGTTCGCGGTCGGCCGGTACGACGCGATCAAGGCGGCGGAACTGTCGCCAGGGCCGTTCACTTACCTCGACAAGTACCGCACCGGCTCGCACCTCAAGTACCTGCACCTGCTCATCGACTGGTGCGACGCGAACGGCGTCGAGTTGGTGCTGATCGACATGCCGGTGACGGCCGACCTGGAGGCGAAGTACCCCGCCGCCTTCGCCGAGTACCGCACCCGCCTCGCCGAGGTCGAGCGCGACCGTGGGCTGCCCGTGCTGCGCCCGACCCGCACGGCCGTCGGGCTGACCGACGCCCACTTCGCCGACTTGATCCACATGAACCGCGACGGGGCGGCCCGGTTCAGTGCCTGGGTGCGGGCGGCGCTGGAAGGGGTGGGCCGGGAATGATCTTCGCGACGAAGGCGTTCTTCATTTTCCTACCGACGGTGCTGGTGGTCTATCACCTGCTCCGCGGCCGCACCCACAAGTACCGCGTGCTGCTCGCCGCGAGCTGGCTGTTCTACGCCTGGCTCAGCCCGCAGTACCTGTGGGTGATCGTCCTCTGCACGGTCATCGACTACCTCGCCGCCTTGAAGATCGAGGCGACGGCGTCCGACCGCGCCCGCAAGCGCTGGCTGACCGTCAGCATCGCGGCCAACCTCGGGCTACTGGTCGCGTTCAAGTACACGGCCTTCGCCTACGACAACGCGGCGTCACTCGCCGGGTTGTGCGGCGCGCCCGTCGCCGGCCGGACGTGGGACATCCTCCTCCCGGTCGGCATCAGCTTCCACACCTTCCAGGGCATCAGCTACACCGTGGACGTGTACCGCCGGCAGATCACGGCGGTTCGCAGCTTCCTCGACTACGCGCTGTTCGTCTCGTTCTTCCCGCAGCTCGCCGCCGGCCCGATCGTGCGGGCGGTCGAGTTCCTGCCGCAAATGGCGACGCCGCCGTCGCCGACCGCCCGGCAGGTCGCCGACGGGCTGCACTTCTTCGTCCTCGGCCTGTTCAAGAAGCTGTTCATCGCCGACCAGCTCGACCTGCTGTTCGTCGCCCCCGTGTTCGCCGACCCCGCGGCGTTCGACCCGGCGACGCGGCGCTGGGCGTGCGTGGCGTGGGCGGCGCAAATCTACTGCGACTTCTCCGGGTACTCGGACATGGCCGTCGGGTGCGCCAAGTGGTTCGGGTTCGACCTGCCGCGGAACTTCAACTTCCCGTACCTGGCGGCGAGCATCACCGACTTCTGGCGGCGCTGGCACCTGTCGCTCTCGACGTGGCTGCGCGACTACCTCTACTTCCCGCTCGGCGGCAGCAGAGGCAGCCCCGCCCGCACCTATTTCAACCTGATGCTCGTGTTCGTCCTGTGCGGGCTGTGGCACGGGGCGACGTGGGCGTGGCTCGCCTACGGCCTCTACAACGGCGTGCTGATGAGCCTGCACCGCGTCTGGGACCGGGCGCTCGCGGGCGTGGCGTGGGCCGATGCCGTGCGGGCGACGCGCGCCTGGAGGCTGCTCGCGTGGGCGGGCACGTCGCTGGCCGTGGTCGCCGGCCTGATCCTGATTCGCATGCCGTCGTGGGAAGCCGGCGTCGTGCTCGCGCGCTCGCTGTTCGGCCTCGACCTGCTCGCCGGTTGGTCGGCAACGGTGCCGGTGTGGGTGCCGGTGCTGCTCGGCCTCGTCGCCCTCGGGCATCTGTTCAGCGGGCTGCGGGGGAAGGTGTGCGGGTTGCTCGACCTGCCGTCGCCGGTCCGGGCGGCGGTGTACGCGGCGGCCGCGGTGCTGCTCGTGACCCTCAGCCCGGGGGTGGGGAAGACGTTCATCTACCTGGCGTTTTGAGAGCCGCCCAAAGCCCACCCGTTGCAACGGGTGGGCTTTCTGTCCCTTCACCTTCGCGGTGGTACAGTAAGAAACATCCTTGAACCCGGGAGTTCTCACCAATGCGGCGGTTCCGGTGGCCGGCGTTGATCCTCACGGTGTGCCTGATCGGCGCGGCGGTCGGGGTGGCGGCGTGGGCCGCTTGGGTCCGCCCGGCGAGCCGGCTGCCGGAACCGCGCCCGGTCCCGTCCGGGGATCAAGAAATCGCGTGGCTCCACAACACCACCGGCGGCGACACCTGGGCGTTGTTCGTGATCGGGCTGAAGCGGCTGGAGATGCCCTTCCGCGGCGAGCCGGGCGGGTTGACGGTGGACGACGCCCGGGCGTTCCCGGAGCAGTCCACCGCCGTCCCCGAGCTCGTCGTCACCCGGGCCGGGTTCGCCGGGAAGTTGCGCGTCCGCTGGTACAAGGTGTCGGCCGAATCGACGGTGGACGGCTGGGTGCGGGCGCTCGCCGCCCGCGACCCGGCCCCGCTCGCGGTGGTCGGCGGGGCGACGAGCGACCGGGCGCAGGAACTCGCCCGCGCCCTCGCCCGGGCCGAGACGTGGCACGGCGACCGCCCCCTCCTGCTGCTCACGACCGCGACCGTCGATACCGTCCTGAGCGACCCGGACGACCCCGCCGGGTTCGCCCCCGTCGCGGAGCAGCGCAACCTGGTGGACGTGTACCCCGGGCGGTCGTTCCGGTTCTGCTTCAGCAACGCCCAGATGGTCCGGGCCGTGTCCGACTTCGTCCTACAGGAGCCGACGCTCCGGCCGGGGCCGGTCGGGTGGCCCGGCCTGCGGGCGCTGGCGGCCGGGCCGTGGGCGGCACTCGCCGGCACGGCCCTGCTGCACCACCGGCCGACGGTCTTCCCCCTCGAATGGCAGGACGACCCGTACTCCGGCGACCTGTACAACCAGTTCCGCGAACACCTGTACCACGCCCTCGGCGGGGCCGACTGCCCCCCGCGCGTCGTCCGCGACCCGGCCTTCTCGATCCCGTTCAGCGTCGGCGGCTTCTCGCGGGTGAACGCCGGGGAAGCCGCCGCCGTCCGGGCCGTGCTGCGCGAACTGCCGCCGGTCGGTGAGCGGGTGCTGCTCGTCGTCCCGACCGTCAGCAACCCGACCCGGCGGGTGCTGCTCGCCCTGTCCGAGCGCGTCCCGCAGGCCGGCCGGCGGCTCGTCGCCGTCACCGGCGACGGCGTCTCGGTGAACACCTTCTACCGCGACGCGGAGTGGGCGTGGCCGGCCCGGTCGATCCCGGTCCCGGTCGTCTTCTTCGCCCACGCCAACCCCCTCGGGTGGGACGCCCAGGCTGACCAAACCCCGCCCCCCGGCTACCGACTCGAACCGAAGACCTCGACCGAGGAAGTGTTCCACGACGGCACCATCGGCCGGGCCGTCGCCGACGCCGTGTTTCCGCCCCCGCCGCCGGGCCAGCCCGCCCGGATCGCGCCCGGGGCGGACGAGGTCGCCGCCCACTTGCGGACCCGTCCCGATAAATTCTTCGACGACCACGGCAACCGCCGCGGGCGGAGCGGGGAGCACGTCGTCGTCGTCCGCCCGACGGTCCGGTACGGCGACACCGCCCCGGGGACGCCGAAGCCCGAGGCGACGATCGAGGTCTACCGCCGCGCCGACGACCGGGCGACGTGGGCGCGGGTCGGGGCCGTCGCGGTACTGCCCGAGGCCCGGAGCGTGCCCGAATGACTCCCCCCCCCGAGCCGCCCGATTCCGGCCCGGCCCCGCGGCTGCGGATCGGCCGGTACGTCGGCCGCCTCGCCCCGCTCGCCACCCTCTTCGTCGCGCTCGTCGGCTGGCTCGGCTGGCTCCTCTACTCGCGCGCGAATTTGACCCAGGAGAACGACGAGGCCGACGTGCGCGAGTGGCTGAACGAGACGCGCGTCTTCCGCAAGCCGCTCCCCGAACTGGTGGGCGAGTACGTCGAACTCATCGAGCTCGCGGGCGACTCGGGCCGGCTGCGGGCCAAGCACGACGAGATCGAGGCCCACCTGAGCGCCCTCGCCGAGCCGACCCGGAAGTACGCCGGCAAGCTGCCCCTCTTCCCGGAAATCTACTCGCTCGTGGTCGTGTACCCCGGCCGCGGGCCGCCGCCGGGCCGGGCCGGGCACCCCGTTTGGCGGTCGCCCGTGCCGCGGCCGGGGGCGGACGCGAAGGCCCGCGTGCGCGCCGTCGAGATCGCCACCGGCGACCGCGGGGGGGGCGTCGCGCGCGTCCGCTGCGAGTACCGCGTCCACACGAACCACCGCTTCGAGCAGGAGCAGGAGACCCGGCGGTACTGGCAACTGCCGCTCGTCGCCTTCCTCGTCCCGGCGACCGGGCTGTCCGGGGTGTACGTCTTCCGCTTCCTCCGCCGCGAGCGCGACCGCGAGTTGCAGCGGTGGCAGGCGCAAGTCGCGGCCGAACACCGCGAGCGCGAGCTGCTCGAAACCCGCTTCCGCCAGCAGGAGGCCGAGCGGGCGTCGGAGGAACTCGGCCGCCAGGTGTTGCAGGGGGAACTCGAAAAGGCCCAGATCGAGGGGCGGGCGGCGGAGGCCGAGCGGGCGGCGTTCGAGCTGAAGTCGCAGCTGTACGCGAGCGTCGGCATCATGGCCGGGAGCTACGCCCACAACATCAAGAACCTGCTCGTCCGCCCGAACGACCTGCTCGCCCGCTGCATGGACGCCCCCGGCGTGCCGCCCCAACAGCACGCGATGCTCCAGGAGGTGAAGGCCACCCTGGGCACCGTGACCGAGCGGTTGCAGCAAATCCTGCGCACCATCCGCCGCGACCCGGGCAAGGCCGACCTCACCCGCGTGGACCTGAACGCCTTCGTCCGCGAGACGCACCGCACCTGGGCGGAGATGGCGTGGGAGAAGTGGAAGCTCCGCCTGACCGCCGACCTGTGCCCCGGCGCGCTCGTCGTGAGCGGCGACCTGTCGCACCTACACCAGGCGGTCGAGAACCTGGTGTTCAACGCCCGCGACGCCACGTTCGAGATGCGCAACCACCTCCGCGAGGCCGCCCGCGCCGCCGCCCTCGACCCCGCCGGGCGCAAGCAGCGGCTGATCGAGGCGGCGGCGTGGAAGGGCGAGGTGGGATTGCGCACGCTCCGCGACGGCGACTCCGCGGTATTGGAGGTCCGCGACAACGGCATCGGCATGACCGCCGACGTGCGCGAGAACTGTTTGAAGACGCACTTCACGACCAAGCGCGACAACGCCCTTTACGAGGGGTACAGCGCCGGTATGGGGTTGGGCTTGTCGTTCGTCGCGGTGGTGCTGGAACACCACGGGGCGACGCTGGAGATCGAATCGGCCCCGGGGCAGGGGGCGCTCTTCCGCGTGCGGATGGGGGTGGTGCGAGGGGAACAGCAAAAGCAGGACTGACCACAGAGTCACAGAGGGCACTGAGGAAGAAAAGACTGAGGAGAGGATTTGTTTTCAAACCCTCCCTCCCCTCGGTTTTCTCTTCCCTCCGTGTTCTCTGTGACTCTGTGGTGAATCCTCTTTAGTCTTCCTGCGCCACGTCCGGCAGTTGCCAGTCGATCGGCTTCTCACCCGCCGCCGCCAGCGCCGCGTTGACCTTCGAGAACGGCTTGCTCCCGAAGAACCCCTTGTCGGCCGACAGCGGCGACGGGTGGACGCCCTTGATGACGACGTGCCGCCCGGCGTCGATCAGCTTTTCCTTCTTCTGGGCGTAGCTGCCCCACAGCAAAAAAACCACCGGCCGCTCGCGGGCGTTGACGGCGCGGATCGCGGCGTCGGTGAACTTCTCCCACCCCTTCCCGGCGTGCGAGTTCGGCTCCCCCGCCCGGACCGTCAGGCAGGCGTTGAGCATCAACACCCCCTGCCGCGCCCACGCCGCGAGGTAGCCGTGCGCCACCGGCTTCGCCCCCACGTCCGCTTCGAGCTCGCGGTAGATGTTCCGCAGCGACGCGGGCAGCCGCACGCCGGGCCGCACCGAGAAGCAGAGGCCGTGCGCGACGCCCGGCGTCGGGTACGGGTCTTGCCCCAAGAGCAGCACTTCGACCCGTTCGAGCGGGGTGAAGCGGAAGGCGTTGAAGACGTCCGCTTCGGGCGGCAGGACGGTCTGGGTGGCGCGCTCGGCGGCGACGAATCGCGCGAGGTCGGCCCAGTACGGCAGGCGGGTTTCAGGGTCGAGCGCCTTCCGCCACGACGCCGGCAGGTCGGCGGGCAGGGCCGGCGCGTCGGGGGGAAGGGCGGGGTCGTCCGGGGGCGGCACCGGGTCGTCGGTCATGTCGTCGAACAACGACGCGGTGGCGGGCGGCGGCTTCTTCTTGCCCATCACTTCGCCCCTACCGGCGGTTTCGATTCCCCGCTCACACCAGCTCGCGGATCGGCTCGGTGCCCGGCTCGATCGGGTACTGCGGGCGGCCGTTCGGGTCGAACTCGCGGATCGGGTTCAGGTCGATGCCGAGGTTGTGGTACAGCGTCGCGAACACCTGCTGGTGCGTCACCGGCCGCTCGGTCGCGTGCTCGGCCAGCCGGTTCGACGCCCCGATCACCTGCCCGGTCCGCATCCCGCCGCCGGCGACCAGGGCGCAACTGAGTTGCGGCCAGTGGTCGCGGCTGGCGTCCTTGTTGATCCGCGGGGTGCGGCCGAACTCGCCCCACACCACCACCGACACGTCCTTGTCCAACCCGCGCTCGTGCAGCTCGCCGACCAGGGCCGTCACCGCCCGGTCGAGCAGCGGCATGTCCTTCTTCCCCTGGACGAAGTTCTTCCCGTCCGACCCGTGCCAGTCCCAGCGGGTGAAGTTCAGGGTCACGACCCGCGCCCCCGCCTCGACGAGCCGGCGGGCGATGCAGAAGTTCCGCACCATCCGCGGTGCCCCGTCGCGCTCGAACGCCGGGTCGTCCACGCCGTACCGCTCCAGCACCTCGGGCCGCTCCTTCGTCAGGTCGATCGCGTCGCGCAGCTTCGAGGTCGTGAGGATGTCGAGCGCCTGCCGGTTGAAGGTGTCCATCCCGTCCATCGTGCCGGTCTTGTCCACGGCCCGGTCGAGGGCGTCGAACGACTTCATCAGCCCGACGCGGTCGCGGAGTTGTTCGAGGGTGACGCCGTTGAGGACCATGTTATCGGACTGCATCGCCCCCTTCGCCCCGGCGAGCCGGAACGGGGCGTGGGCGAGACCGAGGAACCCGCCGTCGCCGGGGTAGCCCCACTTCATCTCGCCGGTCCGGTACATGAGCGTCAGGTGCGGCGGGACGGCCGCGTCCGCGGCCCCCTTCACCTTCGACACCCACGCCCCGAGGGACGGCCAGTAGCCGAGGTTCTGCGGCGTGCGCGGGCGGCCGGTCATGCACTGGTAGGCGTCGTGCCCGCCGTCGCTGCCGACGAGCGAGCGGATGACGGCGAACTTGTCCATCATCTTGGCGAGCCGCGGGAAGTGCTCGCAGATCTCGATGCCCGGCACGTTCGTCTTGATCGGGTTGAACTCGCCGCGGACCTCGGCCGGGGCGTCCGGCTTGAGGTCGTACATGTCGATGTGCGGCGGCCCGCCGGGGAGGAAGACGTTGATGACCGCCTTGTGCGACGACCGCACGCCCGCCCGCGCCTCGGCGGCGAGGAGGTTCGGCATCGCCAGCGCCCCGCCGAGGAGGGTGCCGCCGACGGTGAGGAAGTCGCGGCGCGAGACGCCGTCGCAGAACCCGCCGTTGCGGTGGGCCTTGCCGAAGATGGTGAGCATGGCGGGAACCCAGGGGGGCGTGGCGGGACCGACGCGGGCGAGTATGTAATACCTTCGTCGGCGGCGGGCGGGAAGTCCAGAGGATTTTCCGCCGCCGTGGTGTGAGAAACCACCCGCCCGCCGCCTCCATGTGGCCCGCTCGCTCCGCGGGCGGTTGCGCCGCCGCGCCCGAAGGTGGTCCGCGGGGGGCGGCGCAACCGCCCGCGGAGCGAGCGGGCCACATTCTCGATCCGACCTCCGCACGACCCCGCGCCCGCCCCGCGTTGCTTGCTTTCGGGCCGCGACCGGGGTAACATCCGAGGGGACGACGCGCCGCGAGCCGGAACCCGCGCACCCAACCTCCGGACGCCCCATGCCCTCGCTCATCCTCCTCAAATCGCCCGGCGGCACGTCCCCGGGCGAGTTGATCCCGTTGGAGGGCGACCTGCTCGTCATCGGCCGCGACGCCGACACCTGCCAGATCGTCATCCCGCACCACGCCGTCAGCCGCAAGCACGCCCAGATCATCCAGACCCACGGCCAGTTCTTCATCGAGGACTTGAAGAGCCGCAACCTCACGTTCGTGAACAACAAGAGGATCGAAGTCCGCACCGCCCTCCAGCCCGAAGACCGCGTCAAGATCTGCGACTTCCTGTTCCTCTTCCAGGACGAGCGGGTGAAGCGGCCGCCGGGGGTGCAGAAGCTCGACCTGCCCGAGTACATGCGCCGCGAGTCCGACGACCCGGACCACGCCGACGGGATGACCACGATCGAGGCCACCGGCAGCCGGATCAACGCCCAGAACTTCCTGGAAGTGCAGCCGTCCGAGCGGCTGCGGGTGCTGCTCGAAATCAGCACCAGCCTGTCGCGCACCCTCGACCTCGTCCAGCTCTTCGACCAGGTCGCCCAGACCATGCTCGGGACGTTCCGGGCCGCCGACCGCTGCTTCGTCATCCAGCTCGACGACGCCGGCCGGCCGATCCCGAAGGCCGTCAAGACGCGCCGGCCCGGCCAGGAGGAGACGCGGTTCAGCCGGACGATCGTCAAGAAGACGGTCGATTCGCTCCAGTCGTATTTAAGCGAGGACGCGTCGAGCGACACGTCGCTCGGCCCGAGCAGCTCGATCCACGACTTCAAGATTCGCTCGGTCATGTGCGTCCCGCTCGTCGCGTCCGACGGCCGGGCGCTGGGGGCGCTGCAGCTCGACGCGCAGGGGTCGAAGAAGTTCAAGGAAGACGACCTGAGCCTGCTGACGATCGTGGCGAATCTGGCCGCCGTCGCCATCGAGAAGGCGGCCCTGCACGCGACCCTCCTCACCCGCGAGAAGGAGCGGAACGAGATGGAGATCGCCCGGGCGGTCCAGCTCGGCTTCCTCCCGCAGACGTTCCCCGAGGTGCCCGAGTACGAGTTCTACGCGCACTACTCACCGGCCCAGACGATCGGCGGCGACTACTACGACTACATCCACCTGCCGAACGGCCGGCTCGCGGTCGTGTTGGGCGACGTGGCCGGGAAGGGGGTGCCGGCGGCGCTCCTGGTGGCCAAGCTCAGCTCCGAGGTGCGCTACTGCCTGCTGACCGCCCCGGACCCGGCCCGGGCGGTGGGCATGCTCAACGACCAGATGATCCGCGGCGGGCTGGGCGACCGCTTCGTCACCCTCGTCGTCGCCGTCATCGACCCGGTCGCCCACCTCGTCACGGTGGTGAACGCCGGGCACATGAACCCGCTAGTGTACCGGGCCGCGACCGACGCCTTCGGGGAAGCGATCTCGACCGACGCGACCGGGCTGCCGCTCGGGGTGATGCCCGGGTTCGAGTACGAGTCGGT
>Ga0105048_10010351_pt1 | contig 14778 bp, 13 predicted proteins | sample MAT05_FD_78382 | JGI IMG/M metagenome (GOLD analysis project Ga0105048, IMG submission 78382) | Freshwater microbial communities from Lake Fryxell liftoff mats and glacier meltwater in Antarctica - MAT-05 | ecosystem: Environmental > Aquatic > Freshwater > Ice > Liftoff microbial mat | place... | reverse complement strand
CCTTTTGAAGCAAGCCGAGAAAGACTTCAAGCGGCTGATCGAACCGGAGAACGACTACTCCGGCCGGGCCGCGGAAAAGCACACGGTCGTGCTCCGCCGCATGATCGGCGACGGAGACAAAGACCCGGCGAAGATTTTGACCTTTGAAGAAGCGATGATGGCCGCGCAGGTCCAACTGTATCGGGCGGTGAAGGAAGCGAAGGACGACGCCGAGCGAAAGAAATTCATGGTCAAGGCATCGGCCTTGTACGAACGGGTCGGGCAACTTCCCGTGCCCAAAGACGGTGCCCGCGACCTCATCGACGCCCAAACGAATCTCGCGTACACGTACTTGGTCTCCGACAAGCCGATGCAAGCCGCGGTGCTCGCCGAGGGGCTCGCCCGCTCCACTCGCCAAGCCGGCCCGGGTGCCCGAGCGGGGCTCTACGGCGTGCAGGCGTACCTCCAAGCATCCGCGAAACTCGATCCTGCGGATAACGAAGGCCGACGGGCGGACATCGCTCGTGCCACGCGGTTGGCGTATTACCTGGACAAGCAATTCCCCACGGACCCCAGCACCGATTCGGCCCGCGTCACGCTCGGCCGCTTATTGGTCCGAGAGCAGAAGTTCGTCGATGCTTTTGAAGTCGCATCGCGGGTTCAATCGGCGAGCCCGAAGGCCCCGGATGCTCGCCTCGTGCAGGGCGTCGCGGCGTTCGAACTGCTCCGGAAGGTTCCCGCCGAAGGGGCCGCCGATCCGAACGCCCCTCCGCCCGCGAAAAAGGCCGAAATCTTCTCGCGGGTGATCGTCGATTTGCAATCGCTACCCGCTCCCGCGGCATCCGCCGACGGTGAATCGGCCCACCTCTCCGCCATACTCTCGATCCAACTCGTTGAGTTGTACCTGCTCGATAAACCCGCGGGCTACCCGAAAGCCGAAGTCGCAGTGAAGGCAGCGCAGGCGAAGATCGAGGCCTTCACGGAACTCACGCCCGAGGAGAAAGCGGAACTCAAGTTCAAGCTCGAACACGCTCGCCTGCGAGCGATCTACGCCCAGGCCGTGCCGCTGTTCCAGAAGGGCAACTTCCCCGAAGTGAACAAGCGAATCGCCCCGCCGCTTTCGGACATTGCGAAGGACGGAGCCGCCGCGAAAGCCGGCCAGCCCGAAGCGACCGCCGCCGCGGCGAAGCGATTGGACGACTTCCGCCGCGATTCCCTGATCGTGCTCGCGCTGCAAACCCGCATCCGCGAAGGGGCCGTCGACAAAGCGGGCGAACTCTTCGCCATGCTCAAGTCGCTCGGCGGAACGCTGGACAACAGCGTGGACGCCCTCGGCCAACTCATCGCCGCCGCGAGGCCGCAGATCGACGCTTTGAAGAAGGAAGGCAAAGCCGAAGAAGCCGACAAGATCACTGCCGGCATCGGGCTCGTGCTGGACAAAGTCGCTGGGGAAAAGGACATCAGCCCGAAGGTGCTGCTCTTCCTCGGCGCGGGCTTGAAGGACATGGGCAACTACGAAAAGGCCGTGGAGATCCTGGGCAAGATCCCCGTGCCGGACGAGGAACAACTCAAAAAGAAGCTGGCGGATTTGGACGATAAGAACCGCCTGCCCGTGAAAGTCTATCGCCAAAGCCGACTCGAACTGGCCCGGACGTACCGCCTGAACAAGCAATTCACCGAAGCCGATGCGACCCTGAAGGATCCCCTGGGCACGAAGGAAAAACCGGGCTGGGCCGCGACCTCGGGGGACTTCAAGCGCGAAGCGGCGTACTTGCTCGAAGCGAAAGGCGCAGCCGCGGCCGATCCGAAAGAGGCGACCAAGTTCTGGGCCGAGGCCAAGGGGAAGTGGACCGAGTTGGCGAACGAGCAACTCCCCACGCTCCGCAAGCTTGGAGCGGGCAAAAAGGATTCTCGCTCGGCATTCATCGCGCTATTGGACCTCAAGCAACTTCCGCCGGATAAGAACTTGCCCGAAAAGTCCGCGAAGCCGGGAGAGAAGGCGGAACTCGACGAAAAGGAAATCCGGGCCGTCCTGGCGAACTCGAAGCCAAGCCCCAAGCAGCAGTGGCTGGAAAAGCTGCTCACCGAGAAGGAACTCGGCGAAGACGGCAAGCCCCTGAAAGGTGCGGACGGCAAGGAACTGCCGCCGCCGTACGTGGTGCAGTTGCAGAACACGGTCACCCGATTGGAATCGCAGATCAAGCCGACGTACCACGAACTCTTCTACGAATCGGTCCGCTGCATCACGGCGGCGAACGCGCAGATCCTCAAGGACAAGCCGACGGAACTGAACGTGAAGTTCGCCAGTTCGGCGAAGCAGATTCACTCGCTCTACGAAGCGAACCCGGACGTGAGCGCCGAGAACAAGGAGAAGCTCGAAGGACTCATGAACGAGTACCCCGGCGTTCGCCAAGAGTTCGTCAAGCTCGGCGAGGTGAAGTCGGTCGCGGCGAAGGGCCCGCCCGAATCTGCCGATCCGAACGCGGCGACGGACCCGGCGAAGGGCGACGAAGCCAAAGCCGCCGCGCTGCCTCCGCCGCAGAAGGCCGATAGCAGCGGGCTCATCATCGGCGCCGTCGTCGGGGTGATTTGCCTCGCCGGGGTCGGCGGGTTCGTCCTGTTCGGCCGCAAGAAGAAAGCCCCTGCCCGCCGCGGGCCGCCCAGCATGGTCCTCGATGCCGAATAAAACTCCACTTACCCGAAGGAACCTCCCCATGGCCCGCCGCTGGGTGTATCGCACGCTGCTCCTGTTCGGTTTGACCGCGTTCGCCGTCGCCCCCTCCGCTCTGGCCCAGCAGGGCTCGGTCGAACGGGTCTTCTACCGCGACCGCGCGCAGGACGGCAAGATCGTCGATAGCAGCTTCGAGATCAAAGAGTCCGCGAAGGGCGTCGAACTGATCGTCGGCGGGAAGACCAAGCAACTCATCTCCCCGGCCGACGTGGTCAAGATCGACTACGGCAACGCCGCGGGCGTGACCAAGGCCGACCAGTTGAAGGCCATGGCGATCGAAGACACCAAGGACGCCGGAAAGACGCTCGCCGAGTATTCGGACCTCGTCAAGAAGGCCGGCACCGGCGCTCCGGAAAAGACCCGCCGGTACTTGCAGTTCCGCGAGGCGACGTGGGCCACGAAGGTCGCGGACTCGAAGGCGGACGCGAAGGACTTCCTAACCGAAGCGACCAAGGTCGCGGCCAAGTGGGATGGAGTGATCCAGATCTCGAAGAAGAGTTGGGAAGTCTGGCCCGCCTCGCGGACCGCGGCTCGGCTCCAGATGGAACTCGGGTTCTACGACAAAGCCGCGGCGATCCTCGCGACGCTCGGCAACATCAAGGAACTGCCGCTGGAGTTGCAGTTCGAGGCCAAGCTCGCCGAAGCCGCGGCCACGCTTCGGGCGAACCCCGCACAAGGCCTCACGGTCGAGGGACTGCTCGATCAGATCGAAAAGGACAAGGACTTCCCCACGGGCCCGCTCAAAGACAGACTCGTCGTGCTGAAGGCCGTCACGAAAGTGCCCGTGCCCAAGGGGGACGCGGTCGATCCCAAAGCGGGCGAAGCCGTCGCCAAGCTCCGCGACGCGGTCGAAGCGGCCAAAGACCCAATCGCGAAGGCGGTAGGCTACAACTTCCTCGGCGACGCCTACGCGGCGATGAAACAGTCCCGCGACGCGCAGTGGTCGTACCTGTGGGTCGATACCGTGTTCAACCAGGACGTGGACGAGCGGGTGATCGCCTGCCGCAAGCTGATCGAAATCTTCGACCTCGGCAGCGACGAAGCGAGCAAGGAACGCACGGTCCAGTTCCGCGACAAGCTCCCGCGGGTGCGCTGATTCCCCTTGTCGGCCGGCCGGCGGTGCCGTAAATCATGGAGTATTGGGGGCGGTAGCTCAGTTGGTAGAGCGCTGCAATCGCACTGCAGAGGTCGAGAGTTCGATTCTCTTTCGCTCCACTTTCTGCCCCTCGCAAATATCCGTTGCGAGGGGCGTTTTCCATGTGGCGTCAACGTTCGATCACCCATTTCAGGAGGAGTCGTTGGACATCTTCCACTACACGGACAAAAAGGGTTGGAACGGCATTAGGGCGCAAAAGGTGTGGAGATTTGATGCCGCGCAACCGAAAGACCCCGACCGTCCGTTCGGGGCCTATTTTACCGACATTCCGCCGAGCGACGAAAGCCTTCGCACGCTGCATAAGCGGCTCCGCGTGCCGAAGGAGAAGCAGCAGTATCTCTTCTGGCTTTCGGATACAATCGATCTGAAACAGCACAACGGCGGTAGCGGTCGCGACAGGAGAATTTACTACAGTCCGATTGACTATTTCGTGGACGAACAACGCCAGCAAGGCGAAGGCGAAACCGAAAGATTTACGGAGTCGTTTTCATGATTGGCGGAGTGGACGTTCGAATCCCGACGCAAGCCGGAGACTCCGCGCTCGTCGCTGCCGCTCGTGCGGTGCTACGAGCGTGGCCACACGCAGTTTTCGAAGATGGGGTGACGGGTCGGCGCTACCCGTCTTTTTGGCCCACTCCGCTTGATCGATTAGAGGAAGTATTTATCTACCGCGACGAAAGTGCAGCAGACTTGTGGGATGACGAAGGCGCCGTGCCGAGTGCATTGAACTCCATGATTCATGTGATATCCGAAGAAGGCTTCACGACGGTCGTCGTCGATGATCCCCACGATGCTACGATGGAAGCGATGATCGAGAGTATCTCCCGCGGATTAAACCTCGACCTCTTCAATTTCGCAGCCGAGGCGGCAGCATGAGTTCCGCAACGATCCAGACGTTGGAAGATGCGATCGTCGCTTCGGGAGAAGGTTGGCTTATCAAGCACTCCTCTCCCCAATCCGAAGCGATGGATCACTTGCGCAGCCTCCTCGCTTCAGTCAATGCGCGAGCCAAGGAACGAATGGGAGCAAGTGCCCCCAGCTTCGAAGAGAGTTCAATCGTCGAAGAATACCTGAACCACCCGTCTCAGGTCCGCGGCTTCTTTCAATCAATGGGAGGGAGCCGAACTCCGGACATGCTACTGATGGCCTGGAGAATCATTCAAGGAATGACCATCGAGAGCGTGCAGTGTACTTATACCCGAGAAAATAGTTTCGGCCTGCGCGTGGTTCTCGAATCTCCCTATGGTGTGAAAGACCTTCCATACGAGTCGGACAAGATCGACGACTTCGCCTTATTTCGTCATATCGGAATCATGGAATATCGAGGGAAGCCATTGTTCGACGGGTTCTATCCATTGCGAGTGCTCGGCAAATAGTTGAAAGTGCCCTGATTTGCGGCCCTCTACGATCTACCCCTCCCCCTGCAATTCCGGGAACACGTCCGCCGGTAGGTTCGCGGAGTGCATCGATTCGGTGAGCTTCTTCACGGCGGCGAAGCGGTAGTTGGCGACTTGCTGTTCGGAGACTTCGAGGAACTCGGCCACTTGCCAGTTCGGCCAGCCTTTGACGAAGAGCAGTTCCAAAACTTGCACGCGCTTGTACTCGCCCTTTTGCTGGAAGCCGCGGAGGATCTCGCGGAGGCCGCGGGTCACGGCTTCGTGTTCGAGGTCGAGGCGCTCCTTGCTGCGGGCGATGCTCGACGCGGGGCGCTGCCGGCCGTCGGATTCCTGGCCGAGCTTTTCGTCGTCGGCCTCCGAACCGGTCTGGTACGGGCGGCGGCCGAGCTTGCGGAGTTGGTCCGTGACTTTGTGCGAGGCGATGGTGAAGAGCCAGGTTTGCAGGTCGCGCTTGTCGTCGAAGTTGGTCAGCGAATTGAGGAAGCCGATGAAGGTTTCTTGCACCACGTCGTCCGCGGCGGCGTGGTCGCGGAGCCGGCGGCGGACGTAAGCGCCGAGCCGGCCTTCGTAGCGGTGGACGAGTTCCTCCCAGGCGGCCTCGGCCTTGCGGCCGCCGGAGCGGATATCGAGGATGAGCAGGCGGTCGGATTCGGAGGACATACCCATCAGTCTACCGAGCGAAGGCGAGCAATGCCAAGCCGCCGCCGGCGAGGCCCGCGGCGACGACCGCGAGGATCGTGGTCAGGTAGCCCCGCGTCCAGGCATCGACCCGCAGGAACCCGAACAGGGCGGTGAGCAGCACGAACGCCCCCGCAGCGACCCAGCCGATCGAGCCGAAGCGGTCTTTCGCCCGCAATTCGCGGACGTGGTCGTCGGTCACTTCCACGTCAATCTCGACCCACATCCGGTTCGGTTCGAGCTTACTCTCGACCCACGCAGCCTTCACGTTCTCGGTCGGTAGAACTTCGACCACCGATTCGGGCTTGAGGTACTTGTGCCGCACGTCGTCGATTGTCGGGGCGGCCACGACCGGCGGATCGAGCTGTTTGAGGTGATCGACGATCTTCTGCCGGGCCACTTCCAAGGCGTCGTTCATCGCTTTGTCTTTGGTCTTGTGCGGGGTCTCGCTGCGGATGCGGGCGAACCGTGCGCTCGTCGTCGAATCGTTGATCGGGTCGGGCGTAATCGAGGGGGCACGGTCCGTCGTCGTGGTGATCGAAACGGTCATCGTCTGTTCGGCGGCGCGAGCCCCGCCCATGACGCCATTATCCGCGGAGTGCGTCTGCAATCGCTTGGCGGACATTTTCGACAGCGGTTCCGGCCGGGGCGGGGGCTGCACGCTTCGTTCGCTGCGGACGTTGAAGATCGCCACCGCGATCGCGGCTGCGGTCCCGACACCCAGGATCGCGAACAGCCGCTTGAACGTGCCGCGGTTCGAACGGTTCTTGTCGATGATGCTCGCCACGGCGATCTCCTACTTTCGATTCCAGTTCAAATGTTTTCGCTGCAACTACTACCCACGGTACTTCAACTTCTTCGGTGCGGGCGGCGGCGGCGGGGACCACGGGCTGGCCGTTTGCACCGCCACGGTCGCGAGCACCATCGGGATGATCGCCCCGCTGAGGGGGTCGAGGCCCGAATCCCACGTCGGCCACAAGAACATCAGCACGCAGGACCAGAACGCGGCGGCGATCAGCGGGAAGAAGCTGAAGCGATCCTTGCGGTCCCGAGCAACGACTCGCCACCATCGGCCCGCTCCGAGCAAAGCTCCGAAGTAAAGCACGTACTTGAGGCCTGCCGCGAGGCTCTCCGGGTTCATCTGCACGCGGCCGAAGATGTACGTTTCGCCGCTCGGTGTATCGGACCCCGCGAGGCGGGGCATTTCCCAACCTTCGAGCCAGAACGCGGTCACGCCGATCAACATCCCAAGTCCGGCGAGTTGAATCCGCCGGACCCAGGAATCGCTGTAGCGGTAAGTCGCGCGGCCCGAGCCGAGCACGATCGCCCAACTCAGGAGCGTGGTCGTGAGCAGCAATTTGCCGAGGGTCGCGAGTTCCTCCGGCTGAGTAATCAGCGCGAAGGGAACGAGCGCGAGAGCCGCCACGAACGGGGCCGCGAGCAGGATGCCCGTGCGGTCCGTGATGCGGTCGCGGAGCACCGATCCGGACGAGGTCGGCGTGGCTCGCGGGAACTTCGGGGCTTCCGGTTTCGGCGGGCCCGCCGGCACCGGCGGTTTCGGGGCCGGGCTCGCCACGCGGGCCGGGGACGCTTCGACGGCGGCCGGAGATGGGTCGGCCGCGGGTACGGGAGGAGCGATCACGGGAGGGGCTCCCACGACTGGAGTTTGCGGCGGATGAGCCGTTGGCAACTGAACCGTTTCGACCGCTCGGGCCATCTCGGCCGTCGAGCCGTAGCGGCGGAGCGGGTTCTTATCGAGCGCCTTGGCCAGGATCACCCGGAAGGGCATCGGCACCTTTGTGAGGTCCGGCGTGGCCGTGAGGTGCTTCATGAGGATCTCCCCGTCCGACTCGCCGTCGAAGGGGAGTTTGCCGGTGAGCATTTCGTGCAGGATCACACCGCAGGCGTAGATGTCGATCTGCTTGTTGTAATTGCCGGTCGAAATTTCCGGGGCCATGTAGTGGACCGTGCCGACGGTCCGCGTTTGCCGCTGGTTGCTGTGGATGCTCTTGCAGAGCCCGTAGTCGCCGACCTTGAGCGTGCCGTTCTCGATGAAGATGTTCGCGGGTTTGAGGTCGCGGTGGACGACGCCGTGGTCGTGCAGGAAACCGACGGCCCGGGCGAGGTTTCCGAACCACTCTTTGGCCAGGTTCACCGGGAGCCCGTTGGGGTGCCGGTTGATGACCTGCGACATCGATTCGCCCAGGACGTATTCCATGATGAGCCAGGTATCGCCCCGCTCGTCGTTCTTCAAATCGTAGACGTGGACCAGATTCGGGTGCTTGAGGTTCAGGCAGTTCGCCACGCCGCGGAGTTCGACATCCGTGTGGCCGCGGAGGAGCTTGAGGGCGGCTTCTTTGCCGCCGTCCGAGACGGCGAAGTAAACTTCGCCGAACCCGCCCTGGCCGACGCCTCGCTTGATCGTAAAGCCTTCGAGCGGCCGCTGGCCGGACTTGTAGGTGAACCGCATTGCTCCGTCTCCGATTCCGTTTGGCATCGCCCGACATTGATTATTTCGCCCGAGCGGGGGTTGCATTTCGGAAAATCGGAAACAATGTCCGGAAAGGCGGCGGAAGCGGCTTTCGACGATGGATTACTCGAAGAACCGCTTCACCGGCACGGCGAAGCCCGGCAGGATGTCCGGCAGGGTGAGTTCGTCGCCGTTGTGCAATCGCAGCGGGTTTTCGTCGAGCCGATAAATGGCCGCGGATTCGACTTCGGGGTCGAGAACCAAAACGACTTTGACTCCTGCGGAAAGATATTCGCTGGCCTTGTCGGCCAACTCGGCGAGCGAATCGAACGGCGACCGCACTTCGATGGCCAGTTCCAGGGGGGGCGTAAACGATCCCTTCGGCGTCGCGGTCGTTTCGGGAAGGGATTCGTAGCTGATGTACACGACATCCGCCCCGCGAAATCCGGCCGGATTCGTTCGCGTTCGGATGAACGGATCGTTCGTGAACACCCGGCCCAATCGTCGGGGCTTCACGAATTCGCGGATCAAGAAATAGGCATTGCCGCAGATTTCACCGTGTTCAAATCCGGGCATGGGCAACCTCACGAGATGACCATCCGCCAGTTCGAATCCGTCGCGGTCGCCGTACAGCCGCAGGAATTCCTCGCCGGTCATCCGTTCCACGATGGTGTTCATCGAACTTCGCTCCTGAGTCGATCTTCGGATGCATCACTCCACGACTTACTCGAAGAACCGCTTCACCGGCACGGCGAAGCCCGGGAGGATGTCGGAGATTGTCAGTTCATCGCCGATTGAGAAGCGTTGGGGCGGTTCGTTCTCACGAAAGACCAAAGCCGACGCCGACGGGGGATCGAGCACGAGAACCACGCTTAACCCCCGATGCGATATACAATGAGGCTTTCATCGTCAGTTCGTTCAGAGTATTCGATGGCGAGCCGACTTCGACGGCCAACTCGAGGGGTGGCGCGAGCGCACCCGTGGGTACGGGAGATGACTCCGGTTGGGTCGCATAGCTAGTGTAAGCCAGATCCGGCCCGCGACATTCCTCGGGATCGTGCCGGATTTTTACGAAAGTGTCGTTCGTAAAAACTCTACCGAGACGATTCGCTTCGATGTGCTCACCCAGAATCAGCGACGCTTTGTAGCAAACGCGGCCGTGGATACCTCCGCGCATCGGCAGCCTCACGACGCGGCCTTCGATCAGTTCGATTCCCGATTCGTCCCCGTGAAGTCGAAGGAATTCATCACACGTCATCGATAGTTCGGCGGATGCACTCACGGGTCACTCCCTCGGAACGCATCGAATCCTATCCGCTGATTCAACCCCGCTCCAGTCCAAACGCCCGCGCCGCTCGTCGGACACTTCGATAAAATACATGGACTCTAACTCGAGGACCGGTCGCTCCCCATGAAACCCTTCCACGTTTGCGGCCTCGGCAATGCCATCGTCGATATCTTCCTCGAACTCGACGACCGCGAGTTCGCCGACCTCGCCTTCGAACGCGGGACGATGCGGCTCGTGGATAAGGACGAGCAGAAAGAGATCATCGCCCGCTTCCACGCCCGCGATCCCCGGCTCGCCAGCGGCGGGTCGGTCGCGAATTCGATCATCGGCTTCTCCCAACTCGGCGGCAACGCCGCGTTCATCGGCTGCGTCGGCGACGACCGCTACGGGCTGTTCTACCAGCAAGAGTTCGAACAACTCCGCATCGACATCGGCAACCCCGCGGTCGTCGGCGAGACCACCGGCACCTGCGTGGCGATCATCACGCCGGACGCCGAGCGGACCATGCGGACCTGCTTGGCCGTGTCGAGCCACCTCGCGGAAAAGCACGTCGACGAACGGCGGATCAAAGACTCGGAATGGCTGTTCATCGAAGGCTACGTCTTCGCCAACCCGAACACGGGCCAGGGGGCAATCCGGCGAGCCATCGAGGTCGCCAAGGCAAACGGAACGAAAGTCGCCATCACCTGTTCGGAAGCGTTCGTCGTGAACGTCTTCCCCGAACCGTTCTTCGCCGCTCTGAAGCAGGCCGATTTGCTCTTCTGCAACGCGACGGAAGCGATGGCCGTGGCGGGAACCGACTCCGCGGCCGCGGCATTCGAGAAGCTCAAAGACTTGGTTCCGAACGTCGTCGTCACCGACGGGCCGCACGGGGCGCACGTCCGCTGGGAGGGCGAGACCTGCCACGTCGCAGCGTTCCCGTGCGAACCCCGCGACCTCACCGGGGCGGGGGACATGTTCGCGGGGGCGTTCCTCTACGGGATCACCCACGGCCTCACGCCCCGCGCCGCCGGGCGGGCCGCGAACTTTTTGGCGATGAAGGTCATCACCCAAGTCGGGGCGCGATTGCACAGCGGCACCCGCGAATTCTGGGACCACGCCGTCGCGGTCCTCTAACGGGATTTCCAATGGCTCGCACTCGTACGTTCATCGCCGTGGACCTCGGCGCCGGCATCCGCAAATCCGCGGTGGCTTTCCAAAAAGCGCTCGCCCTCTGCGGCGCCGATGTCAACTGGGTGGAAGCGGAGAACCTCCACGTTACGCTGAACTTCCTGGGCGAAGTGGACGACAAGGAACTGCACGCGGTCTGCCGGGCGGTGAAGAAAGCCGTTGCGAAGGCACCGCCGTTCAAGCTCCGCGTCAACGGCCTCGGCGCGTTCCCGACGCCGCGCCGCCCGAAAACCCTCTGGGCCGGTATCACCGACGGCGCCACCGACCTCGCGAAACTGCACGGCCTGATCGAAGGACCGCTCATCGAAATCGGTTGCTACCGCCGCGAAGACCGCCCGTACACCCCGCACCTGACGCTCGGCCGTATCAAGGGCGAAACCGACAGCGAAACGATTGCCCAGGAACTGCCCAAACACATGGCCTGGGACGGCGGGCACACGGTCATCGAGCAGTTGCTGATCTTCTCCAGCGAACTCCGCCGCGAAGGGCCGACGTACTCGGTGGTCGGGCGGGCGGCGCTGGATGGGGTGATGGAAATTTGATTCCGGCGAGGGTGGGTGACGCGTGCTCCAAGTGCTGGGAGAACGGCATCGGAGCCCTATCGAAAGGAGTCGAGATCGAACTCCCCTGGAATTCATTTCGGCTTGTGACGTTCGCGACAAACGATGGCCCAATTCCGGCTGACGATCACGCTGCGGTGGTCGTCGCCTTTGAGCTTCCAACTCCGAACGAGTTCATCGGCATCTGCGTCGGTCCCCCGCTTGACGACGGTGACTCGCCCCACGCCGCGCTCGCGCAACCACGCTCCCACCCGTTTCGGTTTGAACGGTAATGCCTCGACGACTTCGTAAGCCCTCGCGAACGGCGTTTCGACTCGCTCGTCCTAAGTGAGAAAGGCGACGCCCGGTTCATACTGACGGCCGTTGACCCGTTTCGCGAGTTCGCTCAACAGGCCCGACCGCGAGACGGCCGGGTCCGGATCGTAGATGACTTTGCCGACCTCGCCGTAGGGAATGGGGTCGTTCGGATCGCCTCGCAAGTGGTGCGGGCCGGGGAGCAGCGTGGCCGTGGTTTGCGAAGGTTGCAGCGGTCCGAACCAGAGGCAGCACTCCTTCAATTCGCCGTCGAGGGAGATGAACTCAGGCGTTGCGTCGGATCGGGCGAGATCTTCCCGCGGTACGCCCGGAGCAACTTTGACGGCGAGCGGAAACCCCTTCGGAAACCGGCCGACGATCTCGCTCAATTTCGGTTCGTAGTCTTCGACCGAGAGCACACGCTTTTCGCCCCGTCGTCGGCCCGGATCGGCGAATGCGGCTTCAACTTCGGAGAGATCGACGGTCCTTGCATCGCCGTTCACGAAGCGAGCCGAGAGGCCGTGAACCGCGAGGTTCGCCTCGGCCATGCGCAGCAACAGCGGATCGCGTTCGACGAGCGTGACCCTCCGCCCCGACAGGGCCAATGCAATCGCATCGGCACCGATGCCGGAGCAGAGGTCCGCGACGTGGGCGAAGGACTCGAACCGCCCCGCTCGGTAGCGGGCCACCGGTTCGGCGGTCGCCATCTCCAGGGTTTCCCGCGTGAAGTACATGCGGTCGCCGCGAGTGAACTTCTTGATGCCCTTCTCGCGGAGCAGAACGGTATCGAGGGCGGCGCGAGCGAGGTCGTCTGCGAAGTGCTTGCGGAGGCGGTCGAGGCACGCGGGGTACTTCGCCAACGTGGGAGCCAGTTCCGCCGCGGCGACGAGGGCACTTTGCCCGTGAGAAGAGAGCAGTCGATCGAACGTGGCAAGATCCATGAATACGTTTTACTCGTTGAGAAGCGTTTCTACGAAACGCTACTCAACCAGACGTTCGTCACGTTCAACTCCGCATCCATCGCGATTAAATCCGCCCGCTTGCCGACCGTTAAACTTCCAACGACGTTCTCGATTCCGAGGATTCGGGCCGGCGTGAGCGTGGCCATGCGGATCACTTCGAAGAGCGGGACTTTCGTCAACTTGTGGAACGTGCGGACGCAGTGGTCCATGCCCATGACGCCGGAGGCGAGGGCGAGGCCGTCGCGGGTGAGGCCCACGTCGTCCGTGCGGCGGACGAGTTCGCCGTCACGTTCGGGGCCGAACCAGTATTCGCCGTCGGGGCAATCGACGGCGCGCATCGAATCCGTGACCAGGGCGAGGCGGTCGGGGCCTTTCGCCTTGTACGCCAATTTGAGCAAATCGCCCGTGAGGTGCTTGCCGTCCGCGATCACCTCGGTGGTCAGGTCGTCTGCGTAGAGCGTCGCTTCGAGCAAGCCGCCGCGCATGGGGAAGGTCTGCGTTTGCCGCAGCCTCGCGCGGTCGGACATCGCGCAGAACAGGTGATCGACGTGGCGAACGCCCCATTCGATGGCCGATTCCACTTGAGTGAACGTCGCATGGCTGTGACCCGCGGTGATGAGCAAGCCCTTTTCGCGGGCATCGCGGACGAGTCGCTCCGTGCCCGGCGTCTCGGGGGCGACGGTGAGCGTGACCAAGCCCGTGCCGGCAAAGGCGAGCAACTCCGCGTCGGCTGCGGGATCGGGCGCGAGGAAGTCCGCGTCCGGATGGCAGCCCTTGGCAGCACGGACGAAGTACGGACCGTAGAGGTGACCGCCGAGCACGCGGGCGCCGCCCGTTTCGGCCGTGCGGAAGTGGGCGCAGAGTTCGAGGAACTTGCGGTACTGCGGCCGGCGGGCGACCGTGCTCGTCGGCGTGAACGACGTGGTGCCGTGGCGGAGGTGGCACTTCGCGACCGTGCGGAATGCCTCCTCCGTGAGGTCCATGAAATCGGCCCCGTCCCCGCCGTGAACGTGGAGGTCGATGAACCCCGGCGCGAGGTACGCCCCGCCGAGATCGACCGCGGCGGGGTCGCCCAGGTCCGTGCCGATTGCGGTAATGCGACCGTTCTCGGCGATCAATTCGCCGCGGGCTAGCACGCGGTCCGACAGCACGAGCGAGGCGTTGCGAAACGAAAGCCGATTCACGGTTCTCTCCGGCGTCGTGGGCGATCCGCGGTCCCCGGCTATCGTAACGGAGATTGCAAACGGAGGTAGTGATGGCACGTCGAGCATTGAACGGATTGCGGGTTCTCGTGACCGGAGCGTCTCAAGGAATCGGTCGCGGGCTCGCCGTCGTGGCGGCGCGCAAGGGCTGCAAGGTGATCGCGGCGGCGCGGTCCGTGGAATTGCTCGCCGAACTGGCCGCGGAAGTGCGAGCGACCGGGGGAATCATCGAAACGGTAGTCGCCGATGTGACGAGCCCGGAGGACCGAGCCGCGATGGTCGCCGCGGCGGAGAAGCACTTCGGCGGGCTCGACGTGCTCATCAACAACGCGGGTATCGGGGCGACCGGGCACTTCATCGACTCGAAACCCGAGACGCTGCGGCAGATTTTCGAGGTCAACTTCTTCGGCACGGCCGAGACGATCCGGGCGTTTCTGCCCACGCTCAAGAAAGGTGTCACGCCCGCCATCGTGAACATCTCTTCGGTCGTGGGCCGGCGAGCGCTGCCGGCGCGGGGGCTCTACTCCGCGAGCAAGTTCGCCGTGCAGGGGTTCAGCGAAGCGATCCGGGCCGAACTCACGAAAGATGGCATCGACGTAATCGTCGTCAACCCCGGCCTCACGAAGACGAACTTCTCCACGAACATGCTCGAAGCCAAAGCTCGAATGCCAATGGACCATATGCGGGGGATGACGAGCGAAGAAGTGGCGGAAGCGACGCTGAAAGCCCTGGCTGCGGGTACGCCGGAGGTCACCCTCACGCTCCGCGGCAATTTGCTCGTCGCGTTCACCCGCTTCGCGCCGTGGGTGATCGATTACTTCGCGAAGCGGAAGGTGCGAAAGCTATTTCGGGACGAGATCGCGGAGCAGGAGAAGGGCCGTAAGGTCGATT